>ENA-UPXM01003252-UPXM01003252.1-activated-sludge-metagenome-genome-assembly--contig:-NODE-3252-length-17989-cov-4.526598_pt1 | contig 17989 bp, 13 predicted proteins | sample MGYA00238178_ERZ772708 | MGnify/ENA primary metagenome ERZ772708 (study PRJEB29002, sample SAMN05720212) | activated sludge metagenome | isolation source: anaerobic digester from wastewater... | reverse complement strand
TCTTATTCAAGTTGAAACTTGGTACTTAGCTTCTAGAAAATTACCGAGCTCTTCGGCTCAACTTCAACCAGTTCTACGATTTGGCCTTCCTTTACCACTATTCTTCTGTACGCAAGTGTGCCGTCAGTTTCCACTGCCCTCTTCGTCGTAACGGCAAGTGTATTAAGTGAATAGTCTATCGCATCGCTATGTCTATGACCAAAAAGAGCCAGGACGACACTGCTAGTGCTGAAAAGTTCTAGCATCTCTCTTCGCAGGGCAGTTTCTTCGAAGAAGATCCATCGATCATCGTAGAAGTTGTGATGGGCGAAAAGAAGGATCTTACCAGAGCCAATTCTGGCCAGTTCTTCGGCTATCCATTTCATCTGTTCTTCAGACACTACGCCGCTCACAAATCCATAATCTGAATCGGCCGTATTTAGACCCATGAAGTGCCAGGAACCCCATTGAAAGCTGTAGTAACAAGGACCAAATACCTCTTCCCACAGTTCGATCCCGCTAGTCTTCCCGGATCTTTGAGTATCGTGATTCCCTGGCACAGCAAATACGGGAAAGTCACAGTATTCAAGAACCTTCTTCTTTATGAATTCCCAGTCAGTTGTATATGCAAGGGCAGAGCTAGAAAGATCGCCTGTTATTAGCATCAGATCGGGGCTTTCTTCACGAATCTCAGTAAGAAGTCTTTCAAACAAGAGCATATTCTCGGGTTTACCCGGCAGATCGAGATGGAGGTCAGTAATCTGAATGACTGTGAAGGAGTCATCCGTGTGTCCGATTCGAACCGAGTGTTCTTCCAGCTGATGGTAGAGACGACCGTTGTTCTCTGCGAAAACCTCCAGCGAATAAAGGCCTTCGGGAATGCGATCCGGGATAATGTAGGTGTTTTCACCTATTTGTGACAACTCATATGCGCTTCCGGCTTTGCTAAGCAGTCTTGCTCTTTCTTGAGAATAGCTTTCTTCTGTTAGTATTTCAAGGATGCGATTGTCACCTAGATAGGGGAAAGCAAATCTCGGAGAGACAATGAATTGGTATTCCTCAACTGAACTCTCAGATGGAGGCTTTTCTTCAGATAATGCACTCGCCTTAACTATATTCCATCCAAGATTTGTCTTCATTGTGAAACCCAGAGTGTTTTCATCCAACCAGAACGGACTTGTTGATGAGAAGAGATCCCTCGTTGCATGAGAAATCGAATAGTCGAAGAGATCCATAATGAACACTTCTACTTCCCCTCTGTAATCGGCAACAAATGCAAGCTTTGTGCCATGAGGCGACCAAAAGGGAGAAAACTCATTGAAAGAACTGCTTAGAATCCCAGTCTTCTTGCCGGTTTTCATGTTCAGGGTCACTATGTCCCAACTATTCCCGCTCCAGTACTGGAAAGCGACATCGTTGCCTGTCGGTGACAACGTAGGTGACCTCGCATTCTCAGCGACAAGTGTCCTCTCACTGGACGTCAAATCCTGTTTCACAACAAACCATTTGCCTTCTCTTCTTTCGGAGTAAAGCAAGAAGTCTTTCTTGGGAGAAATTACGGGTTCAATTTGGTCATATGATTCCGATGTCAGAGTCTTTATCTCTTTTGTTGACGTGTCATACGAAAATATATCCCAGTCACTGTCTTGATCATCAGGCAGGATTCTTCCTGCAAAGACCAGAATATTGTCTTTGAGATTTGGATATTCGGCTTCCCCGGGGAATGGTATCTTTGTTGAGACATTCCCCTGAACTAGTTCATAAATTGCGGGAGAAAAGTCCTTGGATCTTGTTCCCTTTTCCTTGTAAAGACTGGCAAAGACTTCTTTTCCATTTGACGTTCCAGCAATGCTCGAAGAAAAGAAATCATTGTCGGACGATAGCAGCCAAGTGATGGTTTCCACGTTCTCAGGAAGTACGAGATCTCTCGACTCTTCTTTCTTTGTGGTTTCAGGTTCTTCCTCTGTCGGAGTGAGTAGGTCCTTTCTTGCAATTGTAGTTAAGAACAAGATCCTGTTTTCTGTGTGCTCTCGAATGTCTTCGTCAATGGTGGGTCTGACATAGAACTCCCCTTCATTATCCTGGATCAGGACTCCCTGTACTGCAACGAAGCTTCCATCGCCTAGAGCAGATATGTCTATGCCGGCATAGTCATAGAACTTCACTTTCATTCCAGCCGATACGTTGTCAAAATCACGGTCTGAAGGTCCAGTCAGCCAGAAACCCCTGGAAATTGTTTCGTTGTCGTAAGCGCTTATCTTCCCGAAAATCATTACCGAAGAACCTTCAAGGTTTATGAGCTGGCTCTTTGCAGAATCTGTAAAGATGATCACAGGATCGGGCAATGTCTCTCCTTTTCTGATTATCTCAATGTCATCGGGAGAGGCCGGTCTTATGACAAGGCTGTTTACATCTGTTGTATATCCAACCGTGGAGAGAGTACCTTTCACCCGTACAAGATCGTCTTTCTCTACGAGCGGCTCCTTGAAACCTTGAGCATAGATGAGAATGCCTGCGCTCTTGTCTGTTAGGGCGAAGTAATTCGCCGAGTCGTGCCAGAGGCCTGAGCTTACAACCGCTATTCCTTCAACCTCAACGATGTTGTTTAGAAGCAAGTACCTGCCTTCGGATCTCTGTCGAATATCATTGATAGTCATGGCTATTGGGTCTACGAGTTCGACCACTGGTTCTTTCTCAGCTACCGGTTCCTGAGGAGATGACAATGTGAAGATGTCGTAGCTTCCTGCTCCATCGGGTCTGTTCAATGCCGAGAAGTACATTATCTGTCCGTCGGTCCAAAGACTTCTTTCGTCGAGAAATGTGTTGATATGTTCTCCGGTGTGCTCGATACTCCTGGTGTAAGGATCCCAGCGATAAATGTCATATCCTCCAATAGAGTCATCCCTTGCCGAATCAAACCATATGGAGCCATCAGGATCAACGAATACCGACCATTCATCGCCGCCGGTGTTAAGGAAGCTGAGATTCTCTGGTGACGACCATTTCCCGTCGACTGATTCAGATCTCCAGATATCTCTTCCTCCGATAGGTTCCTTTCCGTCAAAAGTGCCTTCCGAAGTGAAATATACTACGGTCTCTTCCGAATTCACCCAGATATCCCACTCTTTTACGTCCGTGCTGAGTTCAGTTATTAGAGTACCTTCTGTCCAGCCACCCTTCTCTTCATCGAACACCGATCTGAAGAAATCATAGTCAGTATCGGCCGAGTATCTACCAAAATACATAACCAACACTCCATCATTTTCTATCACACAGGGATTGATCTCGTACTCAGACGTGTTGATTTCTCCTGGAAGCCATTGTGGTTCGGCCCATTCTCCGTTTTCAAGTGTTGTGTAGTAAATATCGTAGTTTGTCCCGGCGAAGTAGAGAATGCCGTCGTGAAGCCACGGCATCCTCTCTATTCCACTCGAGCAAAATGGCAGCATCTCCACTTCTATCTGACCGAAAGTCATGATACTCACGAGCGCAATTGCCAAAATGATCAATATTCTTTTCGCTTTCATAGTTTCCACCACCTTTAATTGTCTTTCAAAACAGCGAGCTGCTAATGATTCAGTTGAACCGGACGACCTACCTTTCCGCTTTCATATGCTGCAAGAGCAACTCTTAGGGCTTCAAGCCCATCTTCTCCTGAGGTCAAAGGTTTTTTTTCCTCGATTACAGAATCAGCGAATTCCTTAATTAGTGCCCTGTCGAAACTGTCTCCATAATTCTCCCAGAAGACTCCTCTCTTGTTTGAGAAGACTTTCAGCTTCGCATCAAAGGCGTTTATCCTCAGCGTACCCTCTGTGCCGACAACATTGAGAGTTACATCTCCCCAGTAAGGATAGGCTTCAGGTCTTGACCAGCTGCAATCGAGACTCATGAAGGAATCGTCGGAAAGACTTAGCAGGAGAAGGCCACAATCTTCAACTGGGATGTCGTAAATGAGTCTTCCATATTCGGCCGATACCTCGACAATCTCAACATCTAGAAGCCACCGGATAATATCCACGACGTGAACTGTGTGATCCATAACCGCCCCTCCGCCGGAAAGCTTCTCATCTGCGAACCATCCGCCTGGCATTCTTCCATGATTTGTCGCCGAAACCGAGAGAATTCTACCAAGCTTGCCCGTCTCAATTTCCTTTCTTGCTTGCTGAATAGAAGGAGCGTATCTTACGGGAAAGGCCATCTGAAAAACAACGTTGTTTTCTCTGGCCGTTTGCAGCATCGATCTCGCGTCTTCTTCGGTTGTGGCGATGGGTTTTTCGCACAGAACGTGTCTGCCTTTGTTCATGGCAAGTTCCGCATATTTCTTATGGAATGAGTTCTCGGAAGTAACTACTACCCCATCGGAGTTTTCGATTAGCTCTAGAGGATCTTCAAAAGCTCTTGTTCCGAATAGTTCTGAGGCCTTTTTTGATTTGTCTGCATCACGATCGAATACTCCTGTGACGATCATATTTGAGAAAGATTGAATTTGTCTTATGTAACTGTATCCATGCGTGTGTGCGATTCCAAGAAATCCTATCCTGAACACCTATACCACCTCCAGAAGCTTCACAGGTCTTCCGCTTTCTGCAGGTCTGTTGGCTGCAAGGGAGATTTTTAGCGCCTCGATGGCCTCAGTACCATCGACTGGGACCTTTCTTTCTTCTCTCACCGCTTCTATGAACTTCTGTATATGTAATCCATAAGGATCATTGGCTGCGGGGGTGCTCTTTGAGAAAGACGGGTAATCGTTGGAGGCTGTCTGGACTCTCATAGTGAAATCCTCATCGCTATCGTAGGTTATCATTCCATCTCTACCAACGAATTCGAAAGAAGTTGCGAATTTTGAAGGTGCGTTATCCGGTTCTGCCCAGCTGCCCTCAACGTGAGCCAGCGAACCGTTCGCGAATTTAAGAATTGCTAAGGCATGGTCTCTGTTTCTGCCTGGATGGGAAGGAGTGTTTTTCACGCTTCTTGCGGTTATGGACTCTACTTCACCCAGGACCGTTCTCAAAAAGTCGAAGTCGTGAATGGAAAGATCAAGAAGAACTCCGCCGCTTCTACCGAGTTCGTCGAACCAGTTGTTCCAGCCGTGCTTTGGAAAGACTCCTCCGCGATAAAGCCTTGCCATTACTACCTTTCCGATTGTGCCCTCTTCAATAAGGCTCTTCGCCCTAGAGTAAGAGTCAAAGAATCTCACTACATGATCCACACCCAGCGAAACACCGTTTTGCCTGCAAACCTCAACCATTTCCAGAGCGTCTTCTAGAGTGCGGGCTATTGGTTTCTCGCAGAAGATGTGCTTCTTGCTTCTTGCAGCTTCTACCACAAGGTCTCTGTGAGTATCCGTGGGTGTACAGATGCTGACTATCTCTATTTCTTCATCGTTAAGTATCTCAGCTACTGTAGATGTTCTTGAAGAGGCGAGTCTTGCACATTCAAGTGTCTGTTCTCTTGAGAGACTCGCTACGGCTTTCACATTGACGTTCTCCAGACCGGTGTATGCAATAGAATGGACTCTACCCATCATTCCACAACCGATAATACCTACGTTTGTCATACTGGTTCCTCCTGAAATACTCTATGTTTTCGATCTAATCGTCTCGATGTCGAGAAAATCACTTTCCTTCAGATCGAGTTCCTGGATGACTCTCTTCAGATAACTTCTCTTCGACACTTGCTCAGGCATGTGGGAATCGGTTCCGTAAGAGAAAGCAACTCCGAAGCGTTTCATAATATCCAGAACTTCCAATCGTGGTGTTTTTGATGGCTCGTGTATTTCAAGTGCAATATCGTTTACCTCTAGATCCTTTGCCAATCGCGAGTACCAGTCAAGCGTGAAGTACTCTTCAATGATCTGCCGCTCGATCTCTCTTTTTTTGTCGAATCCCGGATCGCGATCAAGAAAAGGTAGAATCGGCAGATAGCCCTCGACGTGTCCCAGAATCTGAAAGCCTCCTCTTCGCGCATTATCAGAAATAATGCTCTTGTAAGCTTCCCAGTATTCTTCACTGCTTGCTCCCTGTAGAGGAACTCTATGAAGGCTCGCAATGACGTACTCAATTTCACTCATCATATGGGGTAACAGTATGCCGTTCTTTCCGAGTCCGGTCTCCACGCCGAGATGAGCGGAGATGCCGAGTCTTAGGGCCTTCGCTTTGAAAGCCCCGAAGGCCTCTAGATAGTCTTTTGTGAATTCTATGCTGCATGGATGGTTTAGCTCAAAGTGATCGGTCACACCACAGACATTCACATTTCCTTCCAAAGCTTCAAGAAGCTGGGGGAAGTTCATCTCTCCATCTGAATAGCTTGTGTGCAGATGATAATCAAGTTTTGTCAGAATCAATTTTCAAACCTCATTTCTTCAGTGATATTCCATCGAAATCGACAGATGATTGTATGTCCAGTAAATCTAGAGTTGTTGGTGCAATATCGACTAGGGTGCCCCTCTCAACACAGTTCTTTATCTTGTGAATATCTCTGAACATGAACACGGAGGGCTCCTCGTGATATGTTCCGTGATATCCAAAAAAGGAGCCGGGCCTTCTAGACTTCAATGAGTTTGAATAGCCTTTTTTCAAGCAAAAAGCTATGTCGGCGTATTCTGGGTTATGCAGCTTCTTCATTTCTTCTTTTGTATAGATTCTGTCAACTACACTGGTTTTCTTCAAAGCGTCCACGAGCAGAGCTGTCCTGTCTATTGCTTTTTCTGTCAGAGTGTAGACATTTACGGTGGGGTATTTTAGGATCAGAACGTCTGTCTCTTTTGAAACACTCTTTCCCTCCTTACCCAATTCTGCCTTGAGACCGATGCTTGTGATGACTTCACCCAGGTCAAACTCAGTGGGAGTGTCAGCCAATGACATTGAATGATCAGAAGTGATGACGATGGCAAACTCTCCAATCGTTTCTTCCAGAAAATTGACTACTAGCTTCAGTTCGTTGTCTATCTCTTCTAGTTCTCTTATCGTCTTAGCGTGCAGTGGTCCGTATTTGTGCCCTGCACTGTCTAGAGACTGATAAAGACAAAAGATGGCGTCATGCTTCTTCTCCTTCAACTCTCTTCTCAGTGCCTTGCGGATGTCACCGCTTCTATTTCCGTCAACCTGAACGTGCTTTACTCCATTTCTTCCCTGAAGCATGAAATGCTGTATGGAGAGAATACTATAGTTGTTCTCGTACAGACAATCTGTCACTGGCGGTCTTCTGAGATCCCGGAGTCTGCCCTCAACTTTCATCTCCTCTCTGTTCAAGATAGTGTTAGAGAATATGCCGTGCTTCTCGGGATAAACGCCCGTCAATATGGTGCTCATCATGGGTGTTGTCAGCGTGGGAAAACACGATCTCATGTCCTTAACCGTTGAACCGGTCTCGGCAACACTATCCAGGAAAGGAGTCCTGGCCCTCTTCAACACCTCCGGACCGAGTGAGTCGATAGTAACGAAAAGAAGAGGTATATTCTTCATTTCAGGACGAGCCTCGAAACGACGGGCAGATGATCTGACGCGTACGAATCGACGGTAAATGCGTCGATGATATCGAAATAGTGATTCACGAAGATATAATCAATCTGCTTGCCCGGTCTATCTGCCGGGATTGTGTGAAGGCTCTTGTCGAGCTCATGGTTCACCGATCTAAAGTGATCGAAAAACTCAGGAACACCATACTGGAGATCATACCATTCGGCGTTGAGATCTCCGGCGATAATTGCCGGAATCTCTTCGTACTCAAGATACACCTCAAGGATCTTCCTGAGCTCTGTCTGGACTTCCATGATTCCACCAAGACCGAGATGCGTCCCCATAACCAGGATATCCCGGCCGTTAACCTCAGTGACGATTGCGGCACATCCTCTATCCACGGCAAGCATCCATTCAGGTCTCGGAAGCACGAACCCAAATTCGGCCTTTATCGGGAATTTGCTGAGAACAGCGTTCCCGTAGTTGCTCTTGCCCTCTGCCAGACTGAAGAAGTAACTCATGTTGAGCTCTTCCGCAACAATCTCTGCCTGTCTCAGGCCTGCACTCCTTGGGTTTTCCTGATCTACTTCATTGAGGATGAGAATATCCGGATCCACACCCCTTATTGTCTCGAGAACTCTTGAGAAATCTAAGACATCATCGATTCCCAATCCATGCCTTATGTTGTATGTCATTACAGTCAAAGATGTTCCCATCAGCGTTCCTCCAAGTAATATCAGAAACAAAGAGAAAAACACTACTCTACGCATATAATCACATCCAATAGTGCGCAGATCTTTCGAGGAATTTCCTCTAAATGGTAGAATCCTGAGAAGGCCTGCGATCCTTTCCCATAGGCGATTATGGGTACATAGGCGGCTGTGTGGCCGTTACTGGACCAGCTCAAAGAAAAGTCTCCATCTGGTTTGCCATAAGGTACCGCGACCGCTCCGGTCTCGTGATCAGAAAGCACGATCAATAGATCCCTGTCCAGAGACAACCGGGTAAGCAGATAAGATAGCACGTCTCTGAAAGCACTCACTTCTGCCAGCACGGCCTCTGAATCGTTAACATGAGAAGCATCGTCTATTCTGCCGGCTTCAATTACCAGAAACTTGCTTCTCTCTTCAGTCATGAACACTTCGAAAGCTCTATCGACCATTTCGAGGAGAGTGGGTTCACCGGGAAGCAATTCGTTCTCAAAGCTCTTGTCTCCCATAGTTACAAATGCAACGGTCCCCTTCAGCTCTTCAAATTCCGGAGATCCGATCTCTTTGAAATTCAGTCCGAGGACCCTGTAGCCGCTAGCAATCAGTTCGTGTATTCTGCTTCTTGGAGTCGGCTTCTGAGTGAAGGGATTGATCCCCAGCTGCTCAAGACCACCGGCATAGAACAAGTCGAGAGGACTTTCCATGAGAAAGTCCGTGATTACTTCCGTTTCCCTCCTTTGGGCGTGAGCGTAAAGGGCTGCCGGAGTCGCGTCGTAGTAACGTGTGTTCGTTATCAGGCCGAGCCACCAACCCTGTTCCTTCAGGATATCTGCAAGAGTATTCACTTCTTCACCTAATGCATTCACTCCAAGATATCCAGTAATTGTTTTCACACCAGAAAAGATAGCGGTTGCGGCTGCCGCGGAATCGGTGACGAGATTATCTAAAGCCTCGTTTCTACCGATACTGACTACCGGACTGTGGCTTCCCATAGCTTCCCCCGTTACGAGTTCGGATATATATAGATGGTTGAAACCCATCCCGTCGCAGATCAAGATCACGATATTCTCAGGTCCACTGCCTTCCATTGAAAGAAAGACGGAAGATAAGAATAGGACAAAGAAAAAAGATGTCAAGAGCTTCTTCATATTATCACCCCTTACTAGCCCTTCAAACCGGTCATCGTAATGCCCTCGATGAATTGCTTCTGCAACAAGAGATACAACACCACTATCGGTATAACGGCCATTGCGGCTGCCGTAATCTGAAGATGCATCAAATCGCCGTAACGCTGGGTAAAATACTGCACTCCGAGCTGGACCGTCCTGTGCTCGTCATTGTTAACAACCAGAAGAGGCCACAGGAAAGCGTTCCAGGTCCCCATGAAGGAAAAGATCGCAAGAGCAGAGAGCGGCGCCCTTATGTTTGGAATCACAATGATTCTGAAGATCTGGAATTCGGAACACCTGTCTATCCTGGCAGCATCTATCAAGTCGTCGGGGATAGTGACAATGAATTGCCTCATCAGAAAGATTCCGAATATGCTTACCGAACCCGTGACGATCAGAGCCAAGTAGGTGTCTACAAGGCCCAGATTGTAGATCATGATATACAGCGGGATTATGGTGACAGGAAAAGGAATCATCATAGCGCCGAGCAGAGTCTTGAAAATGACATTTCTTCCTCTGAATTTGTATTTTGCAAAGGCGAAACCGGCAAGACTGGATGTGAGCAATGTGAGAGTGACAGCCACGGTAGTTATGAGTATACTGTTCAAATAATACCTCAAAAAGGGAACTGAACTGAATACCTCAACGTAATTCTTCAGCGAGAACTTGTCGGGCAGGAATTTAGGGGGAAATCTCATAAGCTCACTCTGGTCTTTGAATGTAGACAAGATCATCCATACAAAGGGCATGATCATAATTATGGAAAATGCTATCAACAGCGTGTATGAAATAGAATAGACAATGATGTTTGTCTTCCTCTTAGATCTCAAGGTCACTCCTCCTTGAAAATCTTTGTGACCCTCATCTGAATAAGAGTAATCACCAAGATTATTGCAAACAGAACGATCGACATTGAACTCGCGTACCCCATCTGCAATTTATTGAAACCAGTCTGCCAGATGTAGAAGACGGCCGTTTTCGTATCGGCGTTTCCTCCCGTCATCATGTATATCTCTGTGAAAACCTGAATCGCGCCGATCGTCGAAGTTATGAACACAAAAACCAGTGAAGGCTTCATTAGCGGGATTATGATGTTCTTGACCTTTTGCCAGCGCGTTGCTCCGTCGATGTCCGAGGCTTCCAGAATAATTCTTGGTATGTTGTTCAACCCGGCCAGAAAGATTATTATGCTGTATCCAACGGATCTCCAAACTGAAACGAGAACCACGGACCAGATGGCAATTTCCGGGTTACCCAACCAGTTAATCGGCTCAGCTCCAAATAGGCTAATTAGATAATTCGCAAGTCCGTAATACGGATGATATATCCAGGTCCAAATAACGCTTATAGCAACGACAGAAGTCACAGCCGGAAGGAAATATATCACCCTGAATACGCTCTTGAATTTCGGGATAGAGTATATGAGGAGGGCAAAGAAAAAGGAAATCACGATTTTCGTCGGTATAACGCCAAGAGCGTATTTGAAACTTATCCAGAGTGATCTCAGAAAATACTCGTCGGTAAGGGCTTTCCTGAAATTTGCAAGCCCCACAAATGGCTTGTTCGGCACGAGGATATTCCACCTGTGAAACGAGATAAAGAAAGCAAACATTGCCGGGAAGAAAGTGAGAAAGAAGACTCCAAATATTGATGGCAGAATGAAGAGATATGGAGACCTCTTCTTGTCCGGAATCAGTCTCACGACGGCGACGAGAACCGCAGCGCTGCCGATCAAAGAAATCCACCATCCGTAACCGGCAGCGCCCAGAAAATCTAGAAAGAACTTAGATCTAAGAACCTCCTGCCATTCGTTTCTCATGAAAATGACAGTGATGTTCAGTACTAACAAAGAAACAGCTGTTCCCAGTAGAAATGAGATCTTTCTAATCGCAAAGAACAACACAAAAAGGCAGACCAAAACAATATAGACGAACAAGAGATTCACTGTTCCCCAAAAAGAGAAGTCAAAAACCTCGAGCTGAACTTCTCCCGATGCGTAGGGCAGGAAGAAAGAGATAATTATCAGGAACAGGCCTGCAACTATTAAGATTTTACTCAACACATTCTTGGATAGATCGAACATTGAAAGACCTCCGCATTGGGCTTGGCGCCAGCCCTGGTTCAGGATCAGAATATTCCAAAAGTCTCTTCCAGATACTGGTTGATTTCGTCTAAGGCCTTCTTGAGCGCTTCTTCAGGATCTGCGCCTTTGTTGATTACGTTGTTGTACGCCGTCTCCCTGAGAAGAGCGGCCGGATTTCCCCAGCCCGCAGAGAACGTTGGAACAGCATAATTCAGTGAATCCAGAATCGGGCCCAACAAAGGATCATCCGAAAACTCGGGATCATTGATCACACTATAATAAGAAGGAAGTTCTCCTGTGTCCTTGAACCACAGTTTCTGGGCTTCGGGCGAGCTAATAAACGCTAGCCATTCCGAAGCAATTTCGGGGGTTCTGCAATCGCTCATGAGAACGAGGGCCCAGCTGGTCAAAACCGAGCTTCGATTTCCTGTCTCGGGGTGTGCCGGAGGGAGTGCAGTTCTAAATACAAGATCAGGATGCCCGCCGACCTGGAAAGAACCGACCATTGCTCCATGTCCGAATACCATCGCTTCCTTTATCTGCCTGAATCCCGTCCACCTCGAGCCGAATTCCGGTACAAATACTTTATGTTCCAGTACTGCATCTGTCAGGAATTTCAGGCCCTCGAGCTGAGCATCTTCATAAACGACTTTCATTTCTTCATCGCTTACCAAGAACGTTGCACCCGCCTGTCTCATGAAACTCTCAATAACGGGTTCATAACCTTCGATTCCCAGTCCGGACTGAATCATTTTGTTCCCTTCCCAAATTGTCAGCTTCTTCGCGTACTCCAGGAGTTCGGTCCAGGTTTGAGGCGGGCTGTCGGGATCGAGACCTGCCTGTTCGAAAAGATATGGATTGTAGAATAGAACAATTGTCTGAACATCAGTTGGAAAGCCGTACAGCTGACCGCCGATGATTAGCTTATCAATGGCTGCATCTATGCATTTCTCTCTCATCTCTTCGGCTGTTGCAACACTGGCGGTTATTGGTTGTACCAATCCATAACCGAAGAACTCCTCCATTGCCGTGGCCGGAATCTGGGCGACATCTGGCCCACTTCCTGCAGCCAGAGCGGCCAGTAGCTTAGTCTTATACTCCGAATACGGTATTGTCTGAACCTTGATTTCTACATCTGGGTTTTCTTTCATGAATTCAGAAGCCATTTCCATGATGATCATTGCTCTGCTTGGCGAATGGTGCATCCAGTGAACGATAGTCGTTTTCGCAATTACAGAAGTGATCAAGAGCAATGAGGCAATAAAAAGTATAAGAACTCCCTTTCTCATAAAACACACCTCCTAAAAGACTTCCAGTATTCTCCCTATTGAAACCGCAAGGGGTGTTCTAAGGAGCTTCTGTTCAGTAACCTTAAGAATCATCATCTTGAGCTCAGTATGGCCCAAGGACATATCAAAAACTCTCTTTCTAAGGTAATCAACTGCTTTGTCTGAGAAGAAAGGATTGCGGCTGTTGAGCACTATAGTTTCCAGCCCCAGCAAGTCAACAACATTTGCAACAGCTGCTGCGAGTTTATCCAGTAGTTGCTGAAAAGCTCTCACATAATCTTCTGTGTCGTTTCTTGAGTACAGTTCATTCAGGAACTTCAGAAAGGAAGGATCGTTCAATTTCAAACTGCTGTTCGGAACCAATCCGGAAAACGTGTCGTGCAGGTTTTTGGGATCGAAAAAGGCAGCCACACAGCCCCTTTTGCCGCACCAGCATTCAGGACCGGAAGGATCAACCTGAATGTGACCAAATTCTCCGGCACCTCCATGCGGCCCTCTGAAAATCCTTCCATCAAGCACTAGAGAAGCTCCAAACTCTCTATCTATGTACAAAGCATCTCTTAAGGGAATAGAGCCGAGAAGCATTTCTGAAACTAGCAAAGCGTTAGCGTCATTCTCTATTTCGATTGTTGTGTCCCATTCGTCGCCGAGCCTTTTAAGATTGACCGTTTCACTCTGCGTATAGAAGCTCTTAACAACAGTCCCTGTCGATTCGTCAACTATTCCCGGTGTCACAATGCTGAAAACAAGGACTGAGGAGATATTTTCGTCAAAACCATTCCGTATGATCTTCGGAATTTCGTACAGCTTATCCAGAACGTCACTTCTCGAGTGATTCAGAGATCGTACATGCTTGACTCTGCCTGACAAGTCGCCCAGAACTACATTCATCGTCTTCGAATGTATGTGAACTCCGCCGACAAGCAGCTCTCCGTTGTTCACAGTGAGTACCGAATACGGTCTGCCTTTGTGAGCAGAGGGCACCGGCGTGCTGTCAAGAACAAAGCCCTTTTCGATAAGCTGTTGAGAGAGTCTGGAGACAGTGGCTTTGCTCAGATTCGTGGCCTTGGCTATAGATTTTCTTGACAACCCATTTTTATTTCGCCAGAGCTCGAAGAAGACTTCCTTTTCTGCCTTGGATAAACAACGCAAAGCCATCACCTCTCGAAATCTGAATGAGAGCCCGCCCACCATCCAGGACAATGAACAGGCTCAACAAAGAAGAGAAAGTTTCTATTCCAGTTCAGCCATGAAAATGTCGTAACCACCCACACCATTAGGTCTGTCAACAGTGGAGAATACGATAATTTTGCCATCTGTCCACAGACTTCTTTCATCGTAGAAAGAGTTAATCATCATCTCGGGATGTCCGATTTCTCCTGTAGAGGGGTCATAGAAATAGATATCGTAACCCCCTATGGAATCATCCCTCGATGAATCAAACCAGATCTTTCCATCAGGGTCGACGAAGACAGACCATTCATTGCCACTCGAGTTCACTTCATCTACTTTTGTAGGGGTCGACCACTTGCCGTTTTCCTTCTCGGAAACCCAGATATCTCTCACACCTGTTGGTTCTATTCCACCAAAGGCACCCTTTGTAGTGACGTAGGCCTTTGTTTCATCGCCGTTTACCCAAATTTTCCAGTCTTGAATCTCTGTGCTCAGTTCTAAGATAACTTCGGGTTCTCCCCATTCGCCCTTACCTTCATCGAAAACCGATCTGAAGAAGTCGTAATCCCTATCTGAACCGGTATATCTACCAAAATACATCACCAGTTCGCCGATGTTGTTTCTCAAAACACATGGGCTGATCTCGTTCTCTGAGGAGTTCACAGCTCCCTTCACCGGTTCAGGTTCACCACAGTTTCCATCATTCCAGGTTGCCTGATAGATGTTGTAGCTCTGGGTAACAAAATAGATAGTGTCTTCAAAGACCCACGGCATTCTGTCTACACCAGAAGTGTTAATCGACAGCGGCTCTGCTTCGATCAAAGCAAAAGCCGATGTGAAAAGCATCAAGACAGCTAGCAAAACTAACATAGTTCTTGCCATTGAAAGCACCTCCCTAAAATTCATATTATTCAGTCGAAAATCTGCGGGCTTCATCAGAAAAGTGAGTAGAAGTATTTTGTTTCACTATGCAACTAGTACAACTCCACTATATATAAGAAAAAAAGAAAAACCAAACCTATGGCAAACGAATAAGTCGTAGAGAATAAACCGGAAGTCCAAATATCCATGAATAAGCGACTATTTTGCAGTAAAGAAACGACTATATTTTGTTCCATTATGAAACTTAATACCGCTGATTGTTCAGAAGGGTGCATTTTGGCTTAATGTAAGAAGAACTGATGAGCTCCTTTCACACGTAAAAGATCGCCTGCACTCTTTGAACAGCCTAGAAAAAGCGTATCGAGACGTTCGTTGCGCTCACGAGAAAACGAGAGCGAAAATAGGGACTGACCGGCTCCTATAGTATGTCCCTTTTTCGCGTAAAAGGCAGAGATTCCAACCAGGACCTTTTTCGGGCGAACGGCCGTTCGCCCCTACAAGAGAACTGCACAATCATCTGAAATTGTCATCACGTAGAGGCTGACTTGCTTAACGCCTTTTCTGTCATCCCGTAGAGCCTGCCCCAAAATGCTCCTGTTTGGGGACTCTGCACGGGATCTCTCACCTAAGAACCGCTTTTCGCTGATCGCTGTGAAGACAGCGTTGTCCGTCAACGGTCCACCGTCCTCCGAGAGGAGCAAAACAAAGATCCCGAAACAAGCTCGGGATGACAGTGTGAGAGGGTTCCAAAAGCCTATACAGGATGATAGCCTTTGCATTACTGCTCCATAACAGTTCTTGTAGAGCAAACCGTTTCTTTTCACCAGACCCGAGACTCCATGCTCGATACCCAGTTATTCGACTGGTGTAAAGAGGTGAGTTTCGAATTCTTTGACGTGCGCCTTTACTAATGTATAATCACTTTGTCAAGCAATCATTTGCTGTGTCCTACATTTTCCAACCTCGATTGATTCCTATCAAGCGCTCACTAATTTGAAGGGGGTGCTACAATGCGTCGAACATTTCTTTTCTTGATTGTGCTTTCTTTAGCAATCATCTTTCTTGTTAGTTGTCCCGCCCTAAAATACGCTCTCACAATTCAGATAGGAGGCAGTGGAACTACGGATCCATCCGAAGGAGTCCATGAATTTAATAAGAACCAAGTAGTTACAGTAAAAGCATTTCCCGAAAGCGGTTGGCAATTCGACTCGTGGGAAGGTGAAGTCTCTACGCCTGATTCAACTACAACGACCGTGACTATGGACAAGAGCAAGACTATCAAAGCCGTCTTCGTTTTGGATCAGATTGGCATCATCATTGATAAGCTAGACCCGCTTACCCCATTATCCTTTAGACATGGTGAAGAGCTTATTCTGCTGGTTCCGAACAATATCCAGAGGTTCCTGAATCTTCTTGAAGACGACGATCCTTTGAATCGATGGGCTGCAGCCTATGCTCTTCAAAGAAATCAGCTCGACCAGTCAACTCTTGATGATCTGGAGGATTATCTCGATGACGAAAATCTAACTATCAGGGCTCTCATAGCTGTAGCATTTCTGCTGAGCGGAGATGAATCGGGAAAGTCTGTTTTAGTGAATCTTTTGACTGAAGATACCGTTATGATGTACAGTATCCCGCCTGTTTTGCTTTCAGACTTTGCCGAAGTTATCCTCAACGCTTACTACCCTGCCGAATATCCGTTGACGAGCTTTTCACCACAAACAACCACTGTCTCTGGTGGACCCTGCGAATACACTGTCACTGTGAAAGTGGTCTTTCATGGTGCAGGAGCCTCGGAAACACAGGTTGAAGCATGGGAGACTGATGCCGAAGCAATTTGGAATGGGGCTGACGGTTCACGTGAATGGGGAGACGGATGCTGTAGTGTGAAATTCGAGTTTGATTTCTCCGTCCTCGCAGAAGGGGCTCAGCCACCGGATGACGCCCATGTTGTAGAAGTTAAAAAAGTGAAAAGTAGCCATACCTCTTGGGTAGCTACTCCTCTGCCGACTCCTGGATCGACAGAAACCACGACGGGTGAGTGGGACAGCCTCGACACAGGTCCCGTTATCGCTCATGAAATGGGACACATGATGGGTCTGGATGACGAGTATCATAATGACGAGGATGGGAACTACGTCAATGATAATCCTCAGCCTGAAGGGAGCCCTCCGAGTATAATGGCTCAGACCTGGGGTGGAGCCCAGCCTCTAACTGAACACTTTGATGCGATAATGGAGGCCGCAGATATTGAATGCGATTGTGACTACACGCTTACTATCGATCCGCCATATGATGTCAATATCTCTCCCGGTTCTCATACAGTCACAGTTACAGTTGCGAAAGAAGACGGAAAGCCAGCCAAGAACTGTGATCTCACCCTGAACATTACCGGTCTCCATCCGAAATCAGATGTTAAGCTAAAGACAGATGACGCTGGTAAATCACAGTACACCTATCAGTGCGTTAGGCCAGACCACACTGGAATAGACAACATCAACGTAACGGGGGAATGTGGAGCATTAGGAGATGCAGTAAAGAAGTGGATAGCTCTATGGGACCTATTCCCATTTGGGATCACGCCCTTTGACGGCCAGGAGGATTATCCTTATTCAATTCCAATGGCAATTATCTTTGGTGTTGAACCTGCACTCGCCCTTGAAGCAGAGAACCTAGCATTTAACGTCTCAGTAATGATGGGAACAGAGACACTCTTTTCCACGAAGACGCATCACACAGAGATCGAAACCCCTCTGCTTCTAGAACCTGGCAGCGATTTTACTTTGGAGATTGTGCCTATTTCTCTCCCGGATACTGAAGGAACACCGACAGTAATTAACTTTTCGACCTTGCCTCTTGAGTAAATTGAATCATTATCAAAGAACCACAGGAGGCTTGCCAGCAGACGCTGAGCGCTGTGAAGAGCCGTCCTTGGTTCGTCCCAGATCATGGACCCGTCCTTCGCTGAGACCCAAGCCCAGATCCTTAACAGGAGCTTTTCATATGACGTGAAGGACTGTCATCTCGCAGTGCGTCTGTGCGGGATCTCCCATAAAAGAACCGCTTTTCGCTGGTCGCTGAACGCTTGGAAGAGCTGAGAAATAGGATATTTGTGAGTTCGATTCGCTCACGAGAATACGAGAGCGAAAATAGGGACTGACCGGGTCCTGTGGTCTGTCCCTTTTTCGCGGTGGACAGGGATCCTGACCAGGAGCATTGTCAGGATGACGTGAAGGGAGTAATACTG
>ENA-UPXM01003244-UPXM01003244.1-activated-sludge-metagenome-genome-assembly--contig:-NODE-3244-length-18042-cov-7.981653_pt1 | contig 18042 bp, 15 predicted proteins | sample MGYA00238178_ERZ772708 | MGnify/ENA primary metagenome ERZ772708 (study PRJEB29002, sample SAMN05720212) | activated sludge metagenome | isolation source: anaerobic digester from wastewater... | reverse complement strand
CCATCGTACCTCTTCCCCCTTGTCCTGCGCCTCTTTCGGAACTTCAGTTTGCTAAGTACTGGAGGCCAAAATGAAAGTCTTCTACGATCCCGAAGTCGACGTGCTTCGCATTCTATTCAGTAGCCATCCCATCGAGGAAAGCGATGAGGACAAGCCCGGGGTCATCATCGACTACGACAAGCAGGGCAACATCGTCGGCATGGAGATCCTTGAAGCATCGAAGCGTATGGAAAATCCCAGATCCGTCGAATATGCAGTGGCCACCGGCTGAAAACGCACAAAGTCGGTAAGCGAATCTCAGACATGATTATCCGCTACTCGGACAAGGCAACGAAACAACTCAAGCGCATCTTGAAAGGCAGCAGACCTTCTGCATTGGATATCATCGCCACGATAGAGGCCTATGGTGAAAACCCCCTTGGCAATTTCGACGAGAGCTTTGAACAACGGTTGATTTTGGTAGGGGGGATGGATTTTCACCGAAAAATATTGAAGGGCAATGCTGAAAGGGGCTTCAGAGTGTGCCCTTGGATCCCATGTCTATTATGATGAATTCATATTTTCCTCCACGCAATGGGCGATTTGGGTGCCGTTTATGTCATCCCGGGCTCATATGAGACACCACCCCCTTTCCTATGCCAATACCTTCGTTCCTCTGAAGAGGTTGAAGGCCAACTGCCTGAACAGGGTGTCCAGAGCATTCTTGATCAACCTGGTGAATCTGGCCCGATGAGCATGATGATGAAGATGACTGATGCCGAAATACTGTTCCACGATGTAGCGGATCTTGGAGATGGCCTTGTTCCGCTCTTTCTCATAAGGGGTCAGTTGGGCACCTCGTGTGGCTTTTCTCATAATGCCGTCCTGAATCTGATTAAGACTCAGAAACTCACGATTATTCTCTCCAAAGTAGCCCTTGTCGGCAAAGACCTTCTGAATAGGATTCTTGGTGTGAAGGCTGCCGGCGACACACAAGGGGAGATAGGGGCTGTCATGGAAGGAAGCCGGAGTCATCTCTGTCGCCAGAACAAAGCCGTAACGGGTATCTACGGAAGCATGCTCTTTCAGACCAAAGTGTGGCTTGTCGTTTTTGACCGTCCAGTTGGAATCGAGATCGCGGGAAAACTTCATCGGTTTTCCCATTTTATCCAAGGATCCCTCCGGCGTCTCTCTTTTGCTCCTTTCTTCTTTCAGTTTGTCTTCGCTGAGGGGATGGCTGGCCGACTGGACCAGACGGGCGTCGATGGCAATGCCTTCATTGATGGCTAATCCTCGGGATGCGAATTGGGACAGGAGTTCGTGGTTGATGGCTTTCATGGTTTCCTTGGTCAGTCGGCTTCTGAATCGGGAAAAGGTGGAATGATCAGGAGAGGCTTCATCCATGGGCAGCTCCAGGAACTTTTTGAAGGAACTTCGATCGTTGATTTGAGTTTCCAGCTCGGGATCGGAATCGATGTGAAACCATTGTTGCAGGAGCAGGCATTTCAAAAGCAGGAGGGGATGGTAGGCATCGTTGCCTTCAGAACTCTTACCGACAGGATAGTCTCTGAGCAGCAGGCTTTCAATCCGGCTCCAGTTGACGACACTGTTGATCTTCTCCATTCTTATGATGGCGCGGTTCCGATCCATAGATTTGAAGAGGGCGATGTCAGCGAAGGAGAGACGGGACATTTTCTTGAAGCTCATATTTCCTCCAAGGGGGTGAAGTTGGAAGAAATATGGCATAAAAAAGCGGAAAAGTCAATCAATAACTAATGATATCGGTAATTTGCATTTGCATAACACGGAAATGATCAACGAAAATCATCAGCAGGGACATGTGAAGTCCGACAGTTGTGCAAAGCTCTCTATTTGTAATATGCGGCATTATCAAATCTGTACTAACTGCGTTATGGACACCACGGACGCCAAAATCGTCTTTGATGAGAAGGGCGTCTGCGACCACTGCAACACCTTCTACCGGGAGATCCTCCCCAACTGGCATACGGACGAACGGGGTCGTCAGGAACTGGCCCGTCTGGTCTCGGTCATTCAGCGGGAAGGGGTCGGAAGGGACTTCGACTGCATCATCGGCATGAGCGGCGGGATCGACAGCTCCTACCTGACCTACATCGCCAAGACGCAGTTGGGCCTGCGTCCCCTTGTATTCCACGTGGACGCCGGCTGGAACTCCCAGGAGGCGGTGAACAACATCGAGAAGCTGGTCGATGGCCTGGGGCTGGATCTCTACACCGAGGTGATCGACTGGGAGGAGATGCGGGACCTGCAACTGGCCTTCTTCAAGTCCGGCGTCCCCCATATCGACACCCCCCAGGACCACGCCTTCTTCGCCATGATGTACAGTTTTGCGGAGAAGTATAAGGTCAAGTACATCCTCACCGGGGCGAACTATTCCACCGAATGCATCCGGAACCCCATCGAGTGGATGTACTACCAGTCCGACTCCATCCAGCTCAAGGACATCCATCGGAAGTTCGGGACCCGGCCGCTCAAGAAGTTCCCCCTGACGACGATCCTCCGCCACAAGGTCTATCTGCGCTACCTCAAGGGGATCCGGGTGGTAACGCCCCTCAACTACATCCCCTACCGGAAGACGGAGGCCATGGCACTGCTCAGCGAGAAGTTCGGCTGGCAGGCCTACCCCCAGAAGCACTTCGAGTCGCGGTTCACCAAGTTCTACGAGGGATACTGGCTCTACCGGAAGTTCGGTTACGACACGCGGAAGGTCCAGTACTCCAGCCTGATCCTCACGGGGCAGATGACCCGGGAGGAAGCCCTCGAACGGCTGGCGAAGCCCCCCTACGACGAGGCGACGATCCGGCAGGAGTTCGAGTACGTGGCCACGAAGCTGGGAATCCCCGTCGAGGAGCTGCAGGGTTATATGGACGCCCCCAACAAGTCCTACCGGGACTACCGCTCCCAGGAGGCGATCTATCGGGTGGGGGCCAAGGCGATGCGCCTCTTCGGCCTCACCCTGGGCGGCAAGCGGTGATCGCCATCGTTCATTACGGCCTGGGAAACGTCCAGGCCTTCGCCAACATCTACAGTCGCCTCAATATCCCTGCCGAAATCGCCGAGACCCCGGAGGCGATTCTCAGCGCGGACCGGATCATCCTGCCGGGTGTCGGGGCCTTCGACTGGGCGATGAAGCGCCTCGACGCCTCGGGGTTGCGGCCCGCGCTGGAAGAGGCGGTCGTCGAGCAAGGCCGGCCGGTTCTGGGGATCTGCGTGGGCATGCAGATGATGGCCCGGCGGAGCGACGAAGGGATCCTGCCGGGTCTCGGCTGGATCGACGGCGAGGTGAAGCGCTTTGACGAGGCCGCCTTCACCCAGCAGACCCACCTCCCCCACATGGGCTGGAACGACGTGACGCCCCGCAGCGGCAATGGACTGTTCAGGGATCTTTCCCAAGGCGCCCGCTTCTACTTCCTTCACTCCTACTACTTCATCCCTCGAAACCCAGACCATGTGCTGGCGGAGACGGACTACAACGGCCGCTACGCCTCGGCCGTGCAGACCGAAAACGTCCTGGGGGTTCAGTTCCACCCCGAGAAGAGCCACGCCTGGGGAATCCAGCTCCTGAAGAACTTCGCCGAGAACTGATATGTTGCGACCGCGCCTCATCCCTTGCCTGCTGGTCCAGAACGGTGGCCTGGTCAAGACCGTCCAGTTCGCCGATCCGAAGTACGTGGGCGATCCGATCAACGCCGTCCGGATCTTCAACGAGAAGGAGGTCGATGAGCTGATCGTCCTGGACATCGACGCCACGGCCCAGGGCCGGGAACCGGACTACAACCGGATCCGGAACCTGGCGGCGGAATGCCGGATGCCCCTGTGCTACGGCGGCGGGGTGAAGACGGTGGAACAGGTGGAGCGGATCATCAGCCTTGGCGTCGAGAAGGTGGCCCTGAGCGTGGCGGCCGTGGCCGACCCGACGCTGGTCGCACGGGCGGCGGAAGTGGTGGGCTCACAGAGTGTCGTCGCCGTTCTGGACGTAAAAAAGAGTGGCTGGCGGGGAAAGTACGAAGTTTTCACGCACAACGCGACGAATAAGAGCGGCCGAGATCCTGTCGAATTCGCCCGTGAGATGGCGGCCCAGGGGGCGGGGGAGATCGTGGTTAATTCTATCGATCGGGATGGCACAATGAAGGGGTACGACTTTGATTTGATCCGGGAGGTCCGGGATGTGGTACGTTTACCGTTGACCGTTCTGGGCGGTGCAGGATCGCTGAAGGATATCGAGTCTCTTATAAAAACTTTCGGAATCATTGGGGCTGCCGCAGGCAGCCTTTTTGTCTTCAAGGGCGTTTACCGGGCCGTGCTGATCAACTACCCGAGTCGAGCGGAGAAGGATGCCCTCATACATTAAAAGCCAATGAAGCAACTCCTGCAGAACCTCAAGAATGGAGCCACACAACTCGCGGAGGTCCCGGCGCCCGGTGTGGGGCGTGGGCAGATCCTGATTGCCTCGCGTCGATCCCTCGTCTCGGCGGGGACGGAGCGGATGCTGGTGGATTTCGGCAAGGCGGGCTGGCTGGAAAAGGCTCGACAGCAGCCGGAAAAGGTGAAGCAGGTAATCGACAAGATAAGGACAGATGGATTGATACCGACGGTGGAGGCGGTTTTCCGTAAGCTTGATGAGCCCATGCCGTTGGGATATTGCAATGTGGGGGTGGTGGTGGATGTCCCCCTTCGACAGGCTCAGGGCGACATCAATATTGGCGATCGGATGGTGAGCAATGGGCCGCATGCGGAGATGGTCTGCGTTCCTCGGAATTTGTGTGCAAAGATTCCGGACGGAGTGACCGATGATGAGGCGGCCTTTACAGTATTAGGGGCTATCGCGCTGCAAGGGGTGCGGCTGGCGGCGCCGACGCTGGGTGAGAAGTTCATGGTCTTTGGTTTGGGATTGGTGGGGCTTCTTACTGTGCAGCTCCTGAGGGCGAGCGGCTGCGGGGTTCTGGCGGTGGATATCAGCCCGGCGCGGTTAAGGCTGGCGGCCGGGTTTGGGGCTGCGGTCGTGGATCTGGGCCAGGGGACCGACCCGGTCGCGGCGGCTATGGCCTGGACGGGTGGGCGGGGGGTAGATGGGGCACTTATTGCTGCCTCGGCCAAGGGAGACGAGATCGTCCACCAGGCGGCCCAGGCCTGCCGGACGCGCGGGCGGATTGTTCTGGTGGGTGTGGTGGACCTGGGTTTGCGCCGGGATGATTTTTACAAGAAAGAGCTTACCTTTCAGGTTTCCTGTTCCTATGGGCCAGGGCGTTATGATGAGCGGTATGAGCAGGGGGGGCAGGATTATCCTTTTGGTTTTGTACGCTGGACGGAACAGCGTAATTTTGAGGCGGTTCTGGAGGCAATGCAGGAGGGGCGGCTGCGGGTGAAGGAGCTGATCACCCACCGGATGAGCCTGGAAGAGGCTGCCGAGAGATATGAAAAGGTGCTGCATGATCCGGCGGCGCTGGGGATTCTGATTGAGTATCCGATCGTTCGAGCCCTCGATACACTCGGGACAGACTCGGTTCAGGGTGCCCTTCGACAAGCTCAGGGTGACAATGTGGAGGCTCCAGGTGCCAATGAAGGGGGGCAGGGTGTCCCTCGACAAGCTCGGGATGACAATGGGGTGGCTCGGGATGACAGAGACGATGTCATGGTGAGCTTGTCGAACCATGATGATACCTCTGATGAAATTAATGAAAGATCGGCTAATAGCGCCCCTCGATCCCTCGATAAACTCGGGACAGGCTTAGCTCGGGATGACAGGATGGCGCCCCTTCGACCCCTCGATACACTCGGGACAGGCTTAGCTCAGGGTGACAATAAGGTGGCGCGGGGTGATCGGATTGGGGTTGGGGTGATCGGGGCGGGGAATTATGCCCGATCTACTTTGTTGCCTGCCTTGGCGCGAACTAAGGCAAGGCTGGTGGCGGTGGCAGACATCAATGGGGTGGCTGCCGGCCATGCCGCAAGGAAGTTCGGTGCGGGAAAAGCAATCACCGACTACCATGAAATCTTGGGCGATCCGGCGGTTCAGGCCGTGTTTATTCTGGTGGGGCATCATCTCCATGCCAGATTTGTCTGTGAAGCCCTGGCGGCGGGGAAGCATGTGTTTGTGGAGAAGCCACTGGCGATCGATGAGGGGCAGCTCGCTGAAGTGGTACAAGCCTATGAGGGAGTCACCCTTCGACCCCTCGATACACTCGGGACAGGCTTAGCTCAGGGTGTCCCTCGACAAGCTCGGGATGACAAAAACAAAGTCATGGTGAGCCCCTCGATGAACTCGGGACAGGCTCTGTCGAACCATGAACTCGGGACAGGCTCTGTCGAACCATCTCCTTTTTTAATGGTGGGATTCAACCGGCGGTTTAGCCCGCATACCGTGAAGATTCGGGAGCTTTTGGCGGGGCGGACGGAGCCTCTGACCATGACCATGACGGTCAATGCCGGGTTCATTCCGCCGGAGAATTGGGTGCAGGACCCGGAGCGGGGTGGTGGGCGGATTATCGGGGAGGGTTGCCATTTCATCGATTTGCTGTCCTATCTGGCAGGATCGCCGGTAAAGACGGTCGCAGCGGCCATGGTGGGTGGGAATGGGCCGGTACGCGAAGATAAGATGTCCATATTGCTGGGTTTCGCCGATGGGTCGGTCGGAACGGTGCATTACTTCGCCAATGGCGCCAAGAGCTATCCCAAGGAAACCCTTGAGGTATTCAGTGACGGTCGCGTGATACGCATGGAGAACTTCCGGGCCACGACGGGATTCGGGTTCAAAGGCTTCCGATCCTTCCGGACCTGGCGTCAGGACAAGGGCCATCAAGCGGAGATCGCAGCCTTCGTGACGGCTGTGGCCCTTGGGCAGGCGCAGGATGCCAGAGGTAACAAGGGGAATGGAAATAATCCCGTTTTTTCCGAATCTTATACCTTGATTCCTTTCGAGCAGATCGTCAACATTACCCGGGCCAGCTTTGCCGCCGTGGAGGCGGCCAGAACGGGGAAAGTTCTGGAAGTCGTTGCGCTTACGTGACCTTCGCCTCTATTGTTACACCCTCCGTTATTTGAAGCCGAAACAGGTTTTGTTTCGGCTTTATTATCTGATGCGCAGGCGCTGGCGGCGGCTGTCGGGGTTCAGATATTCCGCCGCTGTTTCTGGCCGGGTTGCCGTGCCGGCAGATGCAACCCGTCATCTGGCCCCTTTCATCCCGTCCCGGATCTGCCTGCAGGGCGATACATTCACCTTCCTGAATCTGACAAGGGCCTTTCCTGGAAAAATCGACTGGGAGTTCGCTGAATTCGGGAAGCTTTGGCAATATAACCTGAGTTATTTCGATTATTTGCTGCAGCCGGGGATGACACGGGAGCACGGCGAGGCATTAATCCGGAGTTTTATCGAGGATGCCGAGAGCGATGGGGCGGCCTATGAACCCTATCCGGTTTCACTGCGTGCCATCCATTGGATCAAGTTTCTACTGACTGCGGGTGGGGGGGCGGACGCAGCAGAAATCAATGCGGCCCTCATGGCCCAATACGAGCGGTTGCTGGATCATCCGGAATACCATCTCTTGGGCAACCATCTGTTGGAAAATGGTTTTTCCCTGCTCTTCGGGGGTGTTTATTTTGACGATGAATGCCTTTGCAGGAAGGCGTCGAAGATCCTGCAGACGGAGTTGCATGAACAGATCCTGCCTGATGGGGGGCATTTCGAGCGCAGCCCCATGTATCACCAGATCCTGTTGGGTCGGATGCTGGATTGCATTAACCTCCTGAAATGTTTTGATCATAATCCGTGCCTGGGAATGTTGCCGCTTTTGGAGGAGAAGGCTGGCGGCATGCTGGGCTGGTTGGGGCAGATGACCTTCCGGGATGGCAGCATCCCGCTGGTCAATGATGCCGCCTACGGGGTCGCACCTACGACCGGGGAATTGACTGCTTATGCAGAACGATTGGGTGTCGGTGCCGTGGGTGCATCGCGGCTCCGGGAAAGCGGCTACCGGAAGGTCTCGACGGGATGTTACGAGGCGGTTCTGGATGTGGGCGACATTGGGCCGGATTATATCCCCGGCCATGCCCATGCCGATACCTTGAACTTTGAGCTGCGGGTTGGCGGAAAGCCGCTGATTGTGGATACGGGCACATCGACCTATGAGGATAACGACGTGCGAAGGCGGCAGCGTTCAAGCAAGGCGCACAATACCGTCATGGTTGCCGGGCTGGATCAAAGCGAGATGTGGGGCAGCTTCCGGGTGGCGCGACGGGCGTATGTAAAGGCAGTCGAGGAAGGGAAGAATTTTATTGCCGCGTCACACACAGGATACGAACGGATAGGGGCAACGCATCGGCGGAGATTTGAATTCAACGATCGGGAGATCAGAATCAACGATGAGGTCCATTCTAAAAAACCCTATGATTGCGAAGCATTGCTGCATTTTCATCCCGATGTCCGGCTGCAAGTAAGCCTCGAGGGAATTCTCGCAGACGATTGCAAGATAATCTGCGACGGTGCCGCACGAATCGAACTGCAAAATTACGAATATGCCCCAGAATTCAACCGCCTCATTCCCGCAAAGATGGCAGTGATCCGATTCAGGAAGAAACTGGAGACCGTTATTCGTTTTTCTTGATCTCATGCATATCCTTTTTTTGACTGACAATTTCCCCCCAGAGGTGAACGCCCCGGCCAGCCGGACCTTCGAGCACTGCCGGGAGTGGGTGCGGGCGGGGCGGCGGGTGACGGTGGTTACTTGCGCACCGAATTTTCCCGGCGGAAAGGTCTATGAGGGTTATCGGAACCGTTTGTGGCAGACGGAGATGATGGACGGGATTCGGGTGGTGCGGGTGTGGAGCTACATCACGGCCAACGAAGGTTTCCTCAAGCGGATTCTGGATTATGTCAGCTTTATGGTCGCCGCAGTGGCGGCCTCGCTATTCATCCGGGGCGTCGATGTGGTTGTTGGAACTTCTCCCCATTTCTTCACCGCCTGCGGGGCCTATCTGGTCAGCCGGATGAAGCGCATCCCCTTTGTGTTCGAGCTGCGCGATATCTGGCCGGAATCGATCAAGGCCGTGGGGGCGATGGGCGATTCCCCTGTGATCAGGTTTCTGGAGAAGGTGGAGATGTTTCTCTATGGTCGGGCGGCCCGCATCGTTTCCGTGACGGAGTCGTTCAAACGGGTGCTGATCCGGCGGGGCGTGGATGGCGGCAAGATCGAAGTGGTGACCAATGGCGTGGATCTGGCGGGTTTTGCGCCGCGGGAGAAGGATCACGAGCTGACGGCGCGTTTTGGACTCTCGGGAAAATTCGTCGCGGGTTACGTGGGCACCCACGGGATGGCCCATGCGTTGGAGACGATTCTGGAAGCCGCCGGCCGGATGGGGCAGCGAGTCGGTGGCGATACCTATCGCTTTATCCTGCTGGGAAATGGCGCCCGGAAACAGGAGTTGGTAGAGGCGGCGGGGCGGATGGGCTTGACCAACGTCATCTTTATCGATTCCGTCCCCAAATCGGAGGTGGCGCGCTATTGGTCACTCCTGGACGTGTCGATCATCCATCTGAAAAAGACGGAGCTGTTCACGACGGTGATCCCCTCAAAGCTGTTTGAGTGCATGGGGATGGGTATTCCGGTGTTGCATGGTGTGGCGGGGGAATCAGCGGGTATTGTGGAGCGGGAAGGCGTCGGCCTGGTGTTCGAGCCCGAAAATGCCGGGGAATTGTGCGAAAAACTGGAAGTGCTGCGGCAGGACAAGGCTTTGTATCAGAAATGCCACGAAAACTGCCTGGTCGCCGCCCGACGCTATGACCGGTCTGCCTTGGCCGGGCGGATGCTGAAGATCCTGGAAGATATTTGTTGACAAGAACCATGTTTTTCAAGAGGGTATTGGCCATTTCCAAAGAGGTGACAAACTGAAAACAAAGATTATTCTGGTGGCCGGTGCCCGGCCCAACTTCATGAAGATCGCGCCTTTGATGGCGGCGTTTGGGGAGCGGCCGGAGATTACGCCGCTGTTGGTGCATACAGGCCAGCATTATGACAGGGTCATGAGTGACCTTTTTTTCCGGGAGCTGGGAATCCCTGAGCCGGATCTGAACCTGGGGGTGGGCAGCGCATCCCACGCAGTGCAGACGGCGGAGATCATGAAGGCCTTCGAGCCGATTATCGTGGAGGAAAAACCCGATGCGGTGCTCGTAGTCGGCGACGTGAACAGCACCATCGCCTGCGGCCTCGTGGCGGTGAAGCTGGGGGTCAAACTCATCCACGTGGAAGCGGGATTGCGGAGCTTCGACCGGACCATGCCCGAAGAGATTAACCGCCTTCTAACGGATTCCATTAGCGATTTACTCTTCTGCTCGGAACCCAGCGGTGTGGAGAACCTGCGCCGGGAAGGGGTGGCGGAAGAAAAGATTCATTTGGTGGGCAACGTGATGATCGACACGTTGCTTCGGAACCGGGACAAGGCGGAGGCCTCGACGATCCTGGATACGTTGCATCTGAACAGCGGCAGGCCTTACGCGGTGGTGACGCTCCATCGTCCTTCCAATGTGGACGATCCGGTCATGCTCGACCGGATCATGACGGTGCTGGAAGAGATCGGACGGGAGATGCCGGTGGTTTTCCCTGTACATCCGCGTACCCGGGCGCGCCTGAATGGGGTCACGTCGTCAAAATCAGTAATTTTGGAGAACGGGCCTGACGCAGTCGCCGAAAACGCTAATTTTAAAGACCTGACCCCGGGGTTGATGCTGATCGATCCGCTGGGGTATCTGGATTTTCTGAAGCTGATGGCCCACGCCCGGATTGTCCTCACGGATTCCGGGGGGATCCAGGAGGAGACGACGATCCTGGGGACGCCCTGCCTGACGTTGCGGGAGAACACGGAGCGACCTATCACCGTGGAGATGGGGACGAACCGCTTGGTCGGTTCGGAGCCGGAACGGATAATGCGGGCTTATCGGGAGGTTGTTGGCGGCGAGATGATGAGCGGCGGGCCGCCGCCACTATGGGATGGCCAGGCCGCACAGCGAATAGCCGCCGTGATATGCGATAAACTGAGAAAACCTGCTTGATTATTGGGAATCTAATAACGGAAAGACAATCGTCCGTGGAGATATGAATACACTAATTGCCCTGTTTGCATTGAGTTTTTTATTGTGCCTGATTGTAACCCCTTATGTGGGGAAAGTGGCGATACGCTACGGCATCGTCGATGAACCATCGGTGCGGAAGGTTCATGGCCGGGCAATCCCCAGGATGGGGGGCGTGGCAATCTTCCTGAGCTTCGCGTTGCCTTTTGCCGGGACGTTTTTCATTTATACGGATTTGTTGAACGAAATTTTGGTAAATCCGGCGATTATGTGGCTGGCGGCGGGGGGGCTGATTGTTTTTGTCCTGGGGCTTTGGGATGACGTGCGGCGTTTGCCGGCGCTGGTCAAATTGATAGTCCAAATCATTGCGGCGTCGGTGGCTTATGCCGGCGGTGTCCAAATTGGGCAAATAGTAATTCCCGGTGGTTATGTCGTCTCGTTTCCATACCTGCCGTTTCTGATTACGGTGTTTTGGTTTGTCCTGGTGGTCAATGCCATCAATCTGATTGACGGCTTGGATGGTTTGGCCGCCGGAGTGGTTTTTTTCTCCTCCCTGGTGCTGCTGGTGCTGGCGGTCATGGGCGGTCGGTTTGTGGTGGCGATGGGCTTTGCGGCCCTGGCGGGGGCTACTTTGGGTTTCCTCCGCTACAATTTCAATCCCGCCTCGATATTCATGGGGGACGGGGGGAGCTATTTCCTGGGTTATATGCTTGCCGGGCTGGGCATCATGGGCTCCATGAAAGGGCAGACGACAGTGGCATTGTTGATCCCGATCATCGCCATGGGGGTGCCGCTGTTTGATACGATCGTGGCGCCGATTCGGCGTTTTGTCCGCGGGCGGCCCATGTTCCAGCCGGACAAGAGCCACGTCCACCATCGCCTGATGGGGCTGGGCCTGAACCATCGCAACACGGTGTTTATCCTCTACGGCGCGACGGCCGTGATGGGCTTGGTGGCGCTGGTGACGGTGTTCGTGAAGGATTTCCAGGCCTCAGTGGTGCTGCTCCTGCTGGCGGTCGGGATGATATGGGCCTTCCGGAAGATGGGGTATCTGGAGTATCTGGCCGTCGATAAGATCGGCGGTTATTTGTACGACATGGGCGATCTCATGGGAGTGACGAGCCAGCGCCGGACCTTTCTGGACCGGCAGATCGAGATGGATGGCGCCCGGGATTTTGAGGCGCTGTGGCACCATACGATCAGCGCCCTGGATCTTCTGAAGATCGACCGGGCGGAGATGCGAATCAATGGAAGCGTGTGGACAATGGAAAGGGAAGGGGGCGGCGCTGCTCGTGGTGACGCGGGAAGGGACAAAGTTGATGGTGCCGGTGGCGGAAGTATCACCAGCGTTAGGCCGTGCGACTGCGACGGAACTGGCAATAGCGGCCATGGCGAGGAAAGCGGCGGCAGTAGTGGCTTCACCGACGAGCGGCGGCGCAATTTGGGGCGCGACGCCCGCCGCGACCTTCTCCGGACGTGCAATAGCTGCGATCTTGGTGCTGACCGGGCCGCGTCGGGATCGGCGGCCGTCAACGGCAACCGCGGCCGCAACCTCGTCATCAGCTTGCCACTGGTCAACGGCGAAGGCAGGAAGAACTATGGAACCCTGTATCTGGAAAAAGACGTCACCAGTGACCCCCTGGCCCCTTACACCCTGCGCCGGATGGAGCACCTGCGGCGCACCCTCACCGCCGCCCTGAAAAGGCTGGAGAAACAATAGTATAAATGGGGTCAGGTCTTTAAAATTAGCATTTTTGCGGGGGTGGTACAAATGGGGGAAGTGTCCCCCTATTTTTTTTCGGGGGAGAAAGAGAAGAGCGGGGGGCGGCAAAAGAGACGACAAGGGCGGGTGATTAAAGGGCCTGGCAAAGGTTACAACAGAAACGGGGGGCGGCAACGCCCCCTTTTGATTTTAATTGCCGGATTAAATATGGGAAGTAGGTTAATGGGGGTCAGGTCTTTAAAATTAGCGTTTTTATATTTTTTGTCCTTGACAAAAGGACACACGCATGCTTAATCGTCCTTTAAATAAGGACGTAATATGATATCGAAGAATATTATTAAGGAATTGATCCTGTCGAACCGGACCTTTATTCTGGAGTCCGTCCCCGAGATCATTCCACGGGCGGCAGCGGACGTCACGGCGCCTGGGAAAACGGTAATCCTGTATGGCATCCGGCGAAGCGGAAAAACCTTTATTCTCTACGATATCTTCCGCGGAAACCGCGAGACGGCCCTGTATCTGGATTTCGAGGACGATCGCCTGGCCGGTTTCACGGCGGCCGATTTTGCGACGGTTCAGGATGCTTTTCTGGAACTCCGGCCGGATGCGGCGGGAAGGATCGTTTATCTCTTCGATGAAATACAGCATGTTCCGGGCTGGGAACGGTTCTGCCGGCGGGTCACGGAGAGGGAAAACGCGGGAGTTTATGTCACCGGCTCCTCTTCGAAGCTGATGCCCTTGGAAGTCGATACGGCGATCCGGGGGCGGGCATGGAGCGTGGCGGTTTCCCCCTTTTCCTTTTCTGAATTTCTTCGGCTGCGGCAGGGGCTGCGGCAGGGGCAGGAGTTGGGGCAGGAGTTGGGGCTGCGGCAGGCAAGCGGGGAGTGGCAGGAGATCCTCTACGGAACGAAAAAGATTGAAACGAAGCGGCTTTTCGCCGAATATGCGCAATGGGGCGGGTTTCCCGAGACGGCGCTGGCCGCCGCTCCCCTGGACAAAACAAAACTGTTGCGGGAATACCTGCGGGCGATGTTCTTTCGGGACCTCGTCGAGCGGTACGGAATGACCAACATTCCCCTGTTCGACGCCCTCTCCGACAAGCTCTTCTCCTCCTTTGCCACGCGCCTGTCCCTGACGGCATTCTATAGGCAATACAAGGATCTTTTCCCCTTCTCAAAGGATCTTCTGTTCCAGTACTTTCATCATTTTGAAGAGAGCATGCTGATCTTCGCGGTTCGGAAATTCTCCGAATCGTCGTACAAGAGAAGCAGAAATCCGGTCAAGATCTACCCCGCCGATACGGGATTGTGCCGTCGGGTCGCCTCGGAAGACGCGGGCCGCATTCTGGAAAATATCGTTTTCATTGAATTGGCGCGCCGGGGCGGGGAGGTCTTCTATTTTGAGGAAAAGCAGGAGTGCGACTTTGTCGTCAAGGAGGAAGAGGGGCAGAAGCTGGGGCTGGAGCAGATGCTAGGAGAGGGGCTCGGGCAGGGGCTGGGAGAGAGGACAGGAGAGGGGACGGGAGAGGAAGAGAGTACGGGAGAAGGAGAGGGGCAGGGGCTGGGAGAGAGGCAGAGGCAGGGGCTGGAGCTGGGTAAGGGAGAGCGGCAGGGCACGCGATTTGCTGCCTTCCAGGTCTGCCGGGAATTGACGGAGGAAAACCGGGCGCGGGAAACGGCCGGCCTGACGGCGGCTTGCCGGCGCCTGGAGGTGACCGAAGGGACGATCCTGACGGACGACCAGGAGTGGGAGGAAGATGCGGAGGGGATCAAAATCAACGTCCGCCCGGTATGGCGCTGGCTTCTGGGGGCTGCTTAATGGGGGTCAGGTCTTTAAAATTAGCGTTTTTCGCCGTGAGCGAAAGAACGGGTGTATTTGCTTGCCGGCGGACACAGGAATGGGCACATTTTCCCGTTTTCCCGAGAACATAGGGTGTAGAACTCAGAGACTAATGGACTCAGGGACATAGAAGCATTAGGGTAACCGTCTGATGGAGCCATCTTTACCTGGGCTTGCCAATGAGGACATAGGAAAATAGAAACATCGGGATGCCGGAATGGGGAATGGGTAGAAACGCGAAATGCTAATTTTAAAGACCTGACCCCATGGTTTTTGCCTGACCCCATGGTTTTTGCCTTGACATTTCATTAACTTATCTATTATGATCATTTCATGAAATATAATGATTTGATCTCCCTCATTCCAGATCCGGTTTTTTCCCGGAATGACCTTGAATTGTCGGGTCATAAGGTTCTTGACTATCAACTCAGCCTTTGGGTGAAAAAGGGGTATCTCCTCCGTTTGAAGAACGGTCTCTACGCCTTCAGCCGGGAAAGAGAACGGCTCCGGGGCGAAAGCGTTTCCTTTCTGCTCTGCCAGCCCAGCTATCTCAGTTTGGAAAGCGCCTTGGCCTGGTACGGGTTCATTCCCGAAATCGTCTATGCCTACACCAGCGTCACCGCCCGGGTCACCCGGACCTTCGACAATGCCTTCGGCCGCTTCATCTATCGACACGTGAAAAGCGAACTCTTCTGGGGTTACGTCGAGATGAAAACAGATCAAGGCCCATATCTTATGGCCGAACCCGAAAAGGCCCTGCTCGATTACTTTTACCTGAACTTGGCGCGGCTCAACAGCGAAGAGGACTTCGACCATATTCGCTTGAACAGGGAACAGATGGCAGGGACCCTGGATAAGGACAAGCTGCTGAAATACCTAACTGCCTTTGGCGTAAAAAAGATGGAACCGTTGGCGCGGCGATGCTTACCTTAGAACAAATATCCGGTCATTTTCCGCCGGCGTTGCGGAAGAGAAATCCCCGCGGGATGCTCGTGGAGTATCTTCAGTATGAATTGTTGGATTCGTTGTTTAAAAATGCCGCGGCGGCGGGATCGCTTCTGGCCCAAAAGATGATCGCCGTTCTGTACCGCCAGCGGGAGAAGGGACGCGACATCTACGATGTCTCTTTCCTGATGGGATTGGCGGCGCCTGATTACGCCTACATCGAAAGGCTTCTCGGCCTGGATGAAAAGGAATTTTCCCGACGCTTCAGCGAGAGGATCGGAGAACTGGACATGAATGCCCTGGCGCAGGATGTAGAACCCTTTCTCTTTTCCCCGGAAGACCGGGAGCGGGTAGCCAGCTTTCATGAATATTGGAGCAGTGATTAATGGGGGTCACATTTTGGGGGTCAGGTCTTTAAAATTAGCATTTTTCCCATGGTTTTTCTTGACAATATCCGGCGCTGCCAATAGACTAAGTTCACTAAACTAATCTTGGCGAGGTGGGCTATGCAAACCATCAATATTCATGAAGCGAAGACGCATCTTTCCCGTCTGGTCGAGGAGGCGGCGCAAGGTAAATCCTTCATCATTGCCAAGGCAGGAAAGCCGATGGTCAAGGTTTCACCCCTGGCTGCAGACGAACTGAATGGCGCTGAAAGACTTGGATTTATGGCGGGTGAGATTTCCGTTCCCGACGATTTTGATTTACTGGGAGTACCGGAGATTATGCTGCTTTTTGAGGGCAAGGCAAAGTGAAACTACTCCTCGATACGCATATCCTCCTCTGGTCGGCCGGCCAGCCTGATAAGCTTCCCGAATCAGCGCGCGCACTTTTGACTTCACCGGAAAACAGCCTGTTTTTCAGTGCGGCAAGTATCTGGGAAATTGTTATCAAGCTTGGGCTTGGGCGCGAAGATTTTAAGGTTGATCCGCATCGTTTGAGGAAGATGCTCGTGGTGCATGGATACACGGAGCTTCCCGTAACCGCTGAACATGCCCTGAAGGTCGATACGTTGCCTCCTCTTCATAGAGACCCTTTCGACCGCCTGCTGCTTGCTCAGGCCCGAACGGAAGGGATGCTTTTTCTTACCAATGACGCCGCTGTTGTCAAATATCAAGAATCTATTTTGGGCGTATAAAAGATGGGGGTCAGGTCTTTAAAATTAGCATTTTTCGCCGTGAGCGAAAGAAAAGGTGTATTTGCTTGCCGGCGGGCACAGTGATTAGCGCATTTTCCCGAGGTCATACGGCATAAGACACAGAAACACAGGAACATCGGCCCACAGGAAAATCGGGATGCCGGAATGGGTAGAAATGCTAATTTTAAAGACCTGACCCCCATTAGATTTTTAATTGCTCTACTGGTGTTTTTAGTGTATCAAATCGGCACATTTCCAGCTAATCGCCACACACCACAACCGAGGCCGGCATGAACGATAAATGGCGGGATCAAATTACTTTGGACATTATTGTCGCCATGAACACGGCCCTCGTCAATCTCCGCCTCTATCCGCCCACGAGCTCCATGATCATCAATACCATCGAGCGGCTCCATCAGACGCTGCAGGGGTTCTTCGCCGGCGCGCCGTCCCTGGTCCTGGGGGAGGCCGACAAGGTGCTGCTGATCGGCGATCAGCCGTTGAGCCGGAAAGACCTGGAACGGCCGCCGATCGCCGCTTTCCTGGAGGTGATCCTCAATTTCGGCATCAAGAGCATCACGATCGGCAGCGACGTGACCCGGGAGGATCTGTCGGCCTTCCTGGAGATTCTGGGGGAGAAGCCGGTGACGATCAGCCGGGAGGGGGGGCTGGTGGCGGTCATGGCGGCGCGGCAGGTGGGGCACATCCTCATCGATGAAAAGATCTACATCGCCAAGGACAGCAAGCAGCAGATTCTGGCCCGGCTCGACATCGACGACGAGGTGGTCGTCCGGTACCTGACCGGCGGGGAAGGGGCGGCGGGTGCGGACCTGGACATCCAGCAGCTCCAGGATCTGGCGAAGGATCCCGACTGGCTGGAGAATGTCTTCAAGCAGGGCCTGAACCAGATCATGGGCAAACGGGATACCCTGCCGATCGGCCAGTTGTCGGCGAATATGGTGCGGATGCTGGGAATCCTGGACAAGGTCATCGACCGGGCGGACCAGGAGAAGTTTGTCCGGATGATCGCAAAATCCATCGCCGACCTGGATGTGGATATGATCGGCTGCATCCTGAGCAGGCCGCTCGATACGATATTTGACGGCCGGCTGTTCGGGGAGGTCGTGGCGGCCATCGACGAGGCCAAGTTCGAGCAGGTGGCGGCGCGGATGGCCGGCATGAAGGGCGGCCGGGACGCGCTGGGCGCGGGTGCGGGCATCGGTGGAGTGGGCGTGGGTGCGGGCGGTGTGGGTGGCGCTGCGGGAGGTGTGAGTGCCGCTTCCCCGGGCGCTGCCGGTGTAATGGGTGGCGCTGCTCCGG
>ENA-UPXM01003239-UPXM01003239.1-activated-sludge-metagenome-genome-assembly--contig:-NODE-3239-length-18063-cov-4.308752_pt1 | contig 18063 bp, 13 predicted proteins | sample MGYA00238178_ERZ772708 | MGnify/ENA primary metagenome ERZ772708 (study PRJEB29002, sample SAMN05720212) | activated sludge metagenome | isolation source: anaerobic digester from wastewater... | reverse complement strand
ATCCTTTGTAAACTCAGGCATTTATTAATATATGCAAGCAGACTAAAATTCTGCTTTCTTAAGCAATTTAATTAATTTGATCTGAGAAAATCTAACATCATTTTTTTATATTGTACCCTGTATTTTATTCTTGAAACATATATCATGAGAAAAATTTCTTTCCTTTTCAATCTGTTCCTGATTACGCTTCTTTCATTACAATCAGCTGATGGTAAATGGAAAAAACTGGCAAACAAGGATCTTAAAGACTGGATCCAGATCAATGGAACTGCATCTTTTATACTTGAAAAAGGAATTGTTACAGGCACTACAGTCCTGAATTCACCAAATTCATTCCTATGCACAAAAGCAAACTACGGGGATTTCATTCTTGAATTCGATACATGGATCGATCCTCAGCTTAATTCCGGTGTACAGTTCAGGAGTGAAAGCCTCCCAGAATACCAGAATGGCAGAGTGCATGGTTACCAGGTTGAGATTGATCCTTCTGAGCGAGCATGGTCAGGAGGCATATATGATGAAGCAAGACGCGGATGGCTTTATACCCTTGAAAGCAACCCTGAGGGAAGAAAAGCATTCAAACCCGGCGAATGGAACCATTACAGAGTTGAAGCCATCGGCAATTCAATAAGGACATGGGTAAATGGAATACCCTGTGCAGATGTGGTTGATTATCTTACTCCTTCAGGATTCATTGCCCTTCAGGTTCATTCAATCGGAGAAGATAAAACGAAGGCCGGACTACAGGTTAAATGGAAAAACATCAAAATAATAACTGAAAATCTCCCGAAATACGTCACTCCTTATTCAGAGATCATTCCCCAGACAAGTTTTCTTGATAATACCCTTACCGAAAGAGAGAAAAAAGAAGGATGGAGACTCCTGTTTGACGGCGTAACATCAAAGGGCTGGATGAACGCAAGGACAAAGTCTTTCCCGTCATCAGGCTGGGAAATACGTGACGGCATCCTTTCAGTCAGTCCCGAAACAAAAACCAGGGTCGGCTACGGGGATATTGTCACAATTGAAAAATTCATTGACTTTGAACTGGTTGTCGATTTCAGATATACAAGGGGAGCAAACAGCGGTATTAAATATTTTGTAGATACCGAAATCAATAACGGATCGCTGGCATCAATAGGATGTGAATACCAGATACTTGACGACCGAAATCATCCTGACGCAAAAGCCGGTGTCGGAGGTAACCGGACACTTGCCGGTCTTTATGATCTTATTGCACCACGAAATAAGAGGGATAATGGTATAGATATCTGGAACAGGGCTATTATAATAGTGAAAGGGAATAAAGTACAGCACTGGCTCAACGGTATAATGACCCTGGAATACGATAGAGGAAACGATTCATGGAAAGCACTCGTGGCAAAAAGTAAATTCTTTAACTCTCCGGGATTCGGCGAGGTGAGAGAAGGCAGGATCCTTCTTCAGGATCATGGAGACAAGGTTTCATTCAAGAACATAAAAATCAGACCTTTATAAAACATTGCATAGCTTATCTGAAAGCTTCTGAACTTTCTTTTCAGCTCAATTAACGCTGATAAAACAGCTTGCATTATTTTCGACCAAAATGTCCGGATTGCTACAAACTCCTGGATGTCAATATATTATTTTAGACCTATTGCAGAATTCAAATAAATACCTACTTTTGATCCGTTTTTACTACTTTCAAAAAAGTATGGGGCCTATGTAAACATTTTGGCACAGGTTCTTAGATTAAAAAGTTAAAACTTAAAAATTATTTTATGAGAAAACTATTCACCTTAATTATCGGGACAATAATTTCTGGCAGTCTTCTGGCAGGAGGACTGGTTACCAATACTAATCAGAGTGCTGCATGGGTACGCCTGCCCGCCAGAAACGCATCGATAGAAACCGATGCAGTGTATTATAATCCTGCCGGATTGATGAAAATGAATAACGGATTACATTTTTCACTATCGAACCAGAGCATCTGGCAGAAAAGGAAAGTAACAAGTGACTATCCTTATCTTAACAAAGGAACATATATAGGTAGTGTAAAAGCACCTTTATTCCCTTCTGTTTATGCAGCTTATAAGATGGACAAACTCGCCATCTTTGCCGGATTTAATCCTATAGGCGGCGGTGGCGGAGCTACATATGAAGATGGTCTTCCTTCATTTGAGATGTCTCAGTCCGACCTGGTCCCGATGCTGGCCGGAATTCCATACAATGCCACAGCGTACCGTATGGATGTATTCTTTAAAGGCTCTTCAACATTCCTGGGCTTCCAGGGCGGTCTGTCTTACAAGATCAATGATTTTATCTCAGTTGCAGCCGGTTTACGCTATGTAAGCGCTAATAACACCTATGAGGGTTATCTTAAAAATGTCCAGGTTAATACAGCTTCCGGTTGGACCAATGCTTCCGTGATCCTTGACGACATCTCAACAACAGCAGCTGCCACTGCAACCAACCTTCAGGCTGCAATTACCGGCGGTACGCTTAATGCCGACGATCCTGTCAGCGCTTCTGTAAGAGCCGGTCTTATGTCTCTTGGAATTGACCCGACTGGTTTTACAAATGCCATTGCTGTGGGTGCTTTCAATGCCGCTTCAGTAAAATATGCCCTGAACTCAAACCTTCTTGAAGATCAGGAAGCCGATGTAACACAGAGCGGATGGGGTATTACTCCTTTTTTCAGTATCAATATCTCACCTCTAAAAAACCTGAACATAGCAGTCAAGTACGAAATGGTTACAAAGCTTGAGCTTCAAAATGAAACAGCTACCGACCTGTTAATTGGTTATACAATGACGGGAACCCCGATAACAATGTTCCCTGATGGTGAAAAGCTCAGGAATGATATGCCAGCACTTCTGACAGTTGGAGCTGAACTTCAGTTGGCAAAATTAAAACTTGCTCTTGGAGGCAACTATTACTTCGACAAATCAGCTGACTACGGTCATAAAATCGACCATGATATTGATGCAACAACTCCGACAATCCATATCTCCAACAGCGAAATAATAGAAAAGAACGGCATGTCCATTCAGGCTGGTTTCGAATATAAATTATCTGACCTTTTCCTTGTAAGCAGTGGCTATTCTTACGCCAATAAGGGTGTTAACAGCTTATACCAGAGCGATCTTACATATGGCCTTGCAACCCATACATTCGGTATCGGCGGTGCAATTACACTTACCGATATGATCCGCATTAACCTCGGCGGAAGCTTTACATCATATGTAAGCGATTCAAAAAGAGTTAATCATAAGTTAGGTGCTATAAATATGCTTCCTGAAGAAACTTACAAGAAAAACACAATGGTGATCGGCGTTGGTGTCGATTTCAGCTTCTAGAAAATAACGAATTTAGCATAAGGAAGGTGCCTCAAAAGGGCACCTTCTTTTTTAGGTATCTACTGATTCTTCTGCAAGCTGAATTAGTTAATTCATATCCTGGATACCGGACGATTTAGGCTTCCAGGTTATAAAAAGCTGACAAATTGCAATTCTATTCCGGAAAGTTCTAAAGAATTGTAAAGATGCTGTAATTGTTTCGTAACAAAAGCGTAATACACCCTTAATAATTTAGTAACAACGCCAAATTACTTTTGACATGTGAAAAAAATGGAAAATTTAAATAGTTAAATTATGAAGAAAATTATGATTTTTTTAGTCCTGTATGCCCTGATATGCATAACAGCTTGTAAAAAAGAATACGACATGCCTGTTATTACAGCTCCGGGAAACACTACTGTTGAAGTAAGCAAATCTGTAGATCTTTCGTTCAGTTTCGTTGCAGATGGCGGATATAAATCCTCTTCCGTTACTGCAACAGGAGGAACTGCAACTGTTAAGACAGCTCCATCAGCCAATTCCAAAAATGGTAATATTGTTGTGACCTTCACAGCTGGTTCTGTAACAGGTGCCGGATCAGTAGTCCTTACAATAGTTGATAATGAAAGTCAGTCCCAGTCAGCTACAGCGGTCCTGAGTATTTTTGAAGAAGGAGCACCTGTGATAACAAACCCTGCGACAAGTGAGGTAGTGGTCATGCAATCAGTTGATATCACTTTCCCTTTTACTGCAGAGGGCGGATATAAATCATCTAACCTGACTGTTACCGGTGGAACAGCAGTTATCAAGACCGATGGCGTTGCAGGAGCCACTTCGGGGAATGTAATTGTTACTTACACTGCTGCAAGAGCATCAGGAGCAGGTTCCGTAATTATAACAATAACAGACAATAATAATAAAAGCGGACAGGGAACGGCCGTCGTTAATGTACTGGCATTTCCGACAATTTCCGTAACTGAAAACATTACTGAAAATACAACCTGGGAAACAGGTAAAGTATATATACTTGAGGGACGCATCTCTGTGCTGTCTGGAGTTACACTTACCATAGAGCCTGGTGTAGTAATAAAGGGCAGAGAAGGATCAGGAGCCAATGCTACAGCTCTGTTAATAGCCCGTGGCGGAAAACTGATGGCTGAAGGAACAGCAGAATCACCAATAATTTTCACTTCTATTGCCGACGAAATACTCCCGGGAGAAATTATTAGTCCTAATCTCGAACCTACAGTTAGCGGCCTCTGGGGAGGTCTTCTGGTCCTGGGCAAAGCTCCGATATCAGCAGCATCTGATGCTATGCAGATAGAAGGAATACCTGCTTCCGACCTTAACGGGCTTTACGGCGGTACAGAAGCAACTGACAATTCAGGTGTCCTGAAATATATCTCAATCCGTCATGGGGGAGCAAATATCGGAGAAGGTAATGAAATAAACGGGCTTACACTTGGAGGTGTAGGATCAGGTACTACTATCGAAAACATTGAGATAGTTGCGAACGATGATGATGGGATTGAATGGTTCGGAGGCACAGTAAATGTTAAGAATGTGGTTGTATGGAATGTCGGAGATGATGCAATAGATACTGACCAGTCATGGGGCGGAACACTTGATAATTTTATAGTAATAAATCCTGGTGACGAGTGTCTGGAACTTGACGGTCCGGAAGGAACAATGGTAGCTAAACACATCATTAAAAACGGGACTGTATATGCAGGTAACGCACAAGGATTAGTTGACCTTGATGATGCCAATATTCCCTCGGATTCATATGTCGATATCGATAGTGTTTATTTCTTCGGACTTAAGGTGGGTCAGGATTTTGACTCTGTTCCGACATATTACCCTTGCACATTCAGCAATTTGGAAGCAACACTACCTGCCGGAACAACACTTGAGCAATTCTTTAAAGACGGCAGCAGTGCATTTACTACAGCTGTTAACGCTGGTGAAAACACTGTGGGAGCTGATGCTTCAGTATTTGCAGGCTGGTCGTGGACTGCAGTTTCAGGTTCTCTGAATGGATTTTAAGATTTATGAAAACCAAAAAGATCCGCAGTTAATTTAACTGCGGATCTTAATATTTAATATAGTCAATTATGCGCAATTTTAAATTTTTATCATCATTACTCGTTTTTATACTAATCTCCATCAACTTAAATGCACAAAAAGGTATCATAAGAGGCGCTGTCGTCGACGAATCAACCGGTGAAGCACTTATCAGTGTGACAATCGTTGCTGAAGGTACAACAACCGGGGTCACTACAGACCTTGATGGGAAATTCAATCTCTCAATAGAGCCCGGGACATATAATCTTAAGATCTCATATGTCTCCTATGAGTCACAGACAATAAGCAATGTAAGAGTCAAGCCCGGAGGGCTTACTCTTCTCGATAATATCAGGTTAAAACAAACTGCCATAGGCTTATCGGAGGTTACAGTCACAGCAAGTGCTTCGCGCAGCACGGAAAGTGCGATCACTGCAATAAGGATGAATTCACCCAGCCTTACTGATGGTATCTCTGCAAGTACCTTTAAAAAAATTGGCGACTCCGATGCCGCATCCTCAATGAAACGCGTTACAGGTGTTTCTGTGGAAGGTGGAAAATATGTTTACGTGCGTGGGCTTGGCGACAGATATACAAAAACTATCCTTAACGGTGTTGATATTCCAGGACTGGATCCGGACAGAAATACAATGCAGATGGATATTTTCCCCACTAATCTCATTGATAATATAATCGTTCATAAATCTTTCAGCGCTGAACTGCCAGCTGATTTTACAGGAGGAGTCATTGATATAGCTATCAAGGATTTCCCTGATCAGAAGAAAGGTAATATTTCACTAAGCTCGAGTTACAATCCGGAATTTCATTTTAAAAATGATTTCCTGACGTATAAAGGAGGTAGAACTGATTTCCTGGGCTTTGATGATGGTACAAGATCAATACCAGCAACGGAAAACATTCCTTTCTTCGCATCCGTCATTGCTAATCCCTCAGGTGAACAAGGGATGAGATATAAAGAAATACTTGAGGGTTTTAATCCTACAATGGCGGCAATGCAACAGATGAGCCTGATGGATTACAGCTTTGCAGGTTCATTCGGAAATCAAATACCGGTAAGAAAAATCACAATAGGATATAATTTCGGGTTTTCATACAAAAGCAATAATGAATTCTATAAAGATGCAGAATATGGCCGCTACGGACTTTCAAGTAACCCGGACATTGCAGATCTTGAAGTCCGCGAATTCCAAAAGGGTGATTTCGGGGTTAAAAGTGTTTTATTAAGCGGTCTTGCCGGCTTTGCTATAAAAACAAAAAACTCAAAATACCGGATTAACCTCATCCATCTTCAGAATGGTGAATCCAAAGCCGGCATCTTTGATTATACAGGCTCTGACCAGGGCAGCAATTTTTCAGGCTTCCAGCATAACCTGGAATACAGCGAACGTGCATTGACAAACCTGCTTATTGACGGGAGAGCTTCATTCAATACATCAAAATGGGACATCGTATGGAAATTATCTCCCACAATCTCATCAATAAAGGACCCTGATGCCCGATTCATAAGATATGTCACAGATAATTCCGACTTCAGAGTCAATACCGAATCAGGATTACCCGAAAGAATATGGAGAAATCTTTCCGAGATAAATCTCATTGGCGTTGTTCATGTCTCAAAGGAATTCAGATTCAGAGGAGAAAAAGCCAGGTTGAATTTCGGAGGGCAATACGGTTACAAAGAACGTGATTTTATAATTAGAAAATTCATGTTTAATATCAGAAATGTTCCTCTTACAGGCGACCCCAATGAGATATTCAGAAGTGAAATCCTCTGGCCTCTCTACGGGACAGGTTATACGAGCGGGACTACTTATGAGCCTGAATTTGTGCCTTCAAATTCGAACCAGTTCAACGCAAACTCTTCAAACGGTTCTGGATACGTATCCCTTGAAATGAATCTTACAAAAAGGCTACGGACAATTGCCGGACTGAGGGTTGAGAATTATCTTCAGCGCTATACCGGCCAGAACCAGCTGGGAACCATAATCCTTGACAATACTAAATTACTTGACGAAACAGGGTTTTTCCCTTCAGTGAACTTTATTTACAATTTGACTCATAACCAGAATATCCGCTTGTCCTATGCTAAAACAATTGCCCGGCCTTCATTCAAGGAACTTTCGTTTGCCGAGATCGTTGATCCGCTTAGTGGCCGTACATTTGTAGGAGGGATCTTCAGGGATGCAGATGATATAGCCGGAAGAGAATATTGGAATGGTAATCTGGTCAGTTCTCAGATACACAATGCTGATCTTCGCTGGGAAATATTCAGGAAGAATAATCAGTTAATATCAGTTAGCGGATTTTATAAATATTTCCTTAATCCAATTGAAATAGTCCAGTATGCAACACAGACCGGATGTTTCCAGCCAAGGAACGTCGGTAACGGACAAGTTCTTGGTTTAGAACTTGAACTCCGCCAGAACCTGGGTGAAATGATAGGTGTTTTGAAAAATTTTGATCTGACATCCAATGTTTCGTTTACAAGATCAAGAATAGAGCTAAGTCTAACAGAGTATTTTTCCCGATTGGAAAATGCCCGCGCCGGACAGACAATTGAAAAGTACCGAGAGATGGCCGGACAGGCACCATGGATAATCAACAGCGGAATAACTTATAATGGAGGCGAAAGCAGATTCCTGAAAGATTTTGAAGCCGGATTATATTATAATGTACAAGGCACTACCCTGCAGTATGTAGGAATTGCCGACCGTCCTGACATCTATATGCTTCCCTTCCATAGTCTTAATCTGAGTGTAAGTAAAGGCTTTGGCAAAGAAAAAAGAGCCCAGATCGGATTTAAAATTGATAATCTGCTGAATGATAAAAAAGAGTCTGTTTTCAGATCATTTAATCCCACGGATCAGTTCTTTACAAAACTTGAACCGGGAATAACATACCACCTGAAATTCAGCTATGCTTTGTTTTAGGTTGGTGTTTTGTGCATAATTGACTGAAAAAAGCCCGTTAAAAAATTTCGGGCTTTTTTCTCTCAACAGTTTTTAATAAGAGGGCTTGTTGGATTAATAACAAATAACACATAGCTTTACACTTGGGCTTAAAATCAATCTGATATGAAAATAGATAACCGTACAAAAAAAATACTTATTGTAGACGATGAGGAGGACCTTTGTGAGATACTGCAATACAACCTTGGGAATGCCGGATATCAGACAGAGATCGCTCACTCAGCTGAGGAAGCCCTGAAAAGAGAAATCAGCGATTTTGATCTTATCCTGCTCGATGTAATGATGGGAGCCATGTCAGGTTTCAAAATGGCTGACAAATTGCGAAATGAAATGCAGGTCAATGTTCCGATAATTTTCCTTACTGCAAAGGATACCGAAAATGATATACTGACAGGATTTAGCCTCGGCGCTGATGATTATATAGCTAAACCTTTTTCCATTAATGAGTTAACAGCCAGGGTAAAAGCCGTCCTTAAACGTGCCCTGAATGACAAAACCAAAAACCAGGGGAAGCTCCATTTCGGAGAACTTGAAATTGATACAGTAAAAAAGAGACTTATAATTCATGATGAAAAAATTGAGTTGACAAAAAAAGAATTTGAAATACTTAAAGTCCTTATTGAGAGTCAGGGTAAAGTGTTCTCAAGGGATGATATCCTTGCTATTGTATGGGGAAAGGATGTGATAGTTACCGAAAGAACTGTGGATGTCAATATTACAAGGCTGAGGAATAAACTGGGAGCCTATGGTTCATGCCTGAAAAACAAGACAGGCTATGGTTATTACTTTGAATACTGATCGCCTGCCTGACTATGAGCCCAGCAAAGAACCAGTTCAGAAACACTCTGCTCCTATTCTATTCCGCTATTTTCTCACTTGTAATCCTGCTTATAATCATCTATCTGTTCCGGCGTGAAAAGGAATACCGGACACAGACATTAAATGATGAACTGTACAATATAACAAGGATCGTTGATAACTATATCATTATTAATTCATTTTCAATTACACACAATTACAGGCAGATAGATTCCCTTCACAAACTGCTGCCTCATTCCAATCTCAGGATCTCAGTAATAGATAACGAAGGCAAAGTGCTATACGACAGCTTTGTACACGATTATGAGAATATGGAAAATCATCTTGACAGGCCGGAAGTAATAAGATCATTGACAGAAGATTTCGGAACAGCTATAAGAAAATCTGAGACTACAAAAGAGGATTACTATTATTATTCCAGAAAATTCGACAATTACTATATAAGAGCTGCTTTGATTTATGATGTAAATGTCATTAATTTCCTGAAAGCAAATATGAGATTTCTTTTTCTTATCCTGCTGTTCTATGTGCTTATCGGAATAGTATTACTTGTCGTAACAAATCGTTTTGGAGAATCTGTCACACGTCTGAAAGACTTCGCTATAAGCCTGAGAAGTGATAAACCTTTCATCTCGGACTTCCCTAAAAATGAACTTGGAGTGATCGGATCGGAAATACTTGAAATCTATAATAATCTTCTGAAAACAAAGAACGATCTGGCTCTTGAGAAGGAAAAGCTTTTCAATCATCTGAATGCCCTTAATGAGGGTGTGGCATTCTTTTCAAAAGACAGGAAGATAGATTTCTGCAACGATCTTTTCATCAAGCTCATGAATATAATCTCTGGTGATCTGAAAATATTCTCATCAAATTTCTTTGAGATCCCCGAATTTGGAGAAGTAACCGAATTTATAGATAAGAATACAAATATTATAATTACAGGTTCAGATCTTCCTAAAATTGAATACCAGGTCAACAAGGACGGGAGGTTCTTTTCAGTTCAGTGTGTGATCTTTCACGACATGAGTTTTGAAGTTATTCTAAATGATATCACAAGAATTTCAAAAAATAAGCTTATAAAGCAACAGATGACCTCAAATATTGCCCATGAGCTCAAGACACCGGTGTCCTCTATCAAGGGCTATATTGACACAATGCTGAATAATAATGAAATAGATCCGAAAAAACAGAAATATTTCCTGTCGAGAGCTATGGCACAGACCGACAGACTTACCGGGCTGATAAATGACATTTCAATATTGAACAGGATTGAAGAAGCCGGTTCTTCATTTCTTCCTGAAAAAGTAAAGATAAGTAAGATCATTAAGGAGGTAAGTGAAAACTTCAAATCAGCGATCACGGAAAAGATGATCAAAATTGAATCTGAAGTAAAGGATGGAGTAACTGTAAGCGGAAATAAATCACTAATCCTTTCAATATTTCAGAACCTTGTTGAAAATTCCATCAATTATGCAGGAGAGAATACGATAATAAAGATATTTGTTTATAACGAAGACAAAAAATTCTATTACTTTTCATTTTCAGATAATGGTGTCGGTATTCCTGAAGAACACATAGGAAGAATATTCGAACGTTTTTACAGAGTCGATTCCGGGCGGTCAAGGAAGAGCGGGGGAACCGGTCTTGGACTGTCAATTGTAAAAAATGCTATTGTGCTTCACAAAGGAGAAATAATTGTAAGGAATAAGGCGGGAGGAGGAAGCGAATTCCTCTTTTCATTACCAAAATACAGGAAATAATAATCTGCTTACCCGGTTATCAATTGAACAAACCAGAATATTGTACCGCCAATCAAGGCTGACACTGGAATAGTTAGTATCCAGGCCCAGAAAATCGTTTTAGTCACACCCCATTTAACTGCCGCAGCCCTCTTTGTTGCACCAACACCTATTATGCAGCCGGTTATCGTATGTGTTGTGCTCACAGGGATACCAAGTGCAGTAACACCATAGAGAGTTATAGCTCCGGCGGTTTCAGCACAGAACCCTTCAAAAGGTTTGAGTTTCGTAATTTTCTGACCCATTGTCTTAACAATACGCCAACCGCCGAAAAGAGTTCCCAAAGCTATTGCAGCATGACAGGACAGAACTATCCAGATATGAATCGGGGTATCTTGTGTTGCATGTCCTGTAGCAATTAAGGCAACCCAGATAATACCCATTGATTTCTGGGCATCATTGCCACCGTGCCCAAGACTGAATGCTGCTGCAGATACTATTTGCAGTCTTCTGAAGTGCTTGTCAACACCAAAAGGGGAATGATTTTTTACAACATGAATTACAATAACAGAGGTCACATAGGCTATAAACATTCCAAGCACCGGAGCAACGACAATGAATATCGCTATCTTGATAACACCTGAATATATTACCGATCCGAATCCGCTACTTACAATTGCTGCGCCAACAAGCCCCCCTACAAGAGTATGTGATGAACTGGATGGCAGTCCCATCCACCAGGTTATCAGATTCCATATTATAGCTGCAACTACAGCTGATACTACAAGATTCAGTGTTACAATATCAGGATCAATTACACCCTTCCCTATTGTGTGTGCTACTCTAAGAGGGAAAACAAGGAAAGCAACAAAGTTAAAAGTTGCTGCTAAACCAACAGCTGCAAAGGGTGACAATACCCTTGTCGATACAACTGTGGCAATCGAATTAGCGGAATCATGAAACCCGTTTATAAAGTCAAAGATTAAGACCAGAGTGATAACTATAACCAGAAATGTCATTTCTAAGTTGCTTTATCTGTTATTTTCTAATTCTTATTGTAGTATTTTACAATATGTGCGCGAAAATACACACTTATGTTTTAAAAATTATTTCTTAACCGGTTACGTTTCTGTTACAATATATTATGTAGGACACCCCTTTTGAAGCTTAAATTAAATCCTGCAAATCACTTAGCCATAGCACCTTAGTAATTTACAATACTGAACATACTCCTAGTCTGTCAGCAAGATATATTTCTCTCATTATCGTCCGGTGGAAGAAGCAGGTGGTTTATGACCTATGAATTTATTTGCCCATTCGATAAAATATTTCATATTCGGAGCATCTGTATGTCCGCCGTCATGCTGACGCCAGGCAAGATGACCATCAAGCAGACCCGTATTGACGGCAGGTTTAAGCTCTGTCATATAGTCATTTGAAACGCCAAGATCCTTTGCTCCAAGCAGTTTAAACACAACGCCGGCAGCAACTGTTGCCATATAGCTACCTTTTTGGTCAAGCCAGTTAGCATCGCCTTTTTCTGGAATCCCGTAACTGATGAAAGTAAGTCTTGGAGCGCACATTGCTATAAGACTGTGAGAATCAACGGGAAGTTGTCCGGCATTGCCTGCCCCGGTTTTTCCTTCTGAGGCACCATATTTAATATAATTCCCTGCCATCCAATGATATTCACCTGTCCCGGTAAGGTTTTCTACGGCTTCACCATAATTACGTCGGTGCAAAGTAGCGCCTCCTTTTCCTGATGATCCCACAAGAGCCATTGCAAAGCGTTCTTCAAAAGCCAGAGTAACGAGGGCTGCCTTGCCGTATCTCGACACACCTTCAATACCGACTAATTTTGCGTTGACAGCAGGATCTGTTTCAAGATAATCAAGACCTCTTGCAGCACCCCATGCCCAGGCCCTGAGTGATCCCCAGTCATCAGGTTTTCTTGGTTGCCCTTTATTGCACAGACCTATTATCCCTCTTGTAAGACCTGCGCCATTATCTGCCTGAATACTGGCAGGATTGATCATTGCATAACCCCAACCGGCATTAAGAAGTTGCTGCGTGGAGGGAGGATCGGCATTCTGATTAGCCTGAGATCCCATCATACCAAAGGGAGATGCAGAAGCAGCACGAGCAATAGGGGTATAGGCAAGATATTTGTCAAGGATTGCTTTTACTGCCGGATCACTGTCAGACAACATCTTCCTGAAAGCCTTGTTAATAACTTCAAGCTCAGCAGAATTCGGCTGTGCCGGGGCCGGAAGGTTTGCAGCACCAAACATCATCAGCACCGGAACAGGTCCCTGTGCATTTGCAGGAGTAACAAGAACCATTTCAATATTCACTTCTATTGAAGGGCATTGTGAATTATCAACATGACCTGTCAACTTTTTTGCTATTACCGGGGTAAAACCAATCATCTCTCTTTCTGAAATATCCACTGTCCATTTAACTGAAGGTATCTCCTTTGGAAGGCGTCCGTAAACCTCACGCTCCATATCTTCCTTGATTTCAGGGCGGCGCTGTTTCCACCAAATGTCAGCTGTTGTAACCTTTTTCCCATTCTTGAGGGTTAGAAGGTCAGGCAGATCAGGGTAAGGCGTTGCGACAGACTCATCATAATTCGCATGATTGGGAGCTGATTCATTACCGCTGGGCCCTGGACGAACACTTTTAATTCCAAGCTGATCCATCATATTCTGATGGTCCTGTTGTGTCGTAAAAGTGACCGGTTGCGGAGACTGTCCGGATGTGCCGGAGGGTTTCTGAGCATACAATTGTCCGCAAATCAAAACAACCAATAGCAGAAGAGTTTTTTTCATTTGTCCTGTATTTAAGTATTATTATTTATTGAAAGCATATTCAATGATGTCTGCCGGAAAACTTTTCTGGTAATAAAGATTCATACTTTAAGAATGTTCCTCCCAGGCTTATTTGTCATAAAGAAATTTACTATAAAAGTAATTTTCTTTTGTATAAAAGTGAATATTTTATATAGTTTTTGCCTATCCATTAATTAGAAGATATCTACTATCCTCCTCCAACACCCTGCCTATCATTGCAGAATCCGTCAGTCCTGAAATCTGTGTGTAAAAAGCCTTCATCTTCATATCATATATCGTAATCCAGATCATTTCCGTTCACCGCTTTCCCCCAGGGTATTCTTTCCTTCGATTATAGAAATGATGCTCTTTTCTCCCGCCGCCGGGAACTCCCAATTGCATGAATGATCGTTCTCACTTCCGAAAAATCAGGATCTCATATCACTTCAGTCAATAAGCTCATTATAAAGGGGTATGGCAAGCAAATCATTAAATCTATTTTCAGCAGAATTAAACCTGCATGCATAATGTGTCATTCCGTTTGTAACAACAAGATAAGGAACTTTAAATTGCAAATTATATGTTGCTATCTGGTCAAACACTTCATCATCAAGTCTTACATCGGGAGATTTACATTCAACTATCATAACCGGTTCACCCGATCTGTTATGAACAAGCAGATCCGCTCTTCTTTTAAGCTTGTTGAAAATAAACGGTACTTCAACCCCTATGAGACCCGGAGGATAATTGCCTTCATGAACAAGATAATTGATAAAATTCTGCCTCACCCATTCTTCAGGCGTTAGTCGAACATACTTCCTCCTTAGCGAATCAAATATCATTTGCTTACCTTTCTGAGTGGTAATCCTGAATGAATATTCAGGCAGATTTAACTCTTTCAACTTTGTTTTGTAATTTTGAGAATAAGTAAAACTAATTTAATGGTGGTGCTCCGGCTTTTATTATAATCTTCGGTTAATTAGCACCTGACTGATCACAAAGATATTGAGATAATTCATTAAGTTCAGCACATATGAAGACCAAAGAAGAAATTGTTAATAACTGGCTTCCAAGATATACGGGCAAGAGCCTTAACAGTTTTGGCAAATATTTCCTGCTGACAAACTTCCACCATTACCTCGAGTTATTTGCCGGATGGTATGATGTGCCAATTGAAGGAAGAGATAAAAACATGCCTAATGCGACCTTTGATGGAATAACAATCATTAATTTCGGGATGGGGAGTCCCAATGCCGCAACAATAATGGACCTGCTTAGTGCTGTTAATCCTAATGCAGTTCTGTTCCTTGGGAAATGTGGCGGACTCAAGAAGAAGAACAAGGTAGGGGACCTGATCCTCCCCATTGCAGCTATCAGAAGCGATGGAACTTCAAATGATTATCTCCCCGTTGAAGTGCCTGCCTTGCCGGCATTTAAACTTCAGAGTGCTATCTCGGCTTCCATCATCCGGCACAAAAAAGAGTACTGGACCGGAACAGTCTATACTACAAACAGGAGAGTATGGGAATACGATGACAGGTTCAAGAAATATCTCTTAAAAACACGTGCAATGGCAATTGATATGGAAACAGCAACAATATTTACTGTAGGATTTGCCAATGAGATTCCAACCGGTGCCCTGCTGCTTGTTTCTGATCAGCCAATGATTTCAGCCGGCATTAAAACAGCTGAAAGTGATAAAGAAGTAACAAATAAATTTGTAGAGCTCCACCTGCGTATCGGTATTGATGCTCTAAGGGAGATCAAAGACAACGGTATATCAGTTAAACACCTTAAGTTTTAAATGCCTGTAAGCTACGATGAAATAATCTCTGATCTCAAAAAACGGATCTATAAGCCGGTATATTTTCTTGCGGGGGAAGAACCGTATTATATAGATCTTATCACTGAATTCATCGAAAAAAATGTGCTCGATGAAAGTGAAAGATCATTCAACCAGCTTATCTTATACGGAGACGACACATCGGTTGCCTCAATAATTGAGATATCAAGGCGTTTTCCGATGATGTCGAGCCACCAGGTAGTTATAATCAGGGAGGCACAGACCCTGAAAAAGATCGAGGATCTTGTGGTCTATGTTGAAAAGCCTCTTCCTTCAACAATTCTGGTGATAAATTACAAGTATAAAATCCTTGACAAAAGAACCAGGCTTTACAAAGTTCTCAACTCACAGGCTGTATATTTTGAATCTTCAAGATTACGTGATTACCAGGTGCCAGCCTGGATTGACAGATATATGATGGCAAAGGGCATTAAGTCTGAACCCAGTGTCAGTGCAATGCTTACGGAGTATCTGGGAACCGATCTTCATAAAATTGCCAACGAACTTGAAAAGCTAATTATTACCCTGCCGGCAGAAAAACCTTTGATTACTACGGCTCTTATAGAAAAGAATATTGGCATTAGCAAGGATTATAACAATTTCGAACTCCAGAAAGCTGTTGGCGAAAGAAATATTCTTAAAGCAAATATGATAGTTCATCACTTCGCAAATAACCCAAAGGATAATCCAATAACTCTTACAATCGCTTCTCTATTCAGCTATTTCAGCAAACTTCTGACATATCATTACCTGAGAGACAAATCAAAAAATAATGTTGCTTCAGCCCTTAAGATAAATTCCTTTTTTGTTAAGGACTATGAGGCAGCTGCATCAGTATATAATGTGGCAAAAACTGTAAGAGTAATAAGCCTCCTGCGAAGCTATGACATGAAAAGCAAGGGATTCGGTGATTTAAGCAGTGAGCCTGGAGACCTGCTAAAAGAATTGATCTTTAAAATTTTACATATTTAGTTCATGTCCGGCGATTCCGGAAAATCAGCCCATACCCTGTATTTACTGTCAAGGCTGCGAAGAACTCTCTTCCATGTATTGTCGAAGTTATAACTATCAAGAGCAATAGTTCCCCTTGTTTTTACTATTACCCATGAATTTTCTTTCAGTTCCCGTTCAAGCTGACCTGCCGACCAACCGGAATAACCAAGGAAAAACCTGATCTGTGACCAGTGCAGCTCATTCTTATTTATCAGATCCCGAACAAATTCAATGTCTCCCCCCCAATAAATATTATCATTTACACTGACACTATTTGGAATTCTCTCACCCTGGTTATGGAGATAATGCAGCGTGTCAGGTGATACAGGGCCACCCATGGACAAATACTCTTTACACCTGTCAAATCCTGATACAGCATCGCATACCCGGATATCAAGCTTCTTGTTGAGAATAAATCCGACTGAACCTTCACTATTATGATCCGCTAGATATACAATCGTACGGTTAAAGAAAGTATCGGGAAGAAAAGGCTCCGATATCAGTATTTTTCCTTTTTCAGGTATCTTGTCTTCCGGCAGAATTGTAAATAAATCAACTTCAGGTTTCATAATTATTGTCTGAAGTACCTTTGATTACAAAGTTATAATTTTGATAAGTTGTAATATATACATAAATATAATTTATAACAATTTTAACATTATTTTAATTAATCCTTATCAATACCATACCTGTTTTTTATATTCTGTAGCATCCATTTCAGTGTGATCTCAGTCCATCCAATTCCAGAATGGACTGAGATTATTCAGGTATAATCAGATTATATTTCAGAAAATGCAGATAGTTGTTTTAAGAAACTACTCCTTTTTTGCAGTTGCTAATTCATTTAAACAAAATTCTTCAGACTATCTTTTAATAATTTTGGATCTGTTTATCAACAAACCTGTAGTCTCATCCCTTAATTCAATAATATACATGCCGGGATTCACATCACTCAAATCCAAATGTATTTCATTAATCCCCGGTCCAATATATTCTTTTTTAAAAGGAACCCCATTAAAATTATAGATAACCATTAAGATCCTGTCTTTTGAATAATTATTCCAGGAAACCGTCAGATTTCCTCTTGTAGGATTAGGATAAACCACTACTTTTTCAAAGGCTTCCTGAATAAGCTCAACAACTGGTTTATCATCATCAAAATAGTAAGATTCCTTTGTCTCTTCGCTTTCTATTGATTTTGGCCCGTTATTGATCGCACTCCAATATGTACAGTAAACGGAATAGATATAATCTGAATATGTCGCAGGACCAAAGGTGGTGGGCATACCATCCGACCAGGTCGAGGTGGACTGAGCACGGCCAGGAGTGCCTGATGTGTAACGAACCCCGGGATTAGTCTCAAAAACCCATGATAACCAAACCGTCTGACCCTCTGTAACAGTTACTCCACTACCAGATAAATTTACTGTCTGCCAACCAGCGGTCTCATTAACAGGGGTAACGGAG
>ENA-UPXM01003238-UPXM01003238.1-activated-sludge-metagenome-genome-assembly--contig:-NODE-3238-length-18065-cov-7.898723_pt1 | contig 18065 bp, 21 predicted proteins | sample MGYA00238178_ERZ772708 | MGnify/ENA primary metagenome ERZ772708 (study PRJEB29002, sample SAMN05720212) | activated sludge metagenome | isolation source: anaerobic digester from wastewater... | reverse complement strand
GAGAGTGAAAGAATCCTTTACTTAGAGGTTGTTGATTATGATAGTGGAGAAAGACCATTATACTTAACTGGAAGTTTAGATAATTCTTCAGAAAGAGATATCTATTTAACTGGTAGTCTACCAGGAGAGTCTGAAAGAAGTTTGTACCTAGGTGTTGTTGACACAGGGAGCTCAGAAAGGAGTCTATATCTTGGAGTTGTAAGCGAAGGAACATCAGAAAGGAGTCTTTATGTTACTGGTAGTTTGGATAGTGATTCTGAAAGGAGTCTGTATTTAAGTGGTAGGGATACTTCTTCGTCTGACAGAAGCCTTTATTTAACAGGTTGTACGACAGATTCCAGTGAAAGAAGTCTGTATTTAGAAGTTGTTGCAACTGGGGATTCCGAAAGAGGACTGTACATAACGGGCTGTTTATCGGATAATAGTGAGAGAACACTATACTTATCTGTAAACCAGGTAGGTAGTAGTGAAAGGGGTATGTGGCTACACGGAGGTATGTCTGGAACTCCAGAGGTCTATTTCTGGGATGGAAATAACTGGATACAAATAGTATAATAGTTTACAGAAGAAGATAAATAATATACAATTTAGTAGCAAAAAGCGGTATCGAGATTATAAGAGCCACGTTGTACAGGGGGCTCTTTTTGCTTTTTATATAATAGAATAAAACTATGGCAGGAGAACTTTTTTATCAAGCAATTATGAAGGTGCCTGGGTTAACTGGTAGTAGGTATCAGGACAGAGGTCGTGATTTATACTACAAGCTCGGTGCTCCTTACGGTGCTTACGAGGGCAACCTAAAACAAAACTCTTGGTTGCTTAATCAAATTAGGAACAACAATTACTTTTCAACTACTCAACCTTGGAATAAGACATCTGCAACAACTACACCAGCAGCTGCAGACCCAAGACAGGGTATTGCAGACGCAGCTCTAAGCAAAGTCGAGCCAAGCCCCTCTTTTAGTGATGTTATGCCACAGGGGACATGGAACTCTGTTTTTGATGAATGGACTAGAAACTTTGCAAACGAGTACGTATTACCTGAGTGGCAAGAGGCTACTTACAAACCAGCAATAGAGGACCTGACAAGGACGCTAGGCAACATGAATCAGCAAATAGGTCTTACTGGTTCTTGGAGGAGTGGAACGGCGCAGAACTCGTTAAGGAGGGCTGCAGAAGAATCAATAAAACAGGAAGAACAATTAAGAAAAGATTATCAGAGTGATATAGCAAGTCTAAGAGACGCTGTTATGACGAACTGGGCAAATCCTCTGTATAAGAGCCAAATGGAGAGATATACAAATGCTCCTTGGAGAAACTTAAATCTAGGTGAAATGAGTAATGAGGCTGGAATTAATGCAAACACAATGGTCAACAACTTAGCTTCTCAGTACGGAGTCACAGACACCAGTAAGCTAAATGCCCTAATAGGTAGTTTAGGAGATTGGGACCCAAGTAGCAAGCCAGATACAACACTTTATGATTGGACTGTTCCTAAGGCTGATTTGAGTTTAATTGAACAGTATAGATAATTTAATGTATAAATAAATATGGCACAATCAAGTGAAATATACAACGAAATACAAAGTCTCCTTGGGCAGATAAATCCTAGGTTAGACGCACTTCCTGACGCAGACACCTATTATAAGAACAAGGTGAACGAAGCATACAATTATAATATGCCAGCAATACAAAATGCTGCCAAGTTAGAAGGGGAAATGTATTCTTTACCAGGGAATTTAATGAGTGAGTACGACACCGAATTTGGTGGTAAGACTGGAGTAAGTTCAAACCAAAGGATTAATAGTATTTTAAGTCGTCTAGGAAATCAGGGGGCTTTGGCTAGTACAGCATGGGGCTTAGTAGACCAGTCTGGAGCTAGAATGGATGAGCTTGCCAAGACACTTTCAAACCAATACAGAACAGGAATAGAAGCCGACCAGGCTAAACTTTCTCCTTTAATGAGTATTTGGGACAGGATGTATTCCGAGGAACAGGCTAACGCAAGAGCAGCTAGAAGTGGTAGAGGTGGTACAGTTTATGTAAATCCTTGGGAGGATATTGAATATGTAGACGACGAAGAAAAGAAGACAACAACAGAGACTCCAGCAAAGGCAGTCTCACTATCCGCAAATAAGATGGCAGACTCTCTTAAGTCTGGTACATTTAGACAAGATTATATGGGTGCTCCAAAGCCAGTACCAGCAAACACTGGTTCTACGCAGTTGGATTATTACATAAATAAAATTAGAGGAATAACAGGATGAAAATAAATCTAAAAGGTCTTTCTCCTGAGCAAAAAGAGAAAGTTAAAACAATAGTTACATTAGGTCAAACTATTGGAGGTAACGAAAAAATGGATAACTACCTTATGCAGCAATTGATGAATGTTTATATGCCAGAAACTGACTCTATTGACGAGCTAGCTTCTTTGTATCAACTGACTGGCGAAGAAAGTGTAAAGGACGACCTATTAAACGAGTATTATACTTCGAGAGGTATAGACCCTAAACAAAGGGAGTCTAATAATATCTACTCTACAAAGTTCTCGGAAGACTATGCACTGGACGACAAAAAGTATGGAGACCAGAATGCAGTGTTACAGTCAATTATGCAAGAAAACCCAGAATTATTGGCACAATATTACGAGGGTACTCCGAGACCAGAGAAGTTTAAATGGAAGAACATTGGTATAGGTATGGGTAGCGGTGCTGCAGCTGGAGCTGGTGCTGGTGCAATTCTTGGTGGTGGTGTGGGAGCAATTCCAGGGAGTATAATTGGGGCTGGTGTTGGTGGTATAGGCGGACTAATAACTGCTATCTCAGACAAAAATACTGAGAACGCCAAAGAAAAGAGGGCTCGATTGGAAAGCTTAGTAAGTCAGTATAGAAGTAATTTACCAAACAACTAAAGATGGCAAAATGGGTTAAACCGTTATCTCAAGTAGCAAGTAAATCTGCTGCTAGTAGAAACTTAAAAGACGAAGAAGTTGTACAGGCACTGATGGCACAAGCGGGTGTTCAAGACAAGGTTCAGAAACCTACCTTCCTAGAGAACCTTAGTGCTGCGTTGGGTGCGTTTGAATGGTCAGATGATGCTTTAAAAGCTCTCCAGGAAGGACAAAGTCTTCCCGAAGCAGTTGGCAACTACCTTGTTGATATTCCTAGAACTCTTGCAGGTGTTGCTCTTGGCAAAAGGGACTGGGTAGACCCTGATGAGGGACACGGTGTAGAACTCATGAAGTACCTTGGGATTGAAGAGAAAGTTCCCCAGTATATATTTGGAACCCTTGCAGATATATTTGAACCTAGTATGGCTATTAGTAGTACTATTAAAGGAGGTTCGAAACTTACAAAACTAGGGACTTCGTTTTTAGATGATGTTGCGAAAGTTGGTGTTAAAAACTCCGATGAAGGGGTTAAAATTATTGCAAAAACATTTGGAAAGGAAGCAGGGGAGCGCGCAGCTAAAAGGCTTGCAGCGAAAGATGACATTATGTCTATTGCTAGTGATTTCGTTCAGAAGTCTGGTAAGGGACTTGGCTTTGTAGAGGATGTGGCACCAGGTGCTTACTTAGGGTTGTCGGCAGAAACTGGAAGAAAGATTGCTGGAGGTACGATTCCTAGTTACATTGCTAAATTAATAGATTCTCCTGTAACAGCACCTTTTGAAATAGGTTGGGATGTAGCAAAGAAAACTGGATTGGCTGATACAAAATTAGTCAAAGGCTTGAGTAAGGGATTAGAAAAGAACATTTTAGACTCCTTTGTTTATCAAAGAGGGCTTAAAAAGAAAGGTCCAAAGCTAGCGGAGTTTGGTAGTAAGATTAGTGGTATAAATACGGCAAGTGAATATGCAAGCGGTAGTAAGCTTAGAGATTTAGAAACCTTCTTTAATAAACTCCCTAAAGAACAAAAACAAGAGTTCTTTGAAAAGGGCATTGCAGACTATGTTGAAATTGGTGGTGGTTTACCACAGAAGACTACGGTTGCAGAATTTGTAGACACATTAAAAGAAGCAAAACTCATTGTGAAGTCCGACTACGACGAGATAATGAAAAGACTTGACCCTGTTGTTGCCCAGACACCTTTCGGGGACGTGCCAAAGCTTCTTAAACAAAAAACTGCCTATGGAACTAATCTATTAGAAGACCAGTTGGGATACGCTTACAAATTTGTACCAGCTAGGTTAAATGCTATGTCTAAACAAGCTACAAAATGGAACGAACTTTTGAATGAAATAGGTTATAAAGGGAATAAGGTTATAGAGACAGCGAAGGATGTACAACGTTTTAGAGATGCTATTAAAAGAAGTCGTTTAGACGAACAAAGCAAGGAATTTTACAACAGGTATATTGCCGATATATTTGAAGCAAACCTTGATATAGAAGGAAGGAGAACAGCCCTTGGATTGGCAGATTTAGGTCCTGGATATATAAGAAGAAGTTATAATATTAAGTCTGTAAACGACTTACCAAAGGATATTAAAAAGAATCTTATTAGCAGACAAGAGAGAATGTTGCCAAGTTTAGCTGATTTAGAAGTTTATAACGAATTTAGTCCTACAAAACTTGAGTTACAAACTGGTGCTAGGGGATTGGTAAACCAGATTAGTTATAAGGCAGGTCAAGACCAAGCGGTCAAGCAGACCTATGACGCTTACAATTCACTTATAGAACAGGTTAAAATGGGCATGATGCCAGACTTTGCCGTTAAGGGTATGGGGGATATACCTAAAACTTGGGAGAAGACAGGAGTCCCTATGTTAGACGAGGCAGGTATTTTGGTAAATAAAGATACTTGGGACGTGATAAAGGACAGCAACAAATTCTTGCTTGGGCAGACTGACTACAATGAAGTATTTAAGGCTTTTGATAAAATAAACTCGTGGTGGAGGGGATGGACGACAGCCTGGACAGTCAAACTGCCTAAGGGTGTAAACCTACCAGGACTGGGTAATGAAATACCTTTGAACCCTGCATACTTTGTACGTAACTGGATGAACAACAAAATGTCTATGGCGTTATACGCTGGTATGAACCCTGCAGAAATACCTACTAGAATGTTTCAAGCTAAGAAAGTCTGGAATTACTTGTCAAAAGGAACAGGTGGAGATGAAAAGATAGGAAATTACACGGTTAAGCAAATAGGAGATGCTTTTTCTAAGCAAGGTGGGTTGGGGGGCACTAATGTGGAGGATATTCTTAGAAGTATGGGTGAGTATGAAGGAGCACTAGGGGCTGTAAAGGGTGCCTTGGGTGGTGGAGAGTTAGCTCAGAAAATTGAGGTTAGTGACAAGATTGCGATATTTTTAGACCAAAAGCTCAAAAATATGGGAGACGTTAAAGCTATGGACAAAGTAAGGTTTGCACTTTTTGACTACTCTCAATTGACTGATTTTGAACTAGAAAAGGTAAAGCCTTTGTTTGCCTTCTACACATGGAATCGTAAGAACATAGAGTCTTTATTTACTACTCTCGTGAAGGACCCAAAGAGAGTTAAGATGTTTGACAAGATATTTAAAGGGTTTAAGCAACTTGCAGATGAACAGGGTGCGGACATTCGAGAAATACTCCCAGACTACCTACAAGGTGCTTACTCGGTAATAACAGGAGATAAGGACCAGGTGGGAGCACTTTATGGGTTTGGTACAAATGTAGAGGCTGCGGGTGAATTGTTTGGTAGAGACTTAAAAGAGTCGGCACAAAACCTCTTTGGTCAGTTAGCACCTAATGTTAGAATCCCGTTAGAGCTTGTAGCAGACTTTAATTTCTTTAAGGGTAAACCTATTTCCGAAGACACTTCTGCATATAGTATGAGGAATCTGCCTGAAAATGCGAAGGAGTTAATGGGAATACAGGGAACAAGTTTTACTACTGACGACGGTAAAGAAGTGACTACATACAAAATGAATCCTACTGTTAAGTATATGGTGGAAAACTTTAGACCTGCAACAAGCATGTTGAAACTGTTTAACATTGCTTCTGACGAAGGTGTGGACAATGAGATGTTTTTGGATTTACTAAATTATATAACAGGCATAAGATATCAACAATACGACACTGAGTACTTAAGAAGACAATTAGAGAACGAAAGATATAAGCAAAGAATGCAAATGCTAATGGACGAAGGTTACGTTAATGAATATAAAAATTATTACATACCTAAAGAAAAATGAAAAGATGGTATAAACTAACAATTTTACATACAGTTGCATTGGTAATTTCTACTGTGTTAGTATGGATATGTAGATACAAATTAGCGGCGATTTTGATTTACTTGATATTAAAATATAGATAAGATGGCAGAATTAACAAAAACCCAGGTGAGAGCCATAGCGAAAGAGGAATCTATGAAAGTACAAAAAGAAGTCTTAAAAGAACTGTCTGATGTAAAAGAAACTTTGTCGAGATTAGAACGACTATTATTAGGAGAAGTTGGGACCGAGGAAGAAGATACTCTAAAAGCCAGGGCAAACTTTGCGTATTTATATGCAAGAAGGAATACAGACGCAAAGATTATAGATAGGGCAAAGCCAGCCATAAAATGGTTTGAGGATATGAATGAAACTGAACCAGGATGCAAGGAAAGTAAGCTTGATACCTTAGGTAGAATAATAGGGCTTTTTGGGAAAATAGAGTGGCTTTTAGCTTTGCTTGGGGTTACTACAGTTGTAAATGCAATTCCGATATTCAAGGATGTTCTGGAATGGATAAGCAATTTGAGTATATAAGCTTAGTTTAATAACTATGGCTAAAAAGTATATTATATATGCGAATGGAAAGGACTTAGCTACTTGTCCTGTAACTCAAAATGAGGTTGGAAGATATTATTGGAATGGAAACACATACTACAGACCTACGTTAGATATTTTCAATAATGCACCTCTTCCTAATGGTTTTTCTGTATATTTAAATGGCTCACACGCACCATATAGTACAAATCCTCTACGAAACCCTATTGATTTTTCTCTTACTGCAGGAACTAAAATTACTATGAATGTAGATGTTACCGTTCTATCTACAAATCCAAAAGACGGTTCTTGGTGCAAGACAGTAATCAATGGAACCAATATCAATCCAGCATTTGTTCACACATATAAATGGGCTAGTGGACTTGTAAGGGCTGGAAATGTAATATGTGAAGTAGCACCTCAAAGTGTAACGGGGTTTGCCCCGCATTTACACGCAGATATTTGGGGAAGCTATTTATTGCGAAATTTAATTTTAAATGGTGATGTTACTATGGCAGACACATTTAAAGTAGGAGACTTTGTGACATTTACTGGTCCAATGAATCTAAGGGCTGGAGCTGGTGACGGGTTTAAAGCCTCCCACAGTATACTGGAAAATGCGGTAGGTAAAATAAAAGATGGTCCAAGAAGTTCTCAGAACAAACAGTTCTATGGCAAAGGAAGTACCTCAAATATAAATGATAGTTATACCTGGTTCGATTTGGAGTTTCTTGACACTACAGGATGGGTTGCTCAAACTAACAGATTAGTTAAGTCAAAAAGCACAAAGATTACTAACGTAAATGCTACATTGCCTCCTGTAAAGCCCCAGGCGCCCTCAGAAGAAGAGACCCTTCGTAAACAGGTAGCAGACCTAAAAGAGGAAAACGAAGTGCTTAGAGACGACTTGGCGGCTTCAATTTCTTTGACGAATGATAAGAATAGGGAAATTAAGAGGTTAGGGGCGGACATTGAAGAGTGGAAGGGTGACTATAGTGATTTACAGAAAAAATATGATAATATTTTCATAGAAAAGAACAGGTATGAGAATTTGTACACAGAGGCAGTCCGAGAATTGAATGACTCTGAGAGAGTAAAGGGTATAAAAACTGCCAAGTTAGTTGCTGAATTGCTCAATAGAATGTTGGAGTTCTTCAAAAAGAACAAAAGCAAGAGCAAGGGGGCTTAATTTTTTATACTACCTATTATTAAACAAATAGAGAGTATTGGTAACAATTTAAAGAAAAAGAGAGAAAAAATGGAAATCATTCTAAACACAATAATAAATATATCCATAGGTATGATTTTTGTTGGCGTGTTTTCTTTGATAGGTTCAACGTTATTTAAATTTATATTATCTAAGCTATGAGTAAAGAGATAACAACCCAGGAGAGAGCTAGTTTTGCTCTGGGGAAGTTGGCAAACTCAACCAAGTGGATTGTACTTTCTGGTACAGCTACATACTTCCTTACGGGTTTAATTGATGTTATTGCTGAGATAGAATTGCCACTTTGGGCAACATTAGTTATCTATCTAGTAATCAACACCTTGATTTATGGAGTAGGGAAATACATAGAGGGTCAAGACAAGTAAACTACTTAAAATTACAAATTACACTAATGGTAGAACAAGAGGGATTGTATTATCCAGACGGAACTTACAAGTCGGCAAAGCAAATTAGGTATGAAAATATTGACAGTCCTGAACTAATCAGGGAAAAGACAGGGGGCAGAAAGCCCTCTTTTTTTGAATGGACTGACGAGTTTATTAGGAGGAGAGAATTGAAAACGGAGATTGAAGGTATACCAGATGAGATAGAAGTTTCTTTTGATACTAACAAACCAATCATATGGGGGTTGGTTGGAGATATTCATAGTGGTGGCTACGAGGTTGATTATGAGTTATTGGCTCACGATATTGCGTTTATATCTCAAAGGGATAACGCCTTTCTACTTGGGGGTGGGGATTGGACAGACGGATTCTTTTTTAATCCCGCACAGGACGAGATGATAGGGTCTTTTAACCAACAGAGGATGTTTATAAATTCTATGATAGAAGAATTGGGAGAAGAGAAGGTTGTAGCTATGCTTATTGGAGACCATGATAACTGGGCTTCTAAGACGGGTACAACAATCTATGATGAGTTTAGAGACAGGTCTAACATACCAGTAATACACGGCACTACCAGAATAAGGGTAAATCTTCCTGAGGTACAGTATCGGGTTGTAGGTGGACATCAATTACCTGGGTCTAGTATGTATAACGACACCCATCCAGAGAACAGAGCTTCTAAGTTCGGAATACAGCAGGCAGATATATATATAGGTTGGCACAACCACAAGAAAGCTATTTCAGAACAAATTTCTGATGGTTTCGATGGGGATAGAAGGCAGTTGTTTATAGCGAGTGGAGCTTATAAATATAGCGATGAGTATGCCAGAAAGAAGGGCTGGCAGAAACAAAGAAGTTTAAAACATGGTGCAGTTTGGTTAGTAATGGACCCGTTAATAAGACAGGCTCAGGCGTTTTATACTGCAGAAGAAGCAGATAGGTACGCAGGAAATAGGTAAGGTCCATGTTTAATATTGCTCTTTAGGTCCATTCTAAAAAGCAAAACTCCCCTCCTTTGACAAATTTAAATTTTTATGCTTAAATATTGTTATATGAAAAAACCTAATATCAAAACTTGTCTACAAAGAAATATCTGCAGATATGTTTTGGCATTAGGTTGCTTTCATCAAATTAAGGACTCTTCGGGGTCCTTTTTTTGTCGCTCTTTAGGTCAAGCGTTGAGAGCGTAGACCGAGTCTGTGAAGTTGGTATTCACCCGTTGGGTGGGGTAGTTTTATGACAAGTTTTATTCGCAGGGCTGAACGGTATTACCAAGCCACACAGCCCCACTGGACTTAGAATTAAATAGTCGTGCTAAGTGTAGAGGGGGTAGTGCTCTTTTACAGTCAGCACAGACTTAAAAAGCTGAGATACAACTTAATTCCTATCTGACTTACAGGAATAGGAACCACAGGTGTTGTAGTAGCGAAAGCTAAGGGAACTGTAAGACAATACGGATACTACACGGATACCTCAAAATTAGGTAGTGTAAGTGGAAGTTACATATGTACTAGCTCTTTCCTAGGAAGTACAACTAGGTAACTAAATATAAATAGAACTTCAGGGTCTTATTTTTTGTTGTCTATTTAAGGGAAATATAGTTTCTCGGATTTTTGTTTTTTCAATATCTAATCCTGAGAGGGAACTACAAGCCGTTTCTAGCCATTTCCTAAAATTAGGTTAAATAAGACTTAAAGGTTATCAGTATGGTCAGGGTAACTCATCCGCAGGGTGTCATATGAGGAATGTGAGAAATCAAAAGCGTGCTTAAAACCCCTAGCAAAACTTAAGCCCGACGATGAATGCTTGATGAACTACAATCGTCCCGTACTGATAAGTTTTAAGTTTAAATGATATGTATTACAATTTTAATAACGACCTGGCTAGTGGGCGTAAGTACGAAAATCGTGCTAGAAAAATACTAGAACCTTACTACGGGGAGCTTGCTCCTTGTAATGATTATCGCTGGGATTTAAAAAACAGCCGAGTTTCCTTTGAGGTAAAAACAGACTTCATATCTAAAAACACTGGCTTGATAGGTATAGAGTATAAAAACAAAGAAAAACTAACGGGCATTTCGGTTACCCAGGCGGATTACTATTTTATAATCGGTTTTGATAAGTCCTGGTCTATGATAGTGGATGGCTTCAAACAGGACGGCTGGTGGCTAGGTATGGTAATAGAAACCGATATGCTAAAAGACGTTTGCAAGCTACCTTTCCTCAAAAGAGTCTGGGGCGGGGACAATAAAAATACCGCTATGATACTCGTTCCTATAGAGCACATAAGAGAACATACCGTAGATATCTACCCTATGGTTCACGGGGTATTGACATAAGCCGTTAGATATGCTATGATTAGACATAATATAAATTAAACATTTCATTATTATGGCTAAAGAATTAGCAAAGGTTGACCAAGCAGACATGGATAAGCTGATTGGTTTGGGTGTTACTGGGCATGACATAGGAGCAGGAAGCATATACCCAAGTTCGGTTAATATTTTACAGAGTGACAAGCAGTACGAGGCGTTTGAGGACGGAGACAGCATTACCAAGAAGATGTATGGTAAGTTATTTATTAGAAGGGATTCTAATAAAACATCTGATTTGGTAGATGAGATTAAGGGTACAATGATTAAAATAGAGAGAGGTTATGAGATTAGGGACGCAGAGAACAAGATTGCTGAGTCTGGTTATGGCTTCTTAAATTCTATTGAAAAGGATGAGTATGCAGCACAGGGATTGAAGCCTATTAATATGGTGAAGGTTCTATTGGCAACTGGTGACGCAAAAGAGACCAAGAAAGCTATGGATGATTTGAATGCAAAAATGGCTAGTGGTAAACAAGTATCCGATGCAGACTATCCGTTTGCAGTAGTGGTAGTTAAGGGTTCTAGTTTTGGTAATTGGTTCAATGTTGAGAAGATGATGCAGGATTTAGCTAATGAGCACTTTATGAGACCTCTTAATCAGATTCCTGTAATTGCTTTCAAGTTGATTGTAACTAGCAAGGAGGAAGAAGGTGATGGGTACACATACTACAGTATGGATTTCAATATAGAGCCTAACGAGCCTGCTGAGGCTTTAGAATTTAGCCCTTACCTTTTAGAGGCTAAAGAACAACACTTATTCTACAAGGTTAAAGAAAAGGTTCATGATGATATGGATGTAGAAGACATAGAAGAGCCAAGGCAAATTGAAGAGCCAGAGGTTGTAGATATAGATGACCTTGAGGAAGAACTCCCTTTCTGACCTTGACAAATTACCCTTTTTAATTTAGAGGGCGTGATTAAAGAAGTAATAAAATAATTTTAACTGCTTAGGAGATGAAATTAAGTTTAATAGATTTTAAAAAGCATTCTAGTTACGACGTCGATTTGGACGGGAATGTTTTAATAACTGGTAAGAATGGAGAGGGTAAGACCTCTATACTGGAGGGTATTGTATTTGCATTGTTCGGTAGGAATTTTTATGGAAAGGTTGCTACTGACATGTATGTAAAAAACGGTGCTCCTTGTGGTACAGCCATTTTAACTATGGAAAATACAGAGATTAAAAGAACCCAAGGGGACGATAATGCCGTGTATTTAAATGGTGCGAAAAGTAAGGTGGCTGAGATTGGAAGTTTATTTCCTTCTGTAGAGATGGCTTTACCAGTAATAAACCCTTTGTATTTTATGTATGAAATGACAGATAGTGACAAGAGGGAGTTATTTATGAAACTTTTACCTCCTATAAGTAGAGAGGAGATATTTAAGAAGCATTACAGTAATAGGAAGGATTTGGTAGACAGGTTCAGAAGTAGTAGTCTCAGAAATGTTAGAGACCAGATTAAAAACAGTGAAACAATACTTAATGCTAACCTTGGTCAAATATCTACATACGAATTAGATATTAAAGAGAAGGACGAAAAGATTGAGGAGATAAGAAAAAATATGCCAGAAGCACCAGAGGGTGTGTTGGAAAGAGAGAAAGAAGTTCAAAAGGAATTGGATAAACTACAGAAGGAGCTCGGTTTACTTGGAAACCCTCAAGCAAGAATAGATGAATACAAGAAAGAACTGGACGAGTACAAAGCAGAGGTGGAGCCTATTGTAGAAAAACTAAAGGCAAAGAATTTTAGTGAGGCTGCAGAAAAAGTATCTTCTGCGAAGGAGGAGATAGAACAGCAATACGAATCACTAAGGGAAGACATTGCTAAAAAGAAGCTTGTATTGGGTCAATTAGAACAGTTTGAAGACGGTTCTTGCCCATTGTGTAAACAACCAGTAGCTTCTGCTCAGGAAAGAATCGAAGAGACTACTAAAGAGTTAGAGCAATTAAACGATGAGGTAATAGCTGTAAAAGCAAAATTGGACAAATATGTGGAAATTAACAAGAAGTTTGAAACTCTTAAGGACAATGTTACAAGGTGTGTGAATGGTATGAAGTTACACCAGAAGAACGTTTCTAAGTATGAGAAGTTATTAAGTGACATTAAGGAGTTAGAAGAACAGTTGGTTGGTAATAGTAAGGAAGATTTTAAGAATGCCGTTGAAATAGAAAGGCAAAGAGAGGTTGTTAAGATACTTCAAAATGAAATACTTAGCAAGAAGGGTACTGTAGCTAAGCTAAAAAGTACTAACGAGAAATTACAAAATGATTTACCAGACCTTAAGCTTTTAGAGGAGGCACTCTCTAACAAGGGTGTAGATGCCTGGATAGCTAAAGAACACGCTAAAACAATAGAGAAACTTGTTGGAAAGTATATGGACCTAGAAGTTGTAACAGTCTTGGAGAATAAGACAAATGACAATACGAAGGAGGTGTTTGAGGTTACTAGGAATGGGGTGAGTTTTAGAAGTATGAGTTTCGGAGAAAGGCTAAAGGTGAGCGTAGCTTTTGGGTTGGTACTTAGAGATTTGATTCCTAGTTTCAACCTGCCTTTTGTATTAATTGACGAAGGAAGTGTACTAAGTAAGGATAGTTTGGACGATGTGAAAACTTGGTTGAATGATAGTGGGGTGGATTTGATATACACAAAGGCTAGTGATTCTAAATTAAAAATAGTGAATGAGGATGTTAAAAAATAAAACTTGGAAAACCCTAAAGAAGAAGAAATACGACGCTAAGAAAGTGGAGATTAGAGTAGAAAGGGATGAAAAGAGAAGAAGATTAAAAGATAAGGCTCGTGTAGATAAAATTGGTAGGCAGAAATCAAAATGGACGTTTTAGAAATACAGCTTCCAGAGGAAGTGCAAAACTTAACAGAGGGTAGTTTGTTTGATAACGACGGGTTGATTAGTGACAATATGCTTAGTAAGTATTTAGCATACAATCCAGAGATAATAAGGATATATGGACTTGCTATGGCAGACCTAAAGAAGAAGAAAAGAGAGATGGAGTTAACGATTAGGAGGTTTGAAAGTAGACTGGACAGGGCAAGGGCAAATATAATACTCAAGATAGACCCTAGCGTTTACAAAAACGAAAGCATGAGGGAAGCTAAAGTTTTAATGGATGAGGAGTATCAGTCTGTTCAGAAGGAGATTTTCCATCTACAGGAAGATTTGATTGAGCTGGATTCGGATATAGATGAGTTATCGGAGACATATTGGAAGCACAAGGGAATGCAGTCGTCACTTGATGCTATGACTAAACTGAGACTCAGTGAGCGACATTATTAAATTTATTTATAGGGGTATGATAAAAGAAATATGGAAAGATATAAAAGGATATGAGGGGCTCTATAGGGTTTCTAACCTAGGAAGGGTGAAAAGTGTGCCTAGGATGAAGAGGTTGAATAGAAGTCTTGCTACTTCGGAGAGATATAATCAGAAAGTTGTTGGTGGCATATTGGAATCAGATACTAATTCTAAAGGTACTATATATCCTAGGGTTTCCCTCTGTAAGGATGGGGTGGTAAATAACGTAATGGTTCACCGCTTGGTTTTAGATGCTTTTGTTCCAAATATTAATAGTAAGCCTTGTTGTAACCATAAAGATGGGAATAGAATGAATAATTGTATTGATAACTTAGAGTGGTGTACGCATTCGGAGAATTTGGCTCATGCTTTCCGTGCTGGTTTGCGGTCTCACAGGGGTGAGAATTGCCCAAATTCAAAATTAAAAGAGAATGATGTTATCGAGATTAAGAAAGCTCTTGCATCTGGAGAAAAATGTATAGACTTATCAAGAAAGTATGGAGTTCATAAGGGAACGATTAGCGCAATTAAGAACGGTATCTCGTGGAGTTTTGTTAAGTATTAAATTATTAAACAACTAAAAATGAAGTATAATGTTGACGAGTTGTATCAAAAGGAAAGCGTTACTGTAAGAGAAGCTGCCTATTTACTTGGTGGTATCCCGAACCAGAATGTTTATGAGAAACTAGAGAGTGGCAGATTAAACTGGGTTTTTGGAGAATCGGAAAGTGGTAGCCAGATAAAGAGGGTTTTAACAAAGTCGCTTTATAACTATATTCTTAAGATGAGGGGGGAGTTGTATACAAGGGCAGATAAATATAGGTTACCTAATGTAGTACCAGATAATTTGAAAGAAGATTAGTTATGATATTTAAGAAGATTGTAAAATGAAAATTTCAGAGGTTCGTGACCATATTTCATACAGTTCAATAAGCAAGTATATGAAGTGTTCTATGAGGTGGTATTACGATTATGTAATAGCTCCAGAAAAGAAGGTGGAAAGTCTACCTCTTAAGGTAGGTTCTGCATATCACAATGCTATAGAAAAACTTTATATTGACCGAGATTATGATGGTGGATTGCTCTTGTTAGAAGAGTTTGCGAAAGAAAACGGGAGGTATGCTCAGAAGGATATCAGTGCAATTATCAACTGTTATAAAGATTATTATCTCAAGGTATATCCATTGTACCAAAGCCGTGTTGAAAAGGTTGAGGTTAAGGGACATGTGGACATTCCTGGGATAGAAGTACCGTTGGAGTATAGGATGGACTTGTTAACAACCGACGGGGTGATAGCAGACCACAAGACCGTTGGAAGGATTGTTCCTGGAATAGAATATAGTCTACAGTTTGACCTTTATTCGTACGCTTATTATAAAGAGTATGGTAGGTTACCAAGTAAGGTAGAGTACCATGACGCTTATAAGGGAACAGGGAGCGTTGCTGTGAGGAGTAAAATTCCAAGTATCTCGGACATGATGAAGGCTGTGTCTTGTGCTGTCGGTGTTGTTAAGGCGATAGAGGCGGATATATTTATCCCTTGTTATGATAAGCATTGTTCTTATTGTCCACATAAAGATATGTGTGACAGTGAGCATGGTTCTATTTAAATTTTAATTATATTTAATATGAAATACGTAAAGGGTGCGATTATCGTAGGGGAGCGAGAGATAATGGTAGAACTCCCAAGCGATTGGAGAGTTGTTATTGGGGCTGAGAAGTTCCTTATGTGTAGGTCTTATCTTGGAGAAGACATTGCTTTTAATACGGCTATGATATTTAATGTAAGGGAGGTTAGCGAGGCTGCTTGGAAGAATTGGTTAACTAGAATGGAAATGGTTAAAGAGAGACTTCAGGAGGAAGCTCTAAAGGAGGCTGGCGCAGATAAAAAAGAAGAATAAGTTTATTAAGGATAAGTTATGATTAGATTGTTTATAAACCATATAGATGAAGAGAACGGCGTTGTCTGCGTGTCGTTGACTTCTAGTGATGGTGGAAAGATTGTAGGAGAGGATTACAAGGGTACTTATAAAGTAAACGGTATTACTAGAAAGTTCCCTGTGAACCTTGTTTTACACGAGAAAGACGAGTATTTTATCGCAGACGGAGAAGTTAAATTAGTTAGAGAAAAAGTAGATGAACTTAAATCCAGTATTAGGAAAAGTCCTGATAGAAGTTAAAAAGCAGGATGAGAAGATTGGAAATACTAAGTTGGTTATTCCAATCGCCGCACAAGAAAAAGAACTAGGGTTTGGTTTGTGTTTAAGTGGGGAGTATAAAGATAGGCAAGTATATTTTAAGAAGTATAGTGGTGATGAGATAGAGAAGGATGGAAAGACTATATTTGTAGTTGATGAAGAAGACCTCCTTGCTGTTGTAGAATAAATTTTGTAGTATTTATTATGGCAAGAAGTAAAGCAGAAACAAAGAAGGCGAAGGCAGCCTACTCTAGGAAGTATCGCAAAGAGAACCCTGGTAAAGTATTGGCTTACAATCGTAAAACAGTTAAACAGAGGGCAAGTAGGAATAAAGCTAGGGCGAAGGTAGCTAAGATGGTTGGGAAGTCTAAGATAAAAGGTAAGGAGATTCACCACAAGGACTCTAACCCAAAGAACAACTCTAAGAAGAACCTGGCAATAGCTAAGAAAGGTCATGGTGGTGGAACTGGCGGACCGAATCAGAATGCCAGAAAACGGGCAAAAAAGAAAAAGTAGGGTCTCTTAGCTTAGTTGGTAAGGCAGTGGATTTTTTGTTTTGTTGTATTCTTTTTAACAAGTTAGTTAAACAAATTTTTCATAGATGTAATCCATTAGATTTGCTCTTAATTCTCCATCATTCATTCCTGTGTAATCAAATATTGCATCTACTAAATGACTGCCTTCATGAATTATGAGTTGCCCATTGTTTCTGGAGACCCACATAACGAAACATGGCTTTCCTTTCTCAATATAGATTGGCTTATCATAACAAGCTCCATAAAGTTCTGCTCCTAATTCTGGTAGTCCCAATTTTTTTGCTTCTTCCTCCATGATTTTTCTACGCCCACAATACAATCTTATCTCTACGTTTAGAAAATCTAGCGTAATTGTTTTCATTTTTAACTTTTTCATAGTTTTATTTTTCACTTTCTTTTGATAAATTAAAAAGTAAACTGTATATATAATCTACACAATTAACTACAACCCCATTGCCACACATCTTGTACCTTTGAGTGTCTGATATGTCTACTTCCTTTCCATCTATAATTCCCTTAGCAGTCCACCCATCTTGAAGTCCCATCAATCTCTCACACTCAGTAGGAGTTAGTCTTCTTATTCGCATATCTTCAACTCTCATTGGAACATGCCCACCCCCTTTACCCATAGCTTCTGGTAGAGTTGGGGAGATGTTCTCCATTTTTGTAGCATGAGCTTGTGTACTAGACACCATTTGAACTCCTTGTGTTCCACGATTTTTTACTACTGCATACATAGGATGCTGAGAGCCTACTGTACTAACTGCCCTTGCATTCCCCCTAGCATCAAACACCCTCTCTCTTGGCAGATAGTTTCCCTTCTCTTTAATACTCTCTGGTATTATTCCTACACAATACAACCCAGTCTTTGCTCCTTGTCCTCCACCTAATGCTTTTTGTGTAGTCGCTATTCCGTCTGTTCCATAAATGTTAGTTCCATCGTGTCCAGTATCTACAATCTTATTAATGTATTGTTGGTCTCTTCCTCCTTGCTTGTAGTACCCTGCATGAATTGTTGAACTGACTTGTTGCCGTGTCTGAGTATCTTGGCTACTGCCAACTCGCTCAAATAATATTTCTCGTCCACTTCCTTTTCTAATACCGATTGCAAAGATACGCTCTCTGTTTTGTGGGACTCCAAAGTCTTTGGCATTGATAACTTGCCACCAGACATCATACCCAGCTTGTTCCATCTCAATTTGCACTCTTGCAAAGTCCCATCCTCTACTAGACGATAAAGCTCCTTTAACATTCTCCCAGACAAAATACATAGGTTGCTTTTCTTTAATGAGGTTGATGAAG
>ENA-UPXM01003217-UPXM01003217.1-activated-sludge-metagenome-genome-assembly--contig:-NODE-3217-length-18115-cov-6.551218_pt1 | contig 18115 bp, 19 predicted proteins | sample MGYA00238178_ERZ772708 | MGnify/ENA primary metagenome ERZ772708 (study PRJEB29002, sample SAMN05720212) | activated sludge metagenome | isolation source: anaerobic digester from wastewater... | reverse complement strand
ATGGTCCCGTGGCAACCAAGCCAAGGTGACATGCTGGCAGATGACTGGATGATTGTTCACGTTTTCGTGCCACTGTGAAGAGCGCAGCGGACGAAGATAAGGTGAAGCATCGGCGTTGGAGATTGCCATGAGAATGCACACGACGAAAGATGGGGCAAAGATCAAGTTGCGCGACATGACCAACTCGCACCTTGCAGCCACGATACGGATGATGGAACGGAAGGCGTCCGAAGGGATTACTGTTCGCATTGGTGGCGGGTCGTGTCCAGACGACTTCTCTTACGATGAATACCGCCTCAAAGGCAAAACTGCTCTCGAACACATGGGATATGTCGATTACGTCAAGGAGCGTGATCGTCGTATCTCCGACAGTTGATGGAAATGTTAGGCATAGACTTGGAGACGAAGATGAAGCTGTACCACGCAACAACACAGAAGAAGGCGAAGCAATACCGCCAGAGCGGTGCAATACACGCTCCGGTGCGCGGATTTACGACCATGCAGGCAGCGATGGCGTGGGCGATGAAGGTGGGACGTGTGGTGATTCTTGAGTTTGAAGCCGACAAGCCGCACAAGCTGCCAGACCACCATAACGCATTCGGCGAGGCTTGGTGGAACGACGGAAACGTGACGGATTGGCGCTGCGTTTTCTCTGCCATTAGTGATGCCTAACACCTGAATTGAGGCGCTGTATCCAGTCGCCTCAAATGACTGGTTCGGCAACGATTGGAGGGGTATGTGAAAACGAACAAGTGGACGAGGCTCAAACATGCGGTGTGGTGCATGATCGGAAAGCATGTATGGCAAAGGCCGGTGTTCATTCGGCTGAATAGCTTGCCGGGCGAGGAAGACTTTGAGTGTCATTTCTGCGGAAAGCACAAGACGTTTTTCAACCGCAAAGAAACTATTTTGGTTATGCCGAACAGTACTTGTAGCTGAAGGGAGAAGATTGATGTACAAACCAACACCTGTGATGGTGAAAGCGCATTTCGACAAACGCTTTGGGGAGTTCAAGGAAGAAGAGCGCAAGCTTTTCAAACAACGGTTTTTGGTTCATGACTATGAGGTGTTTCCCAACAAAACGTTGCTTGTCGTACTTGACATTGCAACAGCGCATGTTTGGACTCTGTGGGGTGTGGATTCGATTCGACAGTTCCTCCGTGATGTGTTTGTTCGCAACGAAAGCGCGGTTCTTGTTGGTTACAACAACAAGAAGTTCGACAACAAAATCACAGACGCCATTCTTTCCGGTGCGAGCGAACGTGACACTTATGAGTTGTGCAAATGCTTGATTGAAAAGAACAACCATGTTCATTGGGCAAATGGACGACCGAATTGGATCGGCAGAACATTCGACATCGGTTTTGATATCGGACAGAAGAAAATCGGACCTGAAGGTTCTCAAGAAAAAATTCCGGAGATCAGTCTCAAAAGGTGGGAGCGTTTGAACGATATTGTTGTGTCTCGCAGCACAGTTCCTTTCGACAGACCCTTACTGCGAGGGGATCATATTAAGGCCACCGAAGACTACTGTCTGGATGATGTATGTGCGACAGCAATGCTTTTGTTGTCAGATGAAGCATGGGATGCCTGCCTGAACGCTCGTCGTGTTCTGGTCGATGATTATGGACATTGCGGTGTGAATTGGGAAATGACAAAACCCCGAATCACATCCATTGTGTTGAACGCAAAAGAAGAGAATTACACTGTGCCCGACAATTGGGAAGATTCTTTCTTTACGCTTCCGAAAGAAGTGAAGATTTTGAAATACAGAGATGTGCTCAATGTTTATACATCAAAGACTCTTGGTGAATTGAGAAGCATGTCGTGCAAGAATGCAAACGGTGTGTTGAATCGTCTTGTTTGTGGTATTCCCCATGTGTATGGTGTGGGCGGTGTTCACGGATGCAACAGCGGAATCTGGACATACAAGGGCGGAGGCATTTATGCGCTTGATGCGGCTTCTCTGTATCCCAATATGATGCGTCATTATGGTCTTTTGTCGCGTCGTGTTGTCGGTAAGGATCGCGATATGTTTGGTCAGTTGATCGATCTTCGTGTCAAGGTTTACAAACCTGCCGGGGATAAACGCGCCGAAGGGCTGAAACTTGTGCTCAACGGTGGTTTTGGCGCAATGGGTTTTGAAAAGTCCGATCTGTATGACCCTGTTCACTTTTCTTCCGTAACGATTCTTGGTCAGCTACTCATAACCGATCTTCTCGAAAAGCTTGAACGGTACATAGAATTGATCCAAAGCAACACAGATGGAATCTTCTTCCGTCTTCGTGATGGTTCGCCGGAAGCTCTGGAGAATTGCCGAAAAATTGTCAAAGCATACGAACAGCGAACACATCTTGAAATGGAATGGAGTGAGTTTGAAACTCTTCATCAGCGTGACATTTCCAATTATGTTGCACGTTGTGCGGCAAAACCCGGAAAACCCGCCGGTAGCGGTAAACTCAAGGTTAAGGGCACATGGTTTAAGGTAAAACATTGCACATCCACACCATATCTTATTCAAGCCAGAATACACAGCGCATTGAATGACGGTGCCACGCTTTCGCCAGAGGGTGTGCCGCTGGATCGTTTCGCGATTGAAATCAAACGTGACAAGAACAGTGATGCTTTTCTGATTGACGGGAAGCGGGATGATCGCGAATGGCTTGATGTTGTCCCGGTTCGCCCCGATTCAAAACACATTCAAAGAATCGAAGTCTTATGCAAAGAAAAAGAAGAGCAAGAAGATTGTGGATTGTTTGGTGGGATGGAAAACGAAATGCTATTCCGCAAGCGTCGAAAGGCGACAAATTGCCCTCAATTCGCAGCGTTGCTCGATAACATTGAACCTTCCGACATCGATCTCACTTGGTATGCAAACGACAAAAAGGCATCCGAAGAGCAAGAAAATGAAGAAACTGAGATTCTTTTGTAAAACACCTTTGGTGTTAAGAACCTGAAACGTTACTCTTATGGGGGTACACGATATGCAACGAGTGTTGTGTTTCGTGTATTCCGATCAAACGAAAGGGCAACATCGCGCTGTATGCGATAAAACGCCCACAAAGGAACAAACGATGAAAAAACAGTATGGGGTCTCCCCTATCACTCAATCCGAGTATGTCGCCTCTGCAAACGAGAACCGTTCAAGTGGTAGCGCGCGCGTTGAACGCCCGCTTTTCAAAATCACGGGAACAAACGCAAAGCTTCTTAGCGGCGGCGAGTTCAAACTTCCTCCGGCGAGCGAAACCACAGAAAGTTCCCTTGAAGTTGCGTATCGGATTTTGGGGTACGCTTACACCGAAAAGTTGCTCCCTCATCTTCCGCAAAAAGTCACAAGCGATATGGTTGGTCTACTGGGAGCTTTTTATCCGATGGCGATTCACAAGCGGTTTGGTCTGCACTACACGGACTTTATTTGCCCTGAAAGCACGCGCACGGAAAAATGCTCTATTTGCTCCGGTCGCTTGGACCTTTTTCAGTCTCCCTTGTACAAGTCTGGTGTTGTGACGAAAGAGAACATCATGGAACGTGGATTCGGAACACGCATGATGGCTGTGTTTTTTGCACAGGTCTACTTTGACGGTGAGGATCGCGGTCTCTGCTTGGTTTGCGTTCCGCTCACGAATGAAGCCGCAAAAAATGCACGCAAAGAGAACTTCTTCGATCTTGTGGAAACTCTCACCACACCGAAGAAACTTTCCGGCGAGAACCTTCCCCTCGATTACTACAGCAACGGTGATGGTTCGCGCTGGTTGGTTGCTGAATACACCAAGGCGTTTTACGGCGAAGAGTCCAAAACCAAACCGGGTGACAAAAAGAACAAATTCGGCCCGCGCCCCTACTGGAAACTTTCGAAAATCACGCCTCTCCGTGAGATTGAAGGTGTCGGCAAGGCGGAAGACGTTTGGTGGCCGGAAATCAACGGTGAGGATGGTGCTACACTCATCGATGTGTATGACCTCTTGGATCATGCGCCAAAAGAAATGCTCAAACAGGAAAGTGAGGAATGCGTCGCGCTTGTTGTTAAGAAGGCAAAAGGCATTGGTCACGATGACGATGGGAACAAACCCGGTAAAATGGTGTGGAGTGATATCGTGGCAATTCGCGATGTTGATGGGCTGATCAAGGTTGGCACCGAATTTGGGGCTGATGTTGACGAAATGACCGAGATTGGTTCCGAAAGCATTGCAATGTTGCGTCGTTATGTCGCAAAGTGCGCCGGAATCGTTCCGCCCAAATTCAACGCGGCACATGCGCCTGTTGCCACACACGAAGAAACCGAAAATAGCAGGGCGGAAACATACGCAGATGATGATCCGCCCCCTTTCTGATGTAGATTGTTGAAGGTTGAGTTGCCTCGGACAACTCATGTTTGATTTCTACAATCAAACAGAAGCAGACGCAAGTCTGCATCCGAGTGGATTTTTGACATTGAAAAAAAGGGAAACGCTATGCAGAACGAAGAAACACGGATTCTCACGGACTTTACCGCATTTATGCGCTCGGTCGGCATCAGGAAGCTAACCATTGAGTTGGATCATCCTGCCACCGTTGAGAAGAAACCGGAACCGCCGGATGAAAAGAGAACGGAAAAGGTCGTTGAAGATAAGGGTTCGCCTTGTGTTCCTCCAAACAAACACGAAGAGAAAAAAGAGAAACCGGCGATTGAAGAGAAGACAACAGTCGAAAAGACTGTTGAGGAAAACAAAACACAGTTGTTCGATGAAAAGAAAACTGTCAAAAAAACCGAATCTGTCCTTGGTGTAACAAAGAAGAATGTCAACCTTCTTGATCTTTTCTTCAATGCCTTCGACCTTACGGAAGCAAAAGTTGAATTGAATGGCGAGAGGGTTTCCACTTCTTCTTTGATCGATCACATGTCTTTGGATGAACTCAAACAGGTGATCAATCAACTCGAACTCGGCATTGACGTAGATCAACCGATTTCAAAACTTCGTGAGGTTGTTTCCGCACCCATCAAATCGTACTTTGGAGAATAATCAAATGGCACACAACGAACAGGCATCTCTCTATCGGCGCTGGAATCCGAAACGTCTCGATGAAATCTGCGGCAACAAGCTTGCGGTTTCCAAGTGCCGAACACTCATCAACGAAACTCCTTCCAAGAGGCCGGGTTTCTATTTGGTGACAGGTGACACCGGAACGGGCAAGTCAACGTTGATCCACATTCTTTTGAATGCGTTTGGATGCGGTTCAATCGAAGTCTACAACTCTCGTGACACGGGCAAAGTTGAATTTGTGAGCAACTTCTTGAACAACACGCTGACAACACCGTCATTGGTTTCATCCAGCCGTGCGTTCATCTTTGAAGAAGCGCACAACATCACGGTTGCAGCACAAGAAATGTTCATGGAACCTCTGGAAAAGGGTATTCCGCCGAACACCTATGTCGCGTTTGTAACCAACGCTCCTGAGAAGCTGACTGGCGGAAAAGGAGCTTTGATCAGCAGACCGTTCCGCATTGAAACAACGAGCGTCAAGGCGGCAGAAATCGTCGAACGACTCGCCGTAATCAATGATGGTGAAGGGTTTGGACTCACCGAAAATGAGTTGCTCGCATGTGCCGCCTGCGCTAATGGTTCTGTGCGTGTGGCGATCAACAACATGTCGCGTCTGACGAGTGTTTCGGAAGACATGCGTCCTTCCGAACTCGAACGTATTAGGTTGAACGGCGATGTGACGAGCGGAGAAGTGCCGCCCAATCTCAAAGATTTGGCGGTCTCTGTGGAAAGCTGTTCATGGGACAAAGTTGCTTCTGTGCTAAAGCGTCTCCGTGAAGAAGGAGAAGACCCGGAGGGATTGCGTCGCGGGCTGTTGGCTTGGTATAGCGGCATTCTTCTTTCCGATAAGGCATTTTGTCGAAATAAGAGAGCGTTTGCACGTTCGTGTATTGATGCCTTGCGTGATAACTACTACAACACCGGCTTTGCCGGTCTTGTTGGTGATTTGGCACACATTGCCACGAACGGAATCTAAGCAATCATCCGGAGGTGACTATTGAAAAAGCTTTGGTTGGACATACAGATTTTTGTATACATGTCGCTTTTGCGCATAATGTCTGTTGAGAAATACTGGCAATATCGCGCACAAGAAATTCAAGCCAAGAGTGGGTTGCGAATCCATGAGTACGAAAAACTAAACTGGAAGCATCTTCGAGAAATTGTTCTGATGATGGAGAAACACGACAAAACACAAAAAAAGGGGATAACGATTATGAATAACGAAGAAATCGCAGTTCGTTTTTTGAGAAGCAAAATGGGTTTTAAACCCATCACCAAGAAATCTTGCGAAACTTGCAAATACAACGAACACACTTTGTGTCGTCGTGTAAAATGGTTGCCTTTTGCTGTGAGCGATCTTTTTGTTTGCGATGCCTATGTCTCTGTGGCTAACGCAAAAACCAACACAGACATCGAACCCGTAGAGGTTGATGATCCCTGAACAAAAAATCGGTTACTTTTTCATGTTTCATGTCACAACACAAAAGAAAGGAACACACACAATGAAGAAACTGGACTTCTCATGTCCTGAACGCTGTATCAACGACATCATCGAAGAGGGTGACACCCTTGTTGATATGTTGAACGCAAACAGCGTTGAAATGGTTGAACGAGAACTCGCCTACAATGCCTTGTTTGGTGCAAAATCAATCAAGATTCGCACCGAAGGCAAAGTCACGGAAGGCTTTGTCGCTGCGGCATTGGACAGCGACACAGAACTTATTGAGTTGAAACGGAAGCTTGAGACTGCAAAGAATGCGGTCTCGAACATCCGTGCGAAAATCGACAACCATCGTGACACACGCCGCATGTTCACCATGTGGTTGAGCGCACAACGGGCTGCCAATCTCGATGTGTAGTTTGGTGGTTGTCGGTTTTGAATAACACAAACGGATGTGTGCCGCAACAAATCCAAAACAGTTTGTTGCGGTTTTTTCTTTAAACAGTCCGGCTGATGGAATTCAAAAACGTTACTCTATTGGAGGGATGAACAGATGACACAGGAAACGAATCTTCTGGATATTGATGCCGCATGTTTGATTGAAGAGGCGGATGTACAAACGACGCCGGTCGTGGAAGTTATCAATGTTGAATCTAAGGATGAGCCTAAAAAACGCGGACGGAAGAAACGCATTTTGCAATCAACCGGAGAGGAAGAAAACAACGACAGTACAACATCTGCGATTGATGACAAAAAAGAAGAAGATGTAGTTGAAGAACAAATTTACATTCCGAGCGGTGTCACACTTGTTGATCTGGCATCCTCTGACACAACCCTCGGATTTTGCACAGCGGGTCACACCGTCAACATCATAGGTGATCGCAATAGCGGAAAGTCCATGATGTGTATGGCAAGCATGGCTGAAACATACCATCGTCATGGAGACATTTTCGAGTATGACTACTATGATTATGAACGTGCGATTAGCTTTGATGTTCCTCGGTTGTTTGGAAAAAAATTCAACGAAAAACTGAATCTGTGTGAACCAGACAACAGCGCAGAGTGGTGTATTGAAAATCTCCGAACAAAGATTCTCAATAATTTGTTGAAACATCGTCGCTATATCATTATTGATTCGTGCGACATTATGAAACCGTTAAGTGAAATCGAACGAATCTATAAGGTAGCCGACGGCAAGGGGACATTCGGAACAGAACGCGCAAAGGCAATGACAGCTTTCTTCCGTAGCATCTGTCCTGCTGTGGCCGAATCCGGTTCATTTATGATCATTGTTTCTCAGGCTCGTGACAATATCGGTTTCGATTCGATGTTTACTCCAAAAGTCCGTAGCGGTGGGAAAGCTCTCGGATACAATGCTTTTGTTGAAATGTGGCTTGCCCCTGCCGGTCAGATTAAATCCGGCGAATTCAAGGTTGGTCAATGGACAAAGGCCAAGATTGAACGCAGCAAGGTCAACGGCAAAAAACATAGCGTTGAGTTTGCAATCCTTCCTGCTTATGGTATTGATGACACCCGAAGCAACATAAACTGGTTGATCGAGAAAGGTGCGCTCCGGTGTTCTTCTGGGAAAATTGACATGAGCGCGTTGGGTGAAGAGTTTGCGTATAACGGGAAAAACCCGTATCTGTTTGTGGAAGAGAATGGGCTTGAAGCAAAGCTTGTTGAAATCGTCAAACGTGTTTGGGATTGCAACGAACAGGCACTTATCACCAAGACATTCGGTGGAAGAAAAGGCAGGTATGAATGAGTAATGTCATTGCGATTGCGCTTGCTGCCATTCTTTCCGTCGAATCGAGTGGCGGTCGTGATTTGCGTGTTGGTGACAACGGTCGTGCTGTTGGTTCGTTTCAAACATGGCGAATCGCTGTAGATGAAGCTAACCGTGTAGAGAAAATCATGGCAAAACGCGAAAAGCGGTCGCCTCGTCGTTGGTCATACAGTGAACGAAAATCGCACGAAAAATCTACAGAAATGTGTCGCACCACTCTTGTGTGGCATTACTTGCGTGGGACAACCAACGCAGTCGATCTTGCTTGTAAATGGAACACACCTTACAAATCCCCGAACCCCAAGTATCGGGCAAAGATCGCAAGAGCAATCACTGAACAACAAAAGTCTAAGAAGGAAGGAACACGGTTATGAGCGAAGAAAGAGAAATCTACTGTAAGGAAAGTTTTGGGCCACGAGGTCTGGCCTTCATTGAAAGTTTCAATGAAACAATGAACCTTGTTCACGACAATGCCAAAGCGCATGGCTGGCACGATGAACCACGTGAAGATGGAACCATTATTGCGTTGATTCATGCTGAACTTTCGGAGGCACTCGAAGGTTTACGTCATGGAAATCCCCCGAGCGATCACATTCCGGAATTTTCTTCTCTCGAAGAAGAGCTGGCTGATGTTGTTATTCGCTGCATGGACTATGCGGGTTTGAAAAAACTGCGTCTTGGAGAAGCTATTGTCAAAAAGATGCTCTTCAATATCAATCGGCCTTTCAAACACGGAAACAAGGAATTCTGACATAACAGAAGGCGGTTAATCATGAGAGATTCTCCAATTTTCGGTTCGTCAGATGAAGACGAAGTTGATCGGGGCCGTTATGCGCGAGCGATAGAGGAACTCTTGGAAGAAGAAGAATTTCTGTTTCTTGAAACAAGAGAAGCAATCAGGAAAGGAACAATCAGAATGACACTTGCAACAGCTATTGAAAATTGTGATGACGGAACTTATCTCTTCAACGAAATAAGCGGTGAACTTGTTGTCATAGAAGAGAAAATGGGAGAAAAGGGTTGTGAGCGTAAAATGAGCAGTAGAACCCTCATTCCCGGAGACGCCCGCAATCCAAAAATCATGTGTCAGATGCTGTTTGGTGAAAAACAAGTTTCTGAATCTTGGAACATCATAACGGATAAAGAAGCGAACGATAGATTCCTTGTTTATTGGAGCCAGTTAAGCCCTTGATCAAAAGAGAAAAGAAACAACCTTCAACCTTCTTCTTCTTTTGAGGATCAAACCAGATGGCAACAACACACCCAATAGAGATCGCGCTGCGTAGCGGGTCCATGTCAAAATACTACGCAAGGAAGATAAACGATGTTTGCAGGGATTTGCCCGAAGACATTTCCGCTTTGACCGATGAAAAGAGAGAAGCTATTGTCAAGATGGCCGCAGCTTGCCGTTCGAGTAAAGCTGTGGCAAATGCTCTTTCTATCACAGAACAACCAAGCATCGATCAGGTTCCGGAGTTTTCGGAATTGTTTTGCGAAACTTACTACCCTGTAATGGAAGACGGCAAGCGGACTGTTGGTTTCTGGTCTATCAAGGATTCTGCAACCCTCACCCCGGAAGATGTGCACGAGTGGGTTCGCGATGTCAAATACGATAAGAAAACCAACAAGCGCACGATTGTTCCGGTTCCGTTTGGAACGTGGTGGAAAAATCACAAACCGGACTATGAACTGTTCGGTGTGGCGAGCGACAGGGCGATGTGGCACAAAAAGACCATAGAAAACGAAATGTCCAGAAAGTGCGTAAATACGCTCTACGGTAAGCCTCCCGTTGCCACCGCACCTCCCAAGGGGTATGGTGACGGAAAAGCAGCACACATGCTGCTGGGTTTGATCCTGAAGCGTGTGATTCATGATGCTGATGAAGACACGGCGCAGCGCAAACGAAACGGCTTTGTTTTGGATGCCGGGGCGCATCTTTTAGCCTTGCGCGAATTTCGCTCTTTTCGCTGCCGCAAACTGTTTTGTTTTGCCTCAACGAATGGCGGACAGGGAACGGGTAAATCCCTTTTGCAAGAATCGATTGCAGCACTTGTCCCTATAGACGCCAGATGCACGGTTCAAACGACAGAGTTGGCTGGCGTCAACCTTCTCCCGCTTTATCAATCTTCCGTTTGCATACTCACCGAAGCACCATCTAACGCAACCGAGCGGTATACTGCTGAAGACATTAAGGCGTTTGCAGATTCCGGCTGGAAAACCGCAACCGAAAAGTATGTGGCCAAACGTTCTGTCTGTGATTGTTCGTTAAAGATGATGTCGTCAAACCATCTTTCGCCGCTTCCGGTTGATAGCTGTGTGTCTCGCCGTGTGGAATTCTTTGTCGCCAAAGACATTGATGACGGCGGTAGCGATCTTCGGAAGTTGCTCGATGATGTGCAGAGTGAAAACAAGTGGAGTGTGGATGATCTGCGCAAATGTATAGGATGGGCATTTCTCGAAGAAGCACAGATGCTTTTAGATTCCGGGTGCATTCCATGTGCGGTCGCACGCAGGAAAATTGACGCTTCACATCTCTTATCGGTATCTGACCATCACTACTTTGTTCTTGAGGGAAAGAATCTACTGCCTTCGGATTACACATCCTATCGTGATTTCCGTACAGATATGGGCATCACATGGTCTCCTGATCGTTACAGATTCGAGATTCTCTTTGAACTCAGCAAGTCTAAGGATCAATGGCATGACGGGTTGATACCTGATCTGTTCACAAAATCACTTCCTCCGTCAGATGATTCTCAACTTAGCCGTGATATTACGGAAGAAGAGGAAAATGAGAATTGCGAAAATGAAACAAAGGAAAACAACACGGTAAAACCAGTGGCTGAAAAGAAAACAAGCGATGTCGGATATGTCGGTTTCGACGGTGCGTTGCAGTACAAAGCGCGTGTTGTAAAGTTCCAACTCGAAACCAAAAAGCTAACCTTCGATGAAATTTACAAGATGATAACGAGTGATCAGACACTCGCCGACAACACTGCCGGTGTGCGGAACAAAACATTGGACAAGAAATTGGTGTTGCCGCAAATTTTCCCAACTGCTGTGTTTGACAAATACTCACGTCGCGCAAACCTGTTGGGATTTACCGGTCTTGTTCATATTGACTTCGACAACATCCGTGAAAACGGAAACGGTCTCACCCCGGAACAGGTTCGTGACAATCTTGCCACGTTGCCGGGATTTGTGATCGGTGCGATCTCTTCACGCGGAAATGGGGCGTGGGCGATCTTTAATGCGGGTGAAAAGGTCACATCATTTGATCGGTTTGACGCGGCAAGACGCGCTCTTGTTTCTATGGCTGAAGAACAAATCGGAATGCAAGCTGATTGTGAAATGAAGCTCCCCACACACGGTCGTGTGATCGCACACGATGCGGACTGTCATATTTGCGAAGAGGCGCTTGGGGGTGAACTTCCTAAACCGTTTCTTTGGAAGGCATCCACATTTTCAGTATCGAAAGTGAAACTTTCTGTTCATAGAAGCGAACGGGATATGACTATTGATGAAAGGGCACGAATCGAACGATTCATGGAAGCGGTTGTCGAAAAGGCATGTTCCAGTGTACAGAGCGCGACGGAAGGAAATCGGCATGGCGCGGCAATTCGGGCCGTCGCCAATATCCATCTGTGCGCTTCTGAACACGGGATGATTCCGCTTGCCTCTTGGGGGCGTCGGGTTCGTGATGCTTGTATGTCAACCGGATTGCCGAAAAGCGAAGTTGCAGACATCATGCGGTATTGGTCCGAAAAGACGGGAGTGCATTCATAAACGACCGATCAACAAGAAAGCAAAAAAGGGGATTGAAATGAAAGAGTTACCTACACCACCCACTGTTTATGTCAGACCGAAAGAACGTTGGTTCGAAAACTACACGTGTGATTCTGTTGACAGCATGGTTGAAATTGTGAAACTGCATTCTGCGATGTGGTTAACCTTTCTTGATCGCACGATGCGGCCTCTCAAAGAACACAAGGGCACTGTAAATGTGCTTCTTGGAAACAAAATCAAAGAATTGGTTGAAAAGCATGGTTCATCTTTAATGGACATGTGGCGAGAGAAATGCAACACCGCCGAAAAAAGCGGCGATGCGGAGAAGGCGTTCTGTGCGATGTTGAACGGGTGGAGGTGTTAATGATGAAGAAGATCATCGGTATGGATGTGGAAGAAACCGTTGCACAGTTGATGCCAAACAATGTCGAATTGGATTTGGCGCGTTCTGCTTGGTTTGATCAGGCATTCGCAATCTGGTTCTATCCGTTTGCAAAAAGCTCGGTTCTGTTTAACGGTTCGCGTGGTGAAGCATTCTTTACCGCATGCGGTGAATTTGCGGCAAAGCACAAAACTGCCGCTGCTGATTCGGGTGATGATGCCTCTGTTGTCCTTAAAGATCAGGCTGCGCTCGATTGGTTTCGGTCAATGAAATTTGATCCGTTGCCCGGAGAAAGAAAGCACAAACCAACAACATGGCAGATGGAAAAGGCACGCTCGTATCTGCGCAGTCGGCACAACATCATGTTGGCTGAACGATTGAATGATTCAGAACGTGTGCGTGAAGAAGGTGATGGTGTTCGCGCCGACATGATAGCTAACGATGCGCGTCGCATTTTCTGTTCTTTCAATGATATCAGCGTTCGTTGTTCCGTCGCGTTGGATGACGTTGATGATATCATGTCGCTCGATGATTCCAATCCTCCCTTATTCACAATGGGTGGTGAGATCGGACGCTTACTGAACAATCGTTTAAAATGCGACAATCTTGGTGTTTTGCTGGGGTCACAAAAAATCGGAAAAACGACAACTCTCGTTTCGCTTGCTGTTGAAGCTTCTAAGGTCGTGCCGACTTTGTTTATCAGTGCTGGAGATGAAACGGAAAAGAAAATCAAGGGGCGTATTTTTACGAATCATTCGTGTCTTGCCGTGCAGAGCGAATATGCCGGGACATTCGCTATGCCGATTCCTGACTGTGAGCACAACGCAAACGGGACTTGCCCGATAGGAAAGTCTGGCGAACCAAGGCAAGTCAAAGATTGGAAGTTGCTTATTGAGGCGGGAAACAAACCGAAGGATATTCTGTTGGGGATTGTGGATGGATGTAAAACGGTTAGCGGTGGTGTATATCAACCCTGTACGCGATGTTTCCCGAAAGGGGACGGAACGAAAGAAGATATTGAAAGAATGAAGAACTGGAAAAGCGCAGTGTGGTGGCGTGAAGAAACATTTAATCTTCGCAAACGACAGGATATCATAGATACAAGAAACCGATTGAAGATCAATCATCCGAACGGAGAACTTCGTGTTGTGTCATATCCGACCGGAACATTGACCGTCGATATGATTTCCGAACTGTTGGAACGACTCGACAGAACCGAAAATTTCGTTCCTTTGGTTGTCGTGATTGACTATGCTGACATCTTGAAACAGACTGATCTTCGCGGAACAGATAAAGATGTTGATGGTATGCGCATAATTTGGGAGAAACTTCGCGCTCTCACAAGTCGCCTCAATATCCTCATAATTGTTCCCACACAAACAAACCGTTCCGGCAACGATGCGGACACACAGACGGTGCATACCATCGGGCGTTGCGCTAAGGCTGCTGACAACTGCACATGGTTCCTCACATTGAACCAAACAGTTGTAGAGAAACGGGCAAAGGTAATGCGAGCGTCGATGTTGTTTGCTCGCGAGGGCGAATTTGATCCGGAACAACAGGCACTCTGTTATCAGTGGCATGAAGTGCAGGATTCTTTTGCGTTCTCCGCGCCTATTTTCCGTAAAATCAAACCCTTCAACGAAAGAAACCAATGATCGCTTCACCTCGATACATCATAAGAAAACACGAAATTCTTATCCGTTGCGAAGACGCGCAATCGCTTGCCTGTGCCGAACTTATTCTGTCAAAGGATATGGATGGCGGAAAAAACAGTCTTTGGTGGGGTCATCCGGAATTTGTCTCAGACAGTTTAGGTGTTACAACCGTGAAACTTCCGCTGAATGTCCACAACCTTTCGCTTCTGCACAAATGCGGCGCAAGGGCACTGCGCAGTGACACGGAAACAATGAGTAGAGTTTCTTTCTTTGTGAGAAACAAACGCACGAGCACAAGCGCAAGTCACTTGCCGCTCAAGCCGTTTCAAGTTGAAGGACTTGAATGGTTGAACGCTCGTGATCTCCGTGCAATCCTTGCATACAAAATGGGTCTTGGGAAAACTTTAACATCCATTGCCACACTGCTATCGAATCCGGAATTGTATCTTCCGGCAATCATTATTGCACCGGCACATGTCAAGTTGAACTGGGCAGGTGAATGGGTGAAATGGGGCGGAAACCCCGATGAGATTGTTGTTTTGTTCGGTCGCACGCCAAAAAAGAAAGAGATAGAGGGCAAGAAGTTGATTGTGCTCAATCAACAAATTCTTGCCGGATGGATCGACACACTTGTTGATATTTCGCCAAAAGCTTTGATCGTCGATGAAGCGCATAGCTTTGTCAACAGCAAGACAAAGACGTATCCGATTGCAGAGCGTCTTGCTCGTGTCTGTTCACGCAGAGTATTGCTTCTCACAGCAACGCCGCTTGTCAATGATTTGAGCGATCTGTGGGGCTTGTGCAATTTAATCAACAATGACATTCTCGGTCTAAAGAAAGTGTTTGCTGACACATTCATGCCGGAAGAGGCAGCGAAACAGAAAATGTTCGCTTCACGCTGGCGTGGTTCTTTTGCCAAGACCGGTTGGGCTGCCGTAGGGAGAGCAAAACTTCCTAAAGCCGTAATCGAACGGCGCATCGATGAATTGGGTGATGTTTTGCGCAGAACAGTCATGCTTTGTAAATCAAAACAGGATGTCATGTCGGAACTTCCACCGATTGTGGAAACACGGTTAAAATTGGACATACCCGAAACAACACCGGAAGGTGCTGCTTTTTGGGAAATCGAAAATCGTTGTGTGGAAGAGATAAATGAAGCGAAAGCTGATGTTCTTTCTAATGACAAACTTTTACCCGCGTTTACGCTTGTGCGAAGGAATGCAGCAACCGCAAAGGTTCCCTATGTCGCCGATTGGCTCAACGATTTCATGAAAGAGAGCGACGAAGACGAAAAGATCGTTGTTGTGGGATGGTCGGTTGAACCATTGGAAACACTTCACAAGCAATTCCGTAAACAATCCTTGCTGATAAACGGTTCTGTGAACGCACAGAAAAAGAAAGTGATTCAAAGTGAATTCTTTGACAGCCCTGAAAAGCGGATTCTTTTCGGCAACATCAAGTCAATCGGAAGCGGTATCGATTTGGATGTTGCCAAAACAATGCTCTTTATTGAGTTACCGTTGACCAGTGTTGATTTCGAACAGGCAAAGGGGCGCATCGACCGTCCTTCAAAGGCTCTCAATTCTCTGTCCTACTACTACATGACAATCAAGGGTTCGTACGAAGATACGAATATCTGGAAGATTGTCAACAGGAAACAGGATGTCACAAGCAAACTCGGTATGTAAAAAGAAAGAAAAGGTGAAACAGTGCACAATTACGGAGACATAACAAAGATAGACGGAAGTTTGGTGGAACCTGTCGATATTGTGACGGGTGGATCACCATGTCAGAACTTCAGCATGTCGGGTAATCGAGAGGGATTGAGGGGAGAAAAATCCTCGTTGTTTTATGAAATGGTTCGTGTTGTTTCTGAAATGCGAAAAGCAAAAGACAAACCCCGTTTTGTTGTTTTCGAGAATGTTGTGGGGCTTTTATATTGCAATGACGGTTTGGATTTCCACACTGTTTTGAGTTCGTTTTCCAATATCGCATGCCCCGGTTTTATTGTTCCATCAAAGCCGTATTACGGTTGGACGAAGGCCGGTTACATAAAAGGAAAGAGTTGGTCTATCGCATGGAGAGTTTGCAATTCTGCTTCTTGGGGACTCAAACAACGTCGGCGTCGTATCATGTTACTGGTTGATTTTGAATCCGTCAGTGCGGACAAAATCCTTTTTGGTAAAAGAGAATCGCACACCTCATCGACATCAGGCATAAACACAATCTCCGTTTATGATGATCTGTTTGCCGGTCAATGTTGGATGGATTATGGTTGGGAGGGGATGAATTCAACGGAAGAACCGGACATACCGATTTCAAACGACACAATAAGTGTGATCGAAAATGATGTTTCCCCGAAATACAACGTTAAAATGAAACCGGCACTCACCGTTCTCAATCGCGGACACATGTACGGCTGTTTTGAAGAATGCAGCATTTTCGAAAAAGTTTTAAACGCCACAGCACACAAAATGGAATTCTTTCATGTTCGCGGGAAAGAAATTTTCTCTTTCAGAGATAATTCTTCTCTGTTTCTCTTGCAACCTTCTTCTCGTGAGAAAGTGCGTCTTGAAAAAGAATGTTTAACAATACGGAGCATTTCCCCAAGATGTTATGGTGATCCAACATTCGCGCCTGTTGTCATTACGTTTGATTGTCACGGAAACAATGGGATGTTTGATAAAAAAAATGCAGAAACCCTCTACAAGATATCATGCGACAACACGCAAAAGGATAACAACATTACATGTCATGCGGATGGATCGATACGCATTCGCATCATCACACCTAACGAATGCGAACGCATGTTCGGATATCCTGACGGTTGGACATCTGCACACATAAACAATAAAGGTGATATTGTGGAAACTTCTCGTTTAGCCAGAATGAGGATTCTTGGTAATTCGATTGCCATACCACAATGGCAATGGCTCCTTGCACGCATCAAGAACACTTCGGGCGCGACGAAATTGGCAAGTCTGTTTGACGGCATCGGTGGATTTCCACACTGTGCAAAGTTGAACGGAATAATTCCCGTTTGGTGCAGCGAAATTGATAAGATAGCAAGCGGGATTAGTGAACTGTGGTTTGGCAACGTTGAACAAAAAACGAAAGGATAACCCATATGAACAAGAAAACTCTCCCCTCGTTATCTCTTGTACGGAAAACACTGTATGCTGATTGGGCATTGCGCGTTAAACAGCGTGACGGCTTCAAGTGCGCTCTTTGTCGTTCCGAAGAGAATCTAACAGCACATCACTGGTATGCTTGCGATCACCATGCACATGCTGCAAGATATGCTGTTGATAACGGAATCACACTATGTTATGCGTGTCATATTCGTTCTGTGCATACTCGTGCCGATTATGTGACGATTGATCGCATAAGAGAGTATATGCAGAGTGTTTGCGGAATTTCACAAGAAGACATTGATGTGTTGGATTGCCTTATCGATACGGAACTAACGGTTGGTTTGTTACGTTCGCTGTGGCGAAATTTTCGCAGACCTTATCATATCTACATTGACCCCAAGGATTTGAGATATGTTGGTAAAAAAATCTACTATTCTCCTGTAAACAAAACACCGTTTTTGGTTGTTGGCAAAACGGTTTGTATGGAAAACGGCAAAGACAAACCGGATTCGCGTTTCGAAGTTAAGGTCGTCACGAAAATCGGAGACCCATTGAGTAATGAAACGGCATATCGATACACCTTACGACAAATGAGTACAGAAGAGATTGAAGAAGAACGAAAGGAAAACACACCATGAGAACCAAAGTAAGTGAAATCGATGAAAAAACAGAATCGCTCCCACACCAATGTAGGAAGGATTTTGTGTCTCTGCACATCACAGGCACCGTACTCGATGCGCTGTTGTCTCAGATTGAAACCGGAAATCTCGGTCTTCCGCCAAAACTGGCAATCGGTTTGATCAATGAGATCAGGGAAGATATTGATCGACATATTTGTGTGTTGACCGCAAAGATGAAAGAAGAAGAGAAAGCAGTCAGTGTTATCTAAAAAAAAAAAGAAACC
>ENA-UPXM01003213-UPXM01003213.1-activated-sludge-metagenome-genome-assembly--contig:-NODE-3213-length-18126-cov-4.456533_pt1 | contig 18126 bp, 16 predicted proteins | sample MGYA00238178_ERZ772708 | MGnify/ENA primary metagenome ERZ772708 (study PRJEB29002, sample SAMN05720212) | activated sludge metagenome | isolation source: anaerobic digester from wastewater... | reverse complement strand
TAGCATCATAAACTCACCATATATTATTTTCACAAATTATTACTGAATAGAAAAGTTTAATTCAATTTTTTCTACAGTACGAGTTGGTTCTAGAGTAACATCAACAGAAAAGGTTTTTCTTTTTTTCTGATATTCCGTAGCATATACACTGACATCATAAAAATACAAACCGCGTTTTGTTTTGACATTTTCTAAGAACTCAACAATTTGGTTATGAACCTTCGACCAAGTAATTTCATCGTTCATTTCAAAAATATAATATTTACAGAATTGAGAAAGTGCTTTATTAATCATAAGATATAATCTTACAATATTCAAATCTTGTAGTGGAGTAGGACGAGTTTGTGACATCAGTTGTCCCCAAATAGTATGACCAATTCCACTGAATTTCACGACAGGGTTTAGTTGTTTCAAATATAATTGATCTCGTTGTCCCTGTTTAGGATTGAAACGAATATCACTAATTCCTTCGATGATTGCTCGATTCAAACCGGCAGGTGCCCACCAAATATCAGCAACTCGATCATTTCTAGGAATTAAATAGCTCGCGTGATATAGAGGACTAAACCAAACTTCCTGACCAGTAAAAGGATCATATATCTTATTATATCCTTCATATAATATAGTATAAAAATTATTATATGTATGACTATTCAATCTTTCTGAAATTGCGTTATTGAAATTCGTATTATCGCCATTATCTAAAATCGCAATGCAGTCTCTTCTGGTCTGAACCAAATTCACAATTTGATTTTTTACTGCTGTTGGATAACCACCATCATAAACAAGATTGAATTCATATAATTCGACATCAAAAATCTCGTCCACGAGTTTGTCATCAGTATCAGACCAATGCGGATCAAAAAGAATTCCTGCATATGCCTTAGAAAGAACACTAATTGCTTCTTCCGTATTGAGACCTCCAGAAGGAGTCATTAGAGACCCATCTGTTCCCAATTTTAATGATCTTGGAATACTTGAAACAAATGCAGATGAAATATCCACGTCCACTTTTTTGATTTCATATGTAATAATAGAATCATCATCAAAATCTTCAACGTTTCCCGCCCATGCTTGTGTAGCAGAATCAAGATCTCTCGAATCAAAAACATTTACGGTTTCGAAATTTTCATCTGCTGCTCCCAACCAACCATAAATTACGTTTCCACGCGCATCTCTTGCCACTATTTGGTAGTTAGCATTTCCGGTTTCTGACGCGGTTTCCCAATCTTTAAAATTTTGTTTGCTGTCTGTAATTGTTGCATCTGATGATTCCAAAACAACAGAAACGGTTCCCATTTCGTTATCATATACTCTTCCGGCCAAAGCATAACCAGCCTCTCCGACCTTACATCGAAGAATCGAAGAATATCTTTCAAGAATATTTTCAATAAAAATAGAATCACCAGCAAAATCCATTGCATCCCGATTAAAAGAAACTTCAAAAGATTCGATTATGACTATATTACCATCTGACTGTTTTTCGTAAACATCCAAAATATAAATTCCTGGATATAATGGATTTGAATGCTTAGTCATTCTAATAGAAACTTTATTATAATCCTCTCCTCTTCCAATAGGATAAAAAATACAGAGAGGAACATCAGAGGTCGAATCTTCCAATGCGGTTATAATTTCTCTCTTTGAATTAAGAGAATCTATATGAGAAACAGAAATAGAAGCAGTTGTATCTTCAGACTCAAAAAGAATTGAGAGCATTATATTTGCGTATTGTGCATCTTCAGGTAGACATCTCATGAAATAGATACTTCCAGACTCTCCTAAGAAATTATATGCAAAATAAGGACCCTGTGAAAAATCTTTTCCATAATCATTAATATTTGGTTGCCCGATTTCACTTATCAACTCCGCACGAGAACCAATAAATTTAATTTTGTTGTCCTCTCCTCTTTTTGTAAGACAACAAAATAACCCAATCGAAGAAGGGACTTCGGAAACATAAGTACTTAAATCTACAATTTTGCTATACACACCAGGTGATATATTAGCCACTTTTAGAAACTCCTTAATTTATAAAAAATTATTTTTTCATTTGCTCTAACATCAAAACATTTGGCTTCTCTAAAAAATTAATTTTTCCTTTCAATGAGCAGAAAAATTGCTTTTCTTTTTTATAGTTTGTTCTATTTTTTGAGAATTTTATTTATGTAAAAATGATTGTTCTTAAATATATAAATTTATAGGAAAAAGGGATTTATGTATAATATGTATAATTTTATTATAAAAAGGAGGAATCATGGATATGATAATGTTTTTGTTGGGGTATCTGTGTTTTGCCTTTTCAGTATCGGCATTAATCTGTGCGTCGGTCTGGATAATATGGCAAGTATGTGAAGACGACCCAGAGGAGAAGGAGTAGAAAATGAAGAAGGCGATGGTAGTTCTCAATGAGAATCACGGGTTGTTCCCTGAACAGTTTGATTTGCTTGACAGCAACTTCGGGTGTGGGGGCTGGGGCATTTTGCCGGTCCCCACTGATGGGTGGAATTTGGAGGAAATTAGTAATTTGACAGTGTCCCTTCGACAAGAGGGATGCTGCCATCTAGCGGTCGCTTCCCCTATTCCCGCGCTAATGGCCAAGTTGGCCAACGCCAGGGACGAGGAAAAGCCTGTAGTATGGGCTTTTCACAACGATCAGAGGATCTCGAAAGAGGTCCCTGACGGCAAGGGAGGGGTGAGGCTGATCAAGACAGTCTCCTCCATTGGGTGGAAGCTGATCTGTTAAAAAAAGAGGGGTGGCCACTCTCCCCTTCAAATATGTATGTTTGTCCGTCCGTTGGTATGTATGTACGTATGTGTGTTTGCAAAGACGTATGTGTGTGCCTCGTGACCGGCGGGGGGGACGAATGCAAAAAATAAAAAAAAATTCCCATATGATTGATTAAATTATAATCATATGGGAATTTTTTTTTGTGTGTTTTTTAAAAAAATAAATACCAAACAAATATAAACGATCTCAAAGATGTTTTGACAAGTGCAGGAAATGTCACTCTGGCATACAAATGAAAATTTCCATCATAACCACCAGAAGAATTCGATGCGGTATAAAGTCCTGCTTCACTGATTATATTATCATTTGCATCATCAACATCTACGGTCACAATTATTTTCCATATTAAATATTTTTCATCGTTTTCGTGATCTTGTTCTGTTTCGACAGAATCAAATGGATGTTTATAATATCCATCTACTTGAAAATCTCCGCATAATGGATCGGTTTCATTTATCATTACGGGTTCATTCAAATCTAAATCTTGATTTGTAGGAGATATTGGATCAAATGGATTTGATTCTGTAACTCCTCCAGAACCAAGCCCAAACCAACAAACAAATTCATTTACTTCTTGTGGAATATTTGGATTCTTTATTCCAAGTAATCTTTGTCCGATTTGTTCTCTTCCTTGATATACCACTAAATTATGTTTTCCTAATAATTTTTTAATTTCTGTTTCATTATTAGTTTCATATATCTCGACAAATCCTGCAGGTCGTCCGTTGTCTTTTCTATTTTTCATGGTAAATGAATCTCTTAAACACTCTTTTCCATAATGATCTTCGATTTTTATTATTTTTGTAGGCATTTGATTTTCCTTTTAATCTCCGATATATAGATGGAGCGGGAAAGTGGATTTGAACCACTATCTTCAATCTGGAAGATTGATATTCTGACCCTTAAACTATCCCCGCGTTTTCTAAAATTTTTAATATTTGTTCTTTTTTTGACTAAAAAATTTATTTAAATGCTCTTGATCTCACCCGACTCTGATATTTTTTTCTTATTTGTAATTTTAATTTTTTATACATATCTCGGTGAAATATCATCTTTTTATATAATGGATCTTTATTTTTTTTGGCTTCTTGGGAGGAAAGAGATCCAATTGCTCTTTTTATTTTTGCCTGCCTAGTGACTTTTGTTAGAGTTGTTTTCTTCCCCTCGTTTAAAAAATTTAAATATTCCTGAAGTATATCCATTTTATTTTTCCTTTAAAAATTAAATTACGAGGTTGTTTATTATTTTTTTATTCTCCACTAGAAAATTTCCATATCTATTATATCGAATGATTCCAAAACCATGATTCCAATTATTTATTGGCATATATTCTGCTTCTAAATTACATAAACATCCCATCACATAACAAAATTGAATTTTGTTATTTATTGTTTTTTGCATCCATTCGTCCGAACGATGAAAATGACTCAATATACAATTATCTAATAAATTCAAATATGCATTTCTTGCCAAAGAAACTGCTCTAAAACTCATTCGAATTTCATGTCCATGAAGATGATATAAATTCCCTATTTTAAATGGCATTCCATTATTTTGAATATAATCTATGCTTGGAATGTATTTTATATTATATTCTTGAAAATCTAATAATTGTGGAAGTTCCAATTGTTCCAATCCAAATAATTCATATGCCCGCGTTGAAATATAACATTTCAAACGCATTTCGTGGTTTCCCTCCAAATAATAAATTTTTTGTGTTGGATACCTATGTCTCAATTCCTTTAAGAAAAGTTTTGTTTGTTTTATTTCTTCTACGACCGAAAAGGCGGTTGGATTTTTATTCCAAAAACTAATAGTATGAAAATCTATAATATCTCCACCTAAAAAAATAATATTTGGTTTTAATTTTTCTGTATATCTGTACACTGTTTCGATGGATTGTTGGTTATGGTATGGAATATGTATATCCGAAATAAATAGTTCTGTTATATCCCAATCTTTATTTTTTTTTAAAACTTTTCCAACATAAGATTTTGAAATTTTTAAATTTTCTGCGATTTTTGAATAGCTCATTTTGGGATTCGTTTTTTTCATATTTATGATATTTTCTTTCGTCATTATTTTTTCCTTTTCATTTTTAATTTTAGGGAGCGGGAAAAATCCCAAAAATTGAAATTATTATATCCAAGTACTCGGTTTTAAATAATCCAAATCTATCAGGTAATTTTCATTTTCTGATCCAGGGTATGGATATATATGATATGCCATAATATTAAAACCAAATGAGGTTTCAATTCTATTTACATATACCATCCACTGTTCTTCATCCCAATAATATTCCCAATCATAAATATCGTATGGATCGGCTCCATACCCATCAGGAATATCGTCTAATGGCGGGGTATATCTGAATTCATTGAATCCATCGAATGCGTCTGGTCCGTTTTCATAAAAATTAAAAATATATCCGGTTTCAGCATTGTTATCTCCCTGCATAATTCCACCATATATTCCCCATTTTGGAGTGTCTGGAGAAATCCATTTCGTAGGAGGTCTGGAAATAAGTCTTCTAGAAATATTTTTTGGCGCAGGAATAGAAATAAAATTTTCAATTGGTCGTAAATAGAGAATTGCTAAATCTGGATCTAATGGATACACAAAAAATCTACAAATTGTCACTTCCTTATCACCATCCATATATGTTCCTACAGAACAATATGCATTCCATTTTGTAGCATCCCAAAATCCTAAATATAACATCAATGTTTTTCCAGCAATTGATTTATAAACATCTCCATTAAATCCAAGATCGGTCTGAACAACTCCACCAAACAAATTTGCTGCAGCTTCAGCGTCTTCGGCCGTTAGATAAAACCCAGAAATTACATATTCTAAATAATCAAATTCATAATCATATTCATATGAATGCGGGATTCCAATGCCTGTTGTAAGATGAGAATATGAATTTATATGCCAATATGGCGAAGGATCATCAGTATGTCTATCTGTCATAATTAATTGAATTTGTTTTATATATTCTTCTTTATATGTGAGTGGTGATTCTGTATTTATTGGAGGATATACAAATAAATAATTATAATATCTATAATCTTTATATGGAGAATCCCCAACAACAACAAAACATCCCCATTGATCAACCATTGGAGTCGAACCCCAGGACGGGATTAAAGAATCTACTGTTGTTTCTGAAGAATATTCTCCATATGTTGCAGCTTCTGCCTCTTCGGCAGAATGGAAAAATCCACTGACAATATAAAAATTTGATCCATCTCCATATGTAATATCTCCTATTCCAGGAGAACCATCTTCATACCAAAATTCCGGGAATTGTAAAAATGGAAGATCTGGAGGAGATAGAGATAGAAGCGGTCCTTCTTCTTCTCCTTCATAATAACCAGTACTGTCATCGACAGGAACTTCATCTAAACTATGATCATCAATAAAAATTTGGCATAGGTCGTTCCCACCAACACATTCAAATGTTCCGCCTTCATCAAAATTTACAAAACCACCATATTGAAAATAAAATTCTTCATACTCTATGTCTGGTGGAATTGGTTCGTCTTCATCTGGATTCAAGGAAATTGCGGGAAAAGAAAACCAATTTGGATATTTATAATTAAATGTCCATGTTTTTACCCAATCATCATCTAAAACTTCATTGGCTAACATTACATGTCTCATTTTTCCATTAAATTTAGTTTCCTCGATCCACCCTTCAGTATTATGATGAAGTGCTCCAAGACCAAAAGGTTCACTAGTTATGGGTAATTCTTCTTCACGATTAAGAGAACCATCTAAACTACCATTCAAAAATATTTTTGATTGAAGTGTATTTTTCGTCCCACCACAACCATAAAAAATCGAATTTAGAATATCTGTTTCACCAAAACATTGAATATCCACATCGTCATCATCATACCAGGATGCGGCTGTAGTATCTTCCCAGGAAAATTCAACTAAATCTTCCCATGTGGTTTCTTCGAGAGGTCTTACGTGTTTTATTGTAATTTTTTTTTGTTCTACTTGAAATACCCAATTATAAATCCAGGAATATGTTGGTCCTTTTGAATTTATAACATTTGTTTTTTCTGTATCATTTACTGCAATTACAGCAAGTGTTGTTAATTCTGAAAGATTAAAATCAGAAAAACTAGGAATATAAAAATATTCATTTGAAGAAAAATTTGTAAATTCTCCTTCTGTAATCCTCGGAATTTGATCTGCAACAACGAGATGATTTGCTCTTTCAGTACTATCGTTTTCGTCTTTTACTAAATGCCAAACACCAATAAATTTTTCATTCCAAACTGCATATTTCCCGCTTGAATTTGTTGGCAATGGTTCTATTGCAGTCGGACATTTATACCAAATATAAATATTCGTTATTTCAGAAGAAGAAAGCGTTGGAACCAAAACAATAATTCTTGCAGACCCACTAGTAGTATCGTCACCAAGACGGAAATAACAAATCTCGCGAGGAAGTTTTGTTGTTCCTGCTTTATCTAATGTAAAACGAATATCGGACCCATCTGATTTTGCACAATTTTCATCCAAAGAATCCAATAATTCGGTAGGGAGACATTCTTTCGTCAATAAAACAGGGAAATTAGTTGGGTTTCCTCTTACTCTATTATAATCTATTCGAATTCTACATCGTCTTCCCCAATCATTAGGGAAATTTGGCATTTTAGATTCTCCTTAAAAAAATTTAAGATGAAGGAGGCGGATAAAAATAATTTCTTACTACACCACCACCAACATAATATTGTTCATCATATGGACGACAAATATAAACATCATAAATTTCTTCTGTAATATTAAAATCATAATCTGCACGATCATCACAACTTCCAATATCGAATTTTGATCCACAATCATATGTTTCTCTTGAATAAAAAGTAGCAGTAGAATCTTCACACTCCATTTCTGGGTATATACAACAAGGAATACTATTCGGAGTATTAAAATCTACAATTCTTTGAGTGACTTCTATTTTTTTGAGATCATCTTCAACAATAATTGTATTTCCCAGTCTTGCATCAAAAAGAAGAGTGTCAAGAATTCCTGCCAATCTAGCTCGATATGGTTTGAAAAAATTTATTACTTCTTTTAAATCATCGAAAATATTACCATAAATCCAATTTGTTAAATATGGAGAATCCATATTTGCAGTATATTTTAACCAATCCGAAAGATCATTTATTAAATATGAAAAAAGAATGGTTTGACGATCAAAATCGGGCCATTCATCTAGTGTTAATTTTAATGATGGATTTATTTGATATAGGAGATCGCCAATATTGGTATCTGATCGAAGAAAGTTTTCAGTCATCGGACGATAAAAAAGATTTGTGAATTCTTCTAGTTTTTCTTTTTGTTCTGTCCTAGTATTGGGCCGTGTATAGATATATGAATCATATTCCTGATAAATATCATTAAAATCTGTTAATTCGCCATTATAACAAAGATATCTACTCAGATCGATTATTTTATCGCTTCCATATTTTTCGTCATACATTTTTTTGAAAATATAACAGCACGATAAAAACAATTCCAAAAGGGAAACACGAATTTTCAAATGCGTAATTTCAATATCTCTAATTTCCAGTGTTCCTGTAGATTCCCACTCTTCATATTCTTTATGAAGTTCATTCATTAAAACAAGAATGCCCTTTAAAAGATTTGTAATCAAATTTCTAGCACGAATGGCAAAATATGGACTTTTAGAAGGAAGATTTATTATAGATGTTTTATTTTTTCTCAGAATTGTTTCTTTTGTTAAAAGCCAATGAGGATCATTTTTTATAAGAGTTTCAAATGGAATATCTGTAACGGGAATTTTATAAATATTACTGTCTGGATATACTTCTTTTGCTCTGAAAACAAGATTACTTTTCTCGTTTTTCATCAACCAAAATTCAACAATATCTATTTCACCCAAACCATAATAATTCAAAACTTTATAAAGATCGAAAGGTGTCCCCTTGACTTTATACATATTGACAAGATCGAGAAAAAAATATGCTTTTGTTAGATTTGTCAATCGGTCTAAATTACAAGGATAACCAAAACTTCTAAAAAGTTCATCCAAATACGCAGAAGGCAACGAGAAAACATCAGAAGATGATTTGGAAATTGTGATTAAAGATTTTATAGAGGAATACCAATTTATTAACAATTCACGAAGCCGCAATTGATCGCTAGTCCTGAAACAAATCTGATCTACTATTGTTTCGAAATATGACTGAGTTTTCGATCTTTCACTTTCAGCAATTGCTTTTGTGATGGTATCTAAATCCTCTACTTCTCCTTTTGTTAATAATTCCAATATTTTCCAAAAATCATTCTGTGTGAACATCTAATATTTTTTCTCCATTAAAAAACAACGTTCTCTAAAGAATTTTTAAAATAAGTATCTAAAAGAAAAAGTTCAAAACATTTACATAAAATATGATTTGGTGTATCTACATCAGAAATTATGATATCATTATTATAATTTTCAAAATTCCCATAGATTTTGAAATCTAAATATAAAAAAATCAATTTTGATAGAGGAGTTTCCAGATCTTCAAATAAAATATTGAAAAAAATATCTTCCCACAAATAAGAAGTGGTATCTGTCCATTCTTCATATTCATAATCTTCCCATGAATATCTTCTATATTCCCAAAAAGGAAATTCCCTTTCTGGAATCATAGAATTAAAAACCAATCGATATTCTAATAATTTATTTAGTAATAAAATATCATCCAAATGTAAATTAAAAATATTCAAAGAAAATTCTGATGTTTTTCCAGATATAAAATATCTTGAAAAATTCGAATAAACACTCAATCTGGTTCTGACTGTAAACGGCCAATATTGTTTATTTTCTATTCTTTTATATTTATAGGAATATGAAAATTTTTTCCAATTTTCATTGAAAAGAAGTTCTATAAAAGAGTCTTCTGGAAGGGATTCCCTCGGAATAATATTACAATATCCAACCCCGGTTTTATTTAATTTGCTTTCATTTCTAGAAAAAACAGAAAACCAATACTGTAATTCCGGGATAAAAGCAGAATTTTTAGGATAAGACATAATATTTTAAATACCCCAATTTTCTTGTTTTATATTTGTTCTGCGCAAGTGGAGTATTTATTATTCTCTCGAACGGCACTCTAAAACATATTTACAAGGAAATATGGAAGAGATTTCTTTTATTCCTGGAGGGCAATTTAGTTTTTTATTAATAAATTTTTTATCAGAATCATAAAAATATATATCAATATTGAATTTCATCCCAATAGTATGAAAAATTTTTATAGTATCTCCATTGTCAAACATAAATAGAAATACATGATCGAATGGAATTTCTGTGAATTTAGTCAAACCATTTTTTAAATCTTTTTGATTTTTAAATTTCAAAATTTTTTTGAATTCCGAGAGTTTTTCTAATAAATTTTTTTCTTTATTTATTTTCTCTAAAAAAGAATCTAATATAGTAAATATAAACGACAAGTTAGAAAACCTCCACTTTGGCAAAACCCTCGTGTATCATTTCAGATGCGACCAAATCCTCTTTAAATTCATGTTTGGTGAGTTTTATTGTACCAGCATTACTACAATTTTTTGGGCATCCTGTTTCGCGCAAATCTTCCAAAGTGTCGATGATAGAATTTGCAGAAATTTGCCATTTATAGCCACAATAATCACATTCAAAATGTAAAAGATATTTCATAATAATTTTATCACCCTTTCTCTATATTATACAAAAACATTAATTTTTTGGTTTTGTGTTATGCGTATCAATATTTTTATTTTCCACATCAGTTTCCCAATCTTCGAATGTCAACTCCCAAAGAGGCTGAATTTGATCTAATTTCCAAGTTTTACCACACCCAATACGACAAATAATCGTTACTACCAAAAAAGCCCTGTGTCGTTCTGCACCATCCATTCTACAATAACATGGTTTTCCACAATTTTTACAAATGAACGAATATCCTTCGACAAACCTTTCTCTATCTTCAATTATTTCAAAATCATTCAGACATTCCATATAATAATATGTTGGCCAGGAAAAACTTCTTACAAACCAAGATGGTAATTTTTTTAAAATATTAAAATTAACACGATAAAGATTGTTTTTTTTCTCTTCTTGTTTCATTGTGCAAATAACCTTTTATTTATTTGTTATTGAGAACAGTTTCCCAAATTCTTGATCTTTTTCTCTTTTTTCTTCAATCCACGCAGCTATTTTTTTTCTTAAATTTCTTGCTTTCTGCGCAACATCTGGATGTTTTCTCTTATTGAAAATTACCAATGTATTTAGTTGTTTAGACATCTCCTCCCAAGTACTTTCTTTGGATTCGATTTTTTCTTTATATTTTTCTATAGAATCATCTAAACTCAAACCCAACGATCCCTTTTCAAAAGGAATTCGAACTTTTTCGGTTTCCTCATTAAAAACTCTTATGAAATTTTCAAGAATATTTTTTGTTTTCATATTAATTCGCATCCTTTTATAATTTTTGGAGAAATTTCCAAATCCAATGGAATAATTTGTTGAGAATTTACAATTTCTTTTATTGATTCTATTAGTTTCCTATCGGCTTCTACTACATTTCTATAAAAATGACGTAATGAATCAATATTAGTATATGTACTTTCATTATATTCAATTGGAACACCTAATGACAAAATTCCTGTCTGTCCATTATTTATTTTACAATTGAACCATTTTACTAAAATCTTTTTTTTGTCCCTAGTGATAATGTCATTTGTAAATTCTTGGTAATTATTATCACCTTCCTGAACTTTTTTTGAAATATAATGAATAACTTCTATCATATCGGACTGTAAAAACTCAGACCAGTTTTTATTTAAAAGTTCTTTTGGAGATGAATATCCCAATGCGCTACAAAGAGAATCATTACACAATCTTATTTTCATGTCGTTTCCAAGAACCAAAAAATAAAAAGAAGAATGTTTTATTATATTCCACAAGGAGTGTAGAATAATATTTTTATCATCATTTGAAAAATTGATTTTGGGTCGTTCTATTCTTAGAAGGATATTTAATCGATTTACTAAAACATTTGTTGGAAAATTTGGATGAAAAAAATCATAAACAATATTTTTTAATTCCTTGAAAATATTGAAATTGAAAAATTCTGTACAACAAAATAGAAAAATAGAATGTTTGTGTGTATCTATTACTTTTTTAATTATTTTTTCTTTAGATTTTATAAAATCTACTTGATCTAAAATAAAAATATCGACATCGTTTTCAGAGAAATTCTTTTCAAAATCATCTATATTCTGAAATACAAAAACACTGTTCTGGTCATTGTGAAAATTTTTTACCAAACAAGTATTAAACAACTGATCATTTAAAAAGGAAACGATTATTTTTTTTCTAAATTCATTACACATTTTTTTTCTCCGATATTTCCAACATAAAAAAATCAACAAAATAAAAATTATTTCTGAACAAGTTCATAGATTTTATTTAGCATATCGAACTTTTCAAATGCTTTTAAAACAAGTGCAATCATTGGGATTATAATTGCACTAAACCCTAACCACATCATATTGAGTTTATTATTTAAATCACTATTTGTTTTTGAGCTTAAAATCATTTTTTCATTTACATTTTTTATTAATTCTTTATTCGATGATATTATTTCCGTAAGATCTCTTTCTATTTCACCGAATTTCATATTGGAATCATTTAAAACTCGGACAATATTATCACATAAATTTTTTTGGCTCTCGACAAGAGAGTTTATTTGGGTAATCATTTGTTTTTGTTGTTCTAATAATGTCCTGTTTAATTCAATCATATTTTTATATGATTCCATCAAAAGAAAAAGGTCGCCTTTATCAAGCTGTTTTTCCACTAATATTTAAATCCTATTTAAAAAAATAATTTATGCTCCTCCTGGTTCTGGTGGAGTTGTGAATTCTGAAGGTTCGTAATACGAAAGAACTCTCCAACCGCTGGCAATCGCTCTTAGTGTTACACATGCTTTTGGAACTAGAGTTGCTTGTGTTGTTCCGCCGGGTTTGTTTATTACGAGATTGTATGTTGCGCTTATGTTTTTAAAAGTAAATTCTAAATTATCATTCGCTGTGGGAAGAGTCAGTGTAATTGCTGAACCAACTGTGGTAGTATTTGTAATTATATTACCAGTAAGATTCGCATTTATCGATGTTCCACTTGAGAATGCAATATTTGTCCTATTAGTAGTAGAAACAATTTTGTCTGTATCAACAGTTCCACCATATTCAGCGTGTGTAAATGTGGTTGGAAGTCGATTATAAACGAGAAGATTATTTCCTGTAGAATTACACGCAATTGCATCGTATATTGAACCACTGAGCATAATAATATAATTATTTGCCACAAAATTATATCCGCCTGGAGTTCCAGTCAAACCAATACCTTCATTCACAGACATTCCTACCGAATCAACAATTATTTGATTTCCTTGAATAATATTGGCTGGACCAGATGCATTTATACATTGGTTTGCTGTTGAAGATTTATAAATAATATAATTATTTGAAACTTCGTTATAGCCTACAGTTGTCATAATTGCAAAATTTCCAGCATTGGTAATCTTATTTCCAGTAATAACAGTATATGAGGCATTTGTCCGAATTCCGTATGAACCAGTTTCTGTAATAGAGTTATCACAAATAATATTTGATCCACCACTAGCGGCCACTTGAATTCCTACGGTTCCAATTGTTTTTAAAACATTGTTAGAAACAATACATTCGTCTGCTCTAGCGGGAAATAAAATTCCATTCTGTGACATATTATTAATAACATTCCCAGAAATGACGAGTTTTGTTCCTAAACCATCGACAGCTCGCATTCCATCAGAAAAAGAATTTGAAGAAATAATTATTTGTGAAACAGTCTGTCTTTCAGATCCGCCTTTTTCACAATCTACTCCGCTTTGACCATAATTTCTTATAATATTATTCGATATCAAAACATTGGACCCATTAATTACTGAAATCGGGTTTCTTCCAATATTTTCAAAATAACAGTTATTAATTCGAATATCAGTATTGGTAGTGATGGGATTTGGTTCTGATGATTCTCCTCCGATATAAATTCCATCTCCCTTCTGAACACCAGTCAATGCCGTTGCTGTAACACCAGTTGTGTCCGAAATATCACCGATTATTTGTTCGCCAATATTAAAATCACCACTAGGAGCAATAACATATAAATATAACTCACCTCCACCACCAACGGTTTCAGTATTCACATATGCATAACTTCCAGAAACTTGCCCAACAACCATTTCGCCCTTTGTAAAAGTTCCTGTTTTTGATGAAAGTGTTAATCTTCTGGAGTTCGGAACATTCAAAAATGTTACACCATCTATTGTTACTCCCATTACGTCTTTATTTGTACAATTGATAGAAATGGCATGGCCTTTCCATCCCCGCTCTGGTGTTTCTAATCCTCCATCTAAAATACCAGGACCAATAAGAGAAAAATACGAGCCATTACAATATATAATATTTTCTGGTATTGATCCGTCTCCGCGACCTGCTGCTTTTAGGATAGATCCATTTCCAAGATGAATTGTCAAATAATCATTTGAAACAACTAGTCCGTTTGCTACAATTGTTGATTCTTCAAAAAGAATAGTTCCGCCATTTGGAAGAGAATCTATACATTTCTGAACGTATTCGGATGCGTCTTCTTCGTTTCGTAAAACATCGAAAGGAATCCACCACTGAGGATATATAGTGATTTTTTCATTAAAAACCACTGAACCATCCCCAAAAAACAATCTTGTTTTTAATGCATCAATATCACCTTCAAATGTTACAGTTTTTCCACTCTGAATATTTAAATATGCTCCGCGATCAAATTTTAGTGTGATATTTGCGGGGATTGTAATATTTTCTCTTATTAGCCATTCTCCAAAACAGAGAAAAAGAACTCTTCTAGAATCTCCTAAATCATCAATTGCTGCTTGAAGTGTTCCCTCATGTCTATATTCATATTCTCCAACATATTCACTCCCATAAATTGTTGCCATGACATGTGACGGAGAAAGTGATTGTCCATTATTTCTAAGCAAATGGCTCCCAGAAATTTCTCTTCCATAAAAATCTTTCGCAAGTTGTTGAATATTTAGAATATTTGCGTTTGAATAATCATATGCTGATCCGGTTACTCTAAAGCGGATTTTATCTGCTTCGGAAATAATTCCATCATCGAATTTTACAGCAAAGTTCGTAATCTCTTCATAATCTCCATAAATATGACCATCTGAAGCCATCTCTTTCACTCTTTGAAAAACACCATTGACATAAACCTCTAGTTCGTTTGTTCCAATATTATATTGAAACCCTGTTGGAATTATTAGAGATGTCGCATCGTCAGTTGTAACTACATGAAAAGTATCTTTGGGTTTTCTCAAATTCTTATTAAAATCTGCTCCAGTATGGACAATTTTTCCTTGATTTATATTTTTTCTTTTATAAAATGCCATGTATTTTTGACTCCCTTATAAAATTATGAATTATTCACACTTCTAGAAAGTTCGACCCAAAGACTTCCGGTGTAAATTAATGTAAGAGTATCATTTGTTGCGCCGATCATATTCGAAAGACCATTTAATTTTATATTTGCTCCACTCTGAACAGTGGTATTTCCATCGCCAAAAATAATAATTAGGATTTGAAAATCTACTCCTCCGAGAAAATTGGTGATTGTCGTGCTCCCAGAGTTATTTGTAAGTAGAATACCAAGCTGTTTTCCATCTACGGAAATAACACTCGGTGTCGATTCTCCTGTGGTTGTTCTAGAAACATTACTAATTGGAAGAATCGAATCGATTTTTTCTATTGACTGTTTCAAACTTTGACTTTGTGTGATATGACGCAACGAATCATAATTCGGCTGAATTGCAGAATCGTTAGGAGAACCAACAAATAGTTGAAGATTAGATTTGCATGTTTGAATCGGAACTGGAAGATTTGCTAATCCATCATTATCTATTGAAGGAATTGAATATAGATCAGCGTAAAGAGTTTCAATATTGATGAGGCGATTATCTATAAATTCTTGTAATGAACCATCTATTTCATATAGAATACCGTAGTCATAAATAGATGCAGTATCGAGAAAATCACATCGTACACGAAGATCCACAAAATCATCTCTCAAAGTTTGTGATGAAAAGGTGGCACTTGCTCCAGATTCTTGTCCAATAATTGTTTCTCCAGGAGAAAACGAGCCTGTTCCTTCAACATCTCTGATAAGAAGATATGTGGTATAATCCATATTTACATATCCAGCGTTTCTACTGACATCACCAACTATTCGTTCTCCAATTATAAAATCGTCTGTTTTTCCTGTAATTTCAATGTTATGCGAACTAAAAATATGAATTTCATTTAGATTCAATGATTCCCAATCATCATCAGTAGATCCATTATTACTCACACTCCAAACTAAATTTTCTTCGTTTTCACAATTTGCAGATATTTGACAGTGGGTTACGCAGGTTCCATCAAAATCATCTGCAATAAGATTATCAGAATAAAAAACATCCCCATTACTTCCATTTAATTTTCCATCGAAAACATCATGACTGGTTGTTGAACGAAGTTCATCATAAAATACATAGTTTCTAAAAGAATCTGATGTAATATGCGTAAAAATGGAACCAGAAAGAAGATCTTGATAAATATCACTATGTGCCCCATCATCACAACACGAACCAATAGAACCAGGAGCAAACCAAATATTTAATTTTCCTTCCTCATCAATATCTGTCAATGCCCATCCTACAGATTGTACATGAGAAAGAGGAAGAAGATTTGTAACTCTTCCGGCCTCCTGATCCGATAAATATAAAACATGCCCACATTTAATTTCTGTTCCTGATTCGGCCAAAACGTTTTCTACATAACCATACAAACGAACCAAACCTAGACCACCAACCGATCCTACAGAAAGAACACAACACGACGCCATTGTGGAATGCGACGTAGCAATTGCTGGAAGAACTTTCATGTTTCCATCGGAAACCAAATATGCTAATTCTCCAACGGCACATTCAGATGTATCTGCTGCTGCTTTGATATGAGAAAAATCTTGCCAACCACTAGCAGTGCCCCAATAAAAGTTTTCTGTGGATGTAATATAAACAACTACGCCGATATATTTATCATCCCATTCTGGCAAAACATCAAAAATACCAGCATAATTCAAAGGATATTTTCTCATTACAGAAATATCATTTGGATTCCAATCATGAACAGAAACAATTTTAAAAATTCCGCCTTCAAAAACAACACGCACCGCTTTTAGAAAAAGATACCTTGCTTCCGTGAAAAGCCCGTGCTGAGAAGGTTTTATAATCCGGATTGATGCTCTGGGCGCAGGTCTGGATTTCAAATAAATATATTCCAAAACAATATAATAATACCCAACTTCATTCCAATATGGCTCTTCTGGTGTGATATAAAAATCAGAAACAGTCATATCCACTGAAAAATAGTCAGTCAGTTCTATAATCACATCGTCCTTTACGCATTTTCCTGGTGTAACGGTGAGTTCTGAAATGGAAGTCGAGTCCCATAGAACATCTATAAAATTTGGTGCAAGCATTACGTTTTCACCGAGAGTTACCATTCTTGTAATTCTATTTACCACATTTGAATTATAAGATTCATAACTATCTATTGTTCTTTGCTGTAAGGGATAAATATTTGACATTTAATTAATCAATCTCCTTGAAAAATTAATTTTTGACATTAAAAAAATTTTTTCTAAATATATAAATTCCTGGAAGAAATAATTTCTTATTTATTTCTTTATTTTATTTAAAATTTCCATAAATACGAGATGTATATCTGAAACATTCTGTTTTATTGTTATTATTTTCCACCCATATTCTTCAAGAATTTTATTTCTATTTATTCCTAGTGGTTCTGGATTTCCCCAAAATGATTTTGCAAATGAAAATCCTATTTTTTCTATTGGGTCGGCCATATCCAAAATAAATTCATGTATGGTAATATTTTTATGTGGATGTATTTTATCTTTTAAAATAATTTTATAATTATTTTCAAGGTTTGGAAAATATATTTTTAATTTCATAAATATCTCGTTTTTATTATCATTATTAACCACCGGACGAATCGGTACTCTTTTTATTTTTGACTTTTTTATATCTTCCCATACGGAATTTTCATTGATAAAATTTTCTTCAAAAATTTCAATTTCTGGTTTGGAAATATTTTCAATTTCTTTTAATGGAGATTCTTCTTCAAAAATTTCAATTTCTGGTTTGGAAATATTTTCAATTTCTTTTAATGGA
>ENA-UPXM01003211-UPXM01003211.1-activated-sludge-metagenome-genome-assembly--contig:-NODE-3211-length-18134-cov-6.652912_pt1 | contig 18134 bp, 16 predicted proteins | sample MGYA00238178_ERZ772708 | MGnify/ENA primary metagenome ERZ772708 (study PRJEB29002, sample SAMN05720212) | activated sludge metagenome | isolation source: anaerobic digester from wastewater... | reverse complement strand
CAGTAGCTCAGCAGGTAGAGCACATCCCTTTTAAGGATGGGGTCCTGGGTTCGAATCCCAGCTGAATCACAGGAGGAGAGAAAACTTGTGAAAGTTTTCTCTTTTCTTTTTGTTTTTTCGGAAAATCTGTGACGGTGTGCAACTTTTTGGAACGTTTCTGCGTCATATTATCAGACACAAATTTGCTGTCGGATAATTAAGATGAGTATGAAAAAAATAACATTTATCAGTCTGTTTGTCATAAGTTTAATAATCGGAGGTATTTGCACGTCATGTTCCGACGATTCAGATGTAACACCGGATTTGTATTCCGTTATTGCTACTTTATGTAGGGCTGAAAACGGTACATGGTTTTTCAAAGATGATGACGGTACTACTTTGTTACTTTCTCCGGCAATCAATTTTCGTGAAGTCTATTTGGGCAAACGTTTTTACCTCGAATTTTCACTTGTTTCCCGCAAAAAAAAATACCGATTACGATTTAATTGTGCAACTTTATCATATTGAGCAAGTTGTTGTTCAGTCGGTTTTGCCTATTTCGGGACAAGCACAGAGCGATAGTGTAGGGCACGAGCCGATAGATGTTTACGGAATGTGGGCTTCGGGTACTTACATTAATTTGATGTACGGCATTTATTGGGAGGGACACAGAGCACATCTTATCAATTTGGTGCAAGACCTTTCGGCTGCAAAAGATTCCACGTTTGAAGGGCATCCGGTAGTTTGCTTGGAATTGCGACACAACGGATTTTCTGAAGCTGCATTGCATAACTATTTTGGCATTATGTCGTTTGATTACAGCAATTTGATGCCTCCGTTCCAAGGCTCCGACAGTGTTCGTTTTTCCGTCAAATATAAAGATTATATGGGCGAAGAAAAAGTAACGAATATAACGACTCCCGTTGTTTCTTTGCCACAAGAAAACGCTCCGACACAACTTTTTCGTGCATCGAAGCGTTTCCATTAATCTATTTCAAATTCCTTGAAATTTATTTTGTGGGAATGTTTTCCAATGTCGCCACTAAGAAATCCCAAAATTTCTGTACGCTGGGGATGTTTACTTTTTCGTCTGGTGAATGCGGATGGCAAATAGTAGGTCCGAACGAAATCATATCTAAATTGGGATAGGTGGCGCCTATTACGCCACATTCCAAACCGGCGTGTATGACTTGTACTTTTGCCGCTACGCCGAATTTTTCGAGATACAATTCGCTCATTTCCTTTAATATAGCTGATTTTAAGTTGGGATTCCAACCTGAATAGCTACCCGAAAATTCTACTTTGGCGCCTGCCAATGTGAAAACGCTTTCTACCATTGAAGCCAACTCTTCTTTTTTACTATCGACAGAACTACGCAATAGACATTTAACTTCTATAGTGTCGGCTGTGGAAGTTACAATGGAAAGATTGTTCGATGTTTCAACAATTTCCGGTATTTCGGGAATGAAGCGGAAAACACCGTTTGGACAAGCTGTAATGGCGTTTACCAAATCGTCTTGCACTTCCTCGGGAATAATTGTTTCCGGCATTTCAACCTCTTCTACTGTTAAAATTATCGTGTTTTCGATAGCTTTGTACTCTTCATTGAAAAGTGCTTCGTATTCCGAAATGAGTTTTTCGATATTTGAGCGTTCATTAGTAGGTATGGAAATAATGGCACTAGCCTCTCGTGGGATAGCATTGCGCATATTGCCACCTTCTACTTGTGCCAAGCGTGCTTCATAGGAAATAATTGCTTCTTTCAAAAATCTGAATAACAACTTGTTGGCGTTTGCGCGACCTAAGTCAATTTCTAAGCCAGAATGTCCGCCTTTGAGATTTTTTAAGGTTACTTTTAGGGCAATATCATCGGCGAATGATGGCTCGCCTATAAATTTCCAAGAAATGTTCGCATCAATACCGCCTGCACAACCGACATAAAGTTCGCCTTCGCTTTCGGAGTCGAGATTGAGCAGAATATCGCCTTCCAAGAATTCGGGTTTCAATCCGAATGCGCCTACCATATTGGTCTCTTCGTCTGCTGTAAGCAACACTTCTAACGTACCGTGTTGTATCTCTTTCGATTCTAAAACAGCCATAGCTGCCGCAACACCTATGCCATTATCGGCTCCTAAAGTAGTGCGGTCGGCTTTTACCCAGTCGCCGTCAATGATTGTTTGTATCGCATCTGTTTCAAAATTATGGTTCACGGAACTGTCTTTTTGTGGTACCATATCCAAGTGCGCCTGCAAAATGGTAGTTTTGCGGTTTTCCATTCCTTTTGTAGCCGGTTTTCGTATCAAAATGTTTCCCACTTCATCTTGCACGGCTTCCAAATTAAGTTGCTGTGCAAAGTCCATTATCATTTTAGAAATGGCTTCTAAATGGTGTGAAGGATGTGGTGTCTGGCAAATTTTGTGAAAATTTTTCCACAAGGCTTTTGGAGATAGTTCTTGAATGTCGTTTTTTGTTGCCATAATTTTGTCGGTTTTAGATTATTTAGTTTTTCCTCTCAGTAAATTGATGTCCCCGCTTAATTTGTAAACGATAGGTTTGCCCTTTTCGTCCAAGTCTGTTCCTTCCGCTTCGATAATGTAGTAGTAGGCTCCGGGTGCGGACATATTGCCATTTACGGTGCCGTCCCAACCTTTGGCGGGGTCGTCTGACTTAAAGAGTAGCCGTCCCCAGCGGTTGTATATCCAGCAATGGTATTTTCGCAACGATTTGTAAGCAACTTTAAACTCATCGTTTACGCCATCACCGTTAGGAGTAAAGAAATTGGGTACCTCTAACGATGAATCTAACACTTTCACATTCAGTGAATCCGTATAATTGCAACCATTGCTACTTACTTTCAATTTTACGCGATATAAACCCGAATTGGAAAATGTGTAGCGCAAATTTCTGTCCGTGTAGCGAATGTAGTCGGCAGGTGTTTCTGTTTTATAAATAAACCACTCGTAGAAATTAGCGACCGGTTCGTTAGCATTGCTTGTGAAGTCGATAATAAGCGGTCCTGAACCTGAAAGCCCGTCGGTACCTTTGCGTTTGATTTCGTTTTTCACGTCGCGCTCGGCTATTTCGCCTTTCGGATAGGCTTTTACAGCGATAGCTTTGTATAGCGGCGCGGCTAATGAATCGACTTTAATGTTCATTTCTTTAGCAAACTGGTCACCTGAAAGTATAAATTCGGTGTCGCACAAAGGCGCAGTAATGGGAATTTCGGTAAACGGTGCCGATTTTTTTATTTCTACATTCTTGTTATTCCATTCACTGGAATTCCATTCTTTGTCGGTATAGGCAATCGTGTATTGGCGCTCTAATCTTTGGGCAGTGCCGTTTTTATCTTTATAGCGCAGTTCCGGTACATCCCAATCGATAAACAGTTTTACGAAATCGCATTTGTCGTCCGCTTCTATCACGCTCAACGAATTCATTGTTGGGCTGTAGTTTGCATAATCAATCACCCAAATCCAATAAGAAGATACGCCGTTAATTTCGACAATGTAGCCGGTATTATCTTCGGGCGATATGGTTTTTGTACCGCTAGCGTATTCCGTTCCGTCAAATTTAAGCCATTTTATTTCCGAGTCAGGGTCTGTGCCTATGTAAGAAATTTCTGCGCTGCCTATTCCGTTGAATAAGAACAGTTTATCCAAATCGCTAACCTCTTCCGATAGGTACGGATTGGGAGAATTGACAATGAATTGAGCATTGGCTACGGCGCAAATTGCGCATAAAAACAGAATTACGATAGTTTTTTTCATAATTTCAATAAGCGGAACGGACGAATGTATTAAGCGAATAATTTTTCGATAGTGTCGCCGTACATATTTTCCACAACGTTGCGTTTAACCTTTAACGTTGGAGTGAGCACATTATTTTGTGTCCATTCGTCGGCAATCAGTTCAAAGCGTTTAATTTGCTCCCAATCGCCGAAGTTCGGATTAATTTTCTTGACCTCTCTTTGGTAGCGTGCTACAACTAAAGGATTTTTCACCATTTCTTGCGGTGTTGTAAACGGAATTTTATGTTTTTTACACCAGCTTTTCAAGAAAACAAAGTCGGGCGAAATGAGGGCAGCCACAAATTTTTTGTTTTCGCCAAATACTACAATGTTTTCGATGAAGCCCGATTCTGAAAATTTAGACTCAATTGCTTGCGGATTAATATATTTTCCGAACGATGATTTGAATATGTTTTTCAGTCGTCCCGTGATGGTTAATGCGCCATCGGGCGACATTTTGCCTGTATCACCGGTGTGTAACCAACCGTCTTTATCGATAACTTGTGCAGTAAGTTCAGGGTCTTTGTAATAACCAAGCATAACGTTGTGCCCGCGACATAATATTTCGTTGTTTTCTCCAATTTTTACCTCTACGCCTTCGAGCGGCTGTCCTACAGTGCCAAATTCGCGACCACCTTTGTGGCGGTTCATCACAGCGATAACGGGGGAAGTTTCACTCATGCCATAACCTTCGAATACAGGCATTCCAATTGCAGAAAAAAATGCTGCCATATGCGATTGCAGTGCTGAACCTCCTGACACAACAATGTCAAAGTTACCTCCAATGGCTGCGCGCCATTTCGAATAGATGAGTTTATCGGCTATACGGTGGCGAAATTCGTACCATTTGGTGCGTTTTTCTACTTTGTATTTTTTTGCTAACTCAAAAGCCCAATAATATAACATACGTTGAATTAAGGGCAACTTCCTGCCGGCTTGTTCCAGTTTATCGTAAATTTTCTCCAACAAGCGCGGTACACAGGTCATAAATGTGGGGTTAATTTCTTTGATATTGTCGGCGATAGTGCCAAGGCTTTCAGCGTAATAGACTGAGATGCCCAGATATTGGTAGAGGTACACCATTACGCGTTCGTAGGCGTGGCACAATGGAAGGAAACTCAAAGCTGTTTTGTTCCATTTGGCAGGCGTTTCTTTTACTTTCATAAAATTTTGTACCACATTGTTGTGGCTCAACATCACGCCTTTAGGGTTACCGGTAGTGCCGGAAGTGTAGATAATAGTCGCCAAATTCATTTTGTCAATTTTTTCTCGGCGTTCTTTCAGTTTTTCCGGTTCGGGATTGGCTTTTCCCAATTCTACCAATTGGTCAAAATAGGGTAATACGCCTTGATCGACAAAAGTATAAATGTGTTTTAACGATTTGATTTCGGGCAAGATAGGCTCAATTTTTGTGCGCAGTTCCTTACCTTCAATGAACAAAACCTTAATTTCGGCATGGTTGAAAATGTATTTGTAATCGGCTTGGCTGATAGTAGGATAAATAGGTACACTGATAGCACCCATTTGTATTGCAGCCATGTCCAGCATATTCCATTCCGGACGGTTGGAGCTAACAATAGCAACTTTGTCGCCCGGCTTAATGCCGATTTTCATAAAACCATAACTCAAATAGTTTGTGGTTTCCGCATACTCTTGTATACTGTACTTTCTCCATTCGCCGTTGCGTTTTCCGGCAAGGGCTACTTTTTGGTCGGGATGATGCTCTAAATAATAGGGCAGCAAATCAGATAAACGAGTTACTTCCATTTGTTCGATAATTAAAATTGTTTTGGTTTATTTATTTTGGTTGGTGCAAAGATACCATTTTTTGCTGAACATCTTACAAGAACATAAAGGAAATATTTGAACAATGTATAAAAACGCTAATTTAAATCATTAAATTGAAAATAAAAACTCCGAAAAAACTATAATTATGTAATCTTTTAACTTTATAATTTGTTTTAAATCAGATAGTTGCTTTGTTAATGTAGTTGACCAGCCATTGACCAACTTCCGTGGTGGTGTATGATTTGTCGAAAGCTATATCGACGGTTACTATTCCATTGGCGATCGAAGCATCTACGGCTTGGCGTATGAGTTGACTCTCAGCGTTTAGGTTGAATGCGTATTCAAACATCAGTGCAGCGGATAGTACCATAGCTATCGGATTGGCGATGTTTTTGCCGGCAGCTTGCGGATACGAACCGTGTATCGGTTCAAAGACGGAAGTATGCAGTCCAATGGAAGCTGATGGCAACATTCCAAGTGAACCCGTTATCACAGATGCTTCGTCGGTGAGTATGTCGCCAAACATATTTTCGGTAACCAATACGTCGAAAGTTTTCGGATTTTGAATTAGCTGCATAGCCGCATTGTCCACAAATAGGTATTCGGTAGTAATATCGGGGTGTTTCGGAGCTATTTCTTGTGCAATTTTCCGCCAAAGTTGCGAAGTTGCCAAAATATTGGCTTTATCTACTACGGTAACTTTGCGGCGACGTTTTTGCGCAAAAGAGTAGGCAAGTTGGATAATGCGTTCAATTTCTTCGCGTGAGTAGGCGCAGGTGTCAATAGCAGTGTTGCCGTCTTCACTAATGCCTCGTGGTTGTCCGAAATAGAGACCTCCCGTGAGTTCGCGAATTACGAGAAAATCAGTGTCGCGCACCAACTCTTCGCGCAATGGGGATTTGGAAAGAATAGTTTCAAAAGCCTTCACCGGACGAATGTTAGCGTAGAGTCCAAGTTTTTTTCGCATAGCCAACAAACCTTGTTCAGGGCGCACGGTGGCAGTTGGATTGTTGTCGTATTTTGGGTGTCCTATTGCTCCAAATAGTACGGCATTGTTGTTCATGCACACATCGTGAGTGGCGTTGGGGTAGGGATTACCCACCTTATCAATGGCATCTGCTCCGCAGATGGCGTAAGTCAGTTGAATTTTATGTCCAAATTTGTTTGCAATAGCGTTAGTAACAGCAATGGCTTGTTCCATTATTTCGGGACCTATTCCGTCTCCGGGCAGTACAGCAATATTTAAATTCATAATTGTTGTTTTTTTGTTGATTTATATTTTTTCTATTTGATTCAGCATTTTTACGGTCGCTTTTATAGCGGCTTCCGTTTGGTCGGCGTCCAAGCCGTGTGTCTTAAACACTTTACCGTTAAATTTCCACGTGATGGTAGCATGTACCAAAGCGTCAGTTTGTCCTCCCGGTGGAATACTAATAACGTAGTCGATGAGTTCGGGAGTGGCTTTATTCAGACTGGTGTAAATTTTCCACAACGCTTTTGTGAAAGCATTATATTGACCGTCGCCGACAGCTGTTTGTTCGTACGTTTCGCCGTCAATTTCTATTTTTACCGAAGCCGACGGACGCAATCCGTAAGTGAGTGCCAGCGAGTAATTAATCATTTTGATAGATTCTTCTTGTTCGCCGTTTTTTAGCACGTCTGAAACGATGTAGGGTAAATCTTCAGGTGTAACCAATTGCTTTTTATCACCCAATTCGATGATGCGTTCGGTAACCTTTTTCATTTCCGTTTCATCTAATTTAATGCCTAACGCTTCGAGATTTTTTTGAATGTTGGCTTTGCCTGACATTTTGCCGAGCGCATATTCTCGTACGCGACCAAAACGTTCGGGCACCAATGCGTTAGAATATAAATTGTTTTTTGCATCGCCATCGGCGTGTACTCCGGCGCATTGGGTAAACACATTATCGCCAATAATGGGTTTGTTATTTGGAATGCGTATTCCGGAATACATTTCTACTAATTTGCTTATTTTAAATATTTTATCCTCTTTTATATGCGTTTTTTTCTGCATTTGGTCGTGCAGTACGGCAACAATGCTGGTAAGTGGCGTATTGCCGGCACGCTCACCTAAACCGTTAATGGTAGTGTGTACGCCTTTGGCTCCGGCTTTTATAGCCTCAAAAGTATTGGCAACAGCCAAATCATAATCGTTGTGAGCGTGGAAGTCGAAATGTATTTCGGGATAGTGCTTTATCATTTGTGAGCAAAAAGAGGAAGTTTCGTCGGGTGTGAGTATGCCCAAAGTGTCGGGCAACATAAAACGTTTTATATCGCAATCCCGCAAAGCATCTATTAATTGAAACACATAGTCGCGCGAGTGCATCATGCCATTACTCCAATCTTCCAGATAGAGATTAACGTCCATATTGAGGCTTGTGGCTTTTTCTATGGTGTTTTTGATATCGGCAATATGTTGTTCGGGGGTTTTGCCAAGCTGTTCGGATACGTGCCTGAATGAGCTTTTGCAAAGCAAATTCATAACGCGACATCCGGCAGATTTTATCCAATTGATAGATTGCTCACCATCAACAAAGCCCAATACTTCTATTTTGTCCAAACAACCATGCGCAGTCGCCCATTCGGCAATGGCACGTACAGTTTCCAATTCACCCGTAGAAACGCGCGCCGAAGCAATTTCAACTCTATCGACTCCCAATTCTTCAATCAGAAATCGGGCGATACTCATTTTTTCGTGTGTGGCAAATGATACGCCGCTGGTCTGTTCGCCGTCACGTAGGGTAGTGTCTAAAATTTCGATATAATCGGTATGTTTGTTGAGCATAATTTTTTTAGTATCTATTATGTTTTTTTTCAAATTGTTCTATCTCTTTTTTTCGTGCCAAAAGATAGTCGATATCGTCTAAACCATTGAGGAAACATTCTTTTTTGTAAGCGTTAATGCTAAATGTTTCGGTAGCTCCTGAGGCATTGTTGATAATGGTTTGATTGACAAGGTCGATGCTTAATGTCGCATTGTTATCGGACGCTATAGCTGCAAAAATATCACTTAAAAACGGCTCGGAAACGACAATGGGAAGCAAACCGTTGTTCATGGCGTTGTTTTTGAAAATGTCGGCAAAAAAACTGCTGACAATCACTCTAAAACCATATTCGGCAATTGCCCATGCTGCATGTTCGCGACTGCTACCCGAACCAAAATTGCGTCCGGTTACCAAAATTTCGCCTTTGTAGTTGGGATTATTTAGCACAAAATCGGGAATTGGCTGATTGTTTTTATCATAACGCCAATCGCGGAATAAATTATTGCCGCAGCCCGCTTTTTCGGTTGTTTTTAAAAAACGTGCCGGTATTATTTGGTCGGTGTCCACATTTTCGAGTGGCAACGGCACGCAAGTAGAAGTAAGTAAGGTAATTGCTTTCATGATTTTTGTCTGTTTGTTCGAGGGTCAGTAATAAAGCCGTTGACAGCCGCCGCTGCGGCTACCAATGCTCCTGCTAAAATGGTACGTGCGCCCGGTCCTTGCCGCCCTTCAAAGTTGCGGTTACTAGTGCTCACGACATATTTACCTGCCGGAACTTTGTCTTCGTTCATAGCAAGACATGCCGAACATCCGGGTTGTCGCAATTCAAATCCGGCTTTGATTAAAATTTTGTCTAATCCTTCTTCGCGCAGTTGTTTTTCTACAGCCCAAGAGCCGGGTACAAGCCATGCAATGACATTTTCTGCCTTTTTCTTGCCTTTTACATAGTTGGCAAATAGACGAAAATCTTCAATGCGACCATTGGTACAACTGCCAAGAAAAACATAGTCGATTTTTTTGCCCAACAATTTTTCGCCGATTTTAAAATCCATATAAGCCAGTGCTTTTTGTCCGATTTCTCCAACGTCCGGTATGGTAGAGTTGACAGGCATTGCCATGCCGGGATTAGTGCCGTAAGTTATCATCGATTCTATGTCTGCTGCATCAAAATGCAATTCTTTGTCGAATACGGCATCGTCGTCCGATTTCAAAGTTTTCCAATAGTTGACGGCGGCATCCCATTGTGCTCCTTTTGGCGCAAATTCTTTGTCTTTCAAGTAGTTAAAAGTCGTTTCGTCGGGCGCTATAATGCCGCCCCGTGCGCCCATTTCGATGGAAAGGTTGCAAAGTGTCAGTCGCCCTTCCATACTTAAATTGCGTACTGCTTCGCCTGCATATTCTACAAAATAGCCCGTTGCGCCGCCCGTAGTTAGTTTTGAAATGAGGTACAAAGCCATATCTTTGGCAGTAACACCTTCATTGAGCGCACCATCAATAGTTATGCGCATGGTTTTTGGTTTTGCTTGGAAAATGCACTGTGTAGCAAGTACCATTTCCACTTCGGAAGTTCCGATACCAAAAGTTATGGCACCAACAGCGCCGTGCGTACTTGTGTGTGAATCGCCGCATACGATAGTCATTCCGGGTAGTGATAGACCATTTTCGGGACCAACTACATGAATAATGCCGTTCTTTTTATGTCCGATAGGGTAGCACGTCAGACCAAAATCTTCGGCGTTTTTATACAACGTTTCCACTTGTCGCCGCGCTATTTCGTCACGTATTGGCTTGTCTTGGTTCAGTGTGGGAATGTTGTGGTCGGGCATACAAATAATTTTTTCCGGACGGAACACGCTGAGACGACGAGCGCGTAATCCGTCAAAAGCTTGAGGACTGGTTACCTCGTGGCAATACATACGGTCGATGTACAGTTGTGTTGGACCATCGGGAACAATGGCGACCGTATGTGCATCCCATATTTTATCGAAAATTGTATTCATGATTTAAATTTATTAATGGCGTCGATGTAAGCCTCCAATGAAGCCACCACTATGTTAGTGTTTGCGCCAAATCCGTAATAGATTTTATCTTCATAAAGTAATTGCATGTGTACTTTACCAATATCGTCGCTGCCTCTGTTTATCGATTGAATGACAAATTCTTGCAATACCATCTTTTTCTTTAAAATTTGTTTCAAAGCTTTAATGGCAGCATCTACAGGTCCATTGCCCGATGCTTTGGCTTCGTACTCTTTGCCTGACATGGTTATTCCTATTTCTGCTTCAGGAACAACCTCTTTGCCCGAAGTTACCTTCAAATAGTTCAACTTTATCTTCGGGTTTTTAGCGTGTTGTACGCCTGCCAGCATCAATATATCGTCGTCGCTTATTTCGCGTTTTTTGTCGGCTAATTTCAGGAAATTTTCATATATTGAGTCCAATCTTTCGCCTTCAACATTTATACCTAAAATAGACAAACGATGTTTCAGTGCGGCGCGTCCGCTACGAGCAGTCAAAAGTATAGAATTTTCTTCAATTCCCACATCTTTTGGGTCAATTATTTCGTAACTATCCTTATTTTTCAGAACGCCGTCTTGGTGAATGCCCGATGAGTGGGCAAAAGCGTTTCGTCCCACAATGGCTTTATTATGTTGTATAGGCATATTCATAAGGTTGGAAACGGTGCGACTGAGCGCATAAATTTTGGGCGTTTTGATGCGTGTGCTGTAGCCGAGGTAAGGATGGCTTTTACATATCATCACAATCTCTTCCATAGCCGTATTACCAGCTCTTTCGCCGATACCGTTAATGGTGGTTTCCACTTGAAGTGCACCGTTTTGTATGGCGGCCATGGTGTTTGCGGTGGCTAATCCCAAATCGTTGTGGCAATGAACAGCTAAAATGGCTTTATCGATGTTTTGCACGTTATTTTTCAGATAGGCAATTTTTTCGCCAAATTGTTCGGGGAGGCAATAGCCTGTTGTGTCGGGAATGTTTACAACGGTAGCGCCTGCTTTTATCACCGCTTCCACCACTCGCGCCAAATAGGCATTATCGGTACGTCCGGCGTCTTCGCAATAAAATTCCACATCTTCTACTAAACTTTTGGCATATTTTGTAGCGGCAATGGCACGTTCTAAAATTTCTTCTCGGTTGGAATTAAATTTATAACGAATGTGAAAATCGGAAGTGCCGATTCCTGTGTGGATACGTTTGCGTTTAGCGTATTTCAGCGATTCGGCAGCAACGTCGATGTCGTTTTTTACGCCCCGTGTCAAAGCGCAGATGATTGGCTCGGAAACGGCTTTGGAAACTTCCATTACAGAATTAAAATCGCCCGGACTGGAAACGGGAAACCCTGCTTCGATAACATCGACTCCAATCTCTTCCAACGCTTTAGCAATCTGTATTTTTTCCGTGGTGTTCAATTGGCAACCCGGCACTTGTTCACCATCTCTCAATGTGGTGTCAAAAATAATAATGTTTTGCATAAAATAATGATTTAATTATAAATAATTGTTCAAATTTTCTCTGTTCGTTTTTTTAGTGTTTAAAAAAAGCCGCCTCAATTTCGAGACGGCTTTTGTATTTTTTATGTACACTTATGGTAATATCGTCCCGATTCTACTTGTGGCGCAAGAGAATAATCAATAGGCTAATAATTAGGGACTGAAATTTCATTACTATAAATTTTTCGGTGCAAAGATAAATGATTTTTTTCAAATAGACAATATTTTTTGAAAATTATTACAAAAAATCTTGTTTTTATAACAAAATAATAGTTTTTTGTCGATTTTATACGATTAAATAGTGAGAAATTAGAATAATCGAAAAAACTTGTACCTTTGTCAGATAATAAAAATTGTTGTTTATGGCGAAAGAAATTGAACGCAAATTTTTGGTTGTAAATTTTTCTTACCGTGAAAAATCAACATCGAAACGCATTTGCCAAGGCTACATTTGTGCCGAAGCCGATAGGGTGGTGCGAGTGCGTATTTATGGCGAAAAAGCTTTTTTGACAGTAAAAAATGTAGCTATCGGTTTTGCACGCGACGAATTTGAATACGAAATTCCGATGAGCGATGCTGAAGCGTTGCTGGAACGCTGTTGTTTGCAACCAACAATAGAAAAAGTGCGTTATAAACTATTTTACAAAGGTTTTTGGTGGGAAATTGACGAGTTTTACGGTGAAAATGAAGGGTTGATAATAGCTGAAATAGAATTGCCCGATGTAACTACTGCGTTTGAAAAGCCCGATTTTGTCGGCGAAGAAGTTACGGACGACCATCGCTATTACAATGCAAATTTGATAAAAAACCCTTATAATCAATGGAAAAGATAAAATATTTTGTGTCAGTTTGTCGGACGCTATGAAACATTAAATAGAGTAGCCGAAATTCAAAAAATTGCTTTAATTGGACAACGAAACGTTCATAAAAAATGCTGCTTTGGAAGTGGGATTCGATGCGTGTGGTATTGCTGCGACCGATTTTTTACCGAAAGATGCTGCCTATTTGCAACAGTGGTTAGCTGACGGTTGTCATGGCGAGATGCATTACATGGCAAATCATTTTGGCAAACGTACCGACCCGCGTCTGTTGGTGGAAAATGCGAAATCAATCGTGGTTGTTTTAATGAACTATTTTCCGCAATGTTTGCAGCCAAGCGGTGCGCCATTGGTGGCTAAATATGCCTATGGTGCTGATTATCATTTTGTTGTAAAAAACAAATTGAACGAACTACTTGTGCAAATTCAACAGCGGATACCTTGTGAAGGAATTGCTTTTTGCGACTCTGCGCCGATATTGGAACGATGTTGGGCACAGCGGGCAGGATTGGGCTGGATTGGTAAAAGCAACTTGTTTATTCATCCGACTTTGGGTTCGTATTGTTTTATTGGCGAATTGTTACTTGATATTGCGTTGAAGCCGGACGAACCCATGGCGGAGCGTTGCGGGCAATGTCGCAAATGTCTTGATGCTTGCCCCACAAATGCTTTATCGCATCCGTACCGTTTAGATGCGCGCCGTTGCATCAGTTACCTTACAATAGAATATAGGGGAAAGCTGGAAGATATTTATAACGAAATGCTTGAAAATCATTTGTTTGGGTGTGATGTTTGTTTAGATGCTTGTCCGTGGAACGCTAAGGCTAAAGCTAATTTTCATGCCGAACTGCAACCTCAAGAGGCTTTTTTTCAATTGGATTGGAGTCGATTTACAAGAGGACAATTTAATAATTTATTCAAAAATTCTCCCCTTCGCCGTGCCGGTTATCGCAAATTGAAAGACCGTTTAAATGCCATTTACGGCACATCAACTATTACGCAATGAATCCGATACTTCTTTTATCTATCCTTGTCGGCTATTTTGCCTTGCTGTTTGCCGTTTCTGTTTTTACGACAAAAAAAGGCAGTGATAACGCTTCTTTTTTTATTGGTCGCCGCCAGTCGCCATGGTATTTGGTGGCATTCGGTATGATAGGAGCTTCCGTTTCGGGAGTTTCGGTAGTTTCGGTTCCCGGTATGGTGCCGCACTTACAATTCACTTATTTACAGACAGTTCTTGGATTTTTCTTTGGCTATGTAGTTATTGCCTATGTTTTATTACCGCTGTTTTACAAACTCAATTTAATAAGTATTTACACCTATTTGCGTGAACGGTTTGGTCGGCGTTCGCAAAAAACAGGAGCGTTCATTTTTACGATAGCAAAGCTAATCGGGGCTGCTGCAAAATTGTATGTTGCTATTTTGGTGTTGCAAGAGTTTATTTTTAACCATTGGAATGTACCGTTTTTTGCAACGGTTTGCTTGGTGGTGGGCGGTATTTGGCTCTACACGCGTCGTGGCGGCATTAAAACTATTGTGTGGACAGATTGTCTGCAAACGCTTTTTATGTTGGTGGCGTTGGTGCTGATGGTTGTTACAACGATTGATTTGTTAGGTTGGACGGTGCCGCAAATTTTTCATTCGCTTTCTGAAAATCCTTTAGCGCGCGTGTTCGTATTTGACGATTGGCACTCACAACAGAATTTTTTCAAACAATTTTTTAGCGGCATTTTCATTGTGATAGTTATGACGGGATTAGACCAAGAGATGATGCAGAAAAATTTGAGTTGCCGCACGCTCAAAGAGTCGCGCAAAAATATGTTGTGGTACGGTGCGGCTTTCTTACCGATGAATTTTTTGTTTCTATTGTTGGGTTTCTTAATAGTTACTTATGCCACGGCGCACAACATTGTTTTGCCTGTCGAAGCGGACAACATTTTGCTGTTTTTTGCGGTTTCCTATTTGGGTTCAGTCGCTGTTATTTGCTTGATGTTGAGCATTATCGCTGCTTCTTTTTCAAGTGCCGATTCTGCGCTTACGGCTATCACAACTACACTTGCGATGGATATTTTAGAAATTGGCGATAAAGAAACTCGGCGTGCGGTGCAGTTGCGTAAAATTTTGCATTTTGCCGTTTCCGTAGGACTGATTTTATTAATAATTGGTTTTAAAAACATTAATAATCAACATATTATCGATACCATTTATCGGTTGGTGGGCTATACTTACGGACCATTGTTGGGATTGTTTGCTTTTGGCTTAACCACAAAATGGCAGTGCAACGACCGTTATGTGCCTTATGTGGCGTTGCTTGCTCCGGTGCTTACTTTTTTGTTGCAGTGGTTTTGTCAAAGCCGATTAAACTATCAATTTGGCTATGAGTTGCTTATGATAAACGGTTTTATTACCTTTGTTGGATTAATGTTTTTTTCTTCACGTAAACACAATTAATTGATATGGAAATTATTTCTGCAGAATTTGTAATATCTAATAGCGATTATACAAAATGTCCGAATTCGCAGCTACCGGAATATGCGTTTATTGGACGCTCGAACGTTGGCAAATCATCGCTGATAAATATGCTGACCAACAAAAAAAACTTGGCTAAAACTTCTTCAAAACCGGGAAAAACATTGCTAATCAATCATTTTCTCATCAACCAAACGTGGCATTTAGTCGATTTGCCGGGCTACGGTTACGCTTCTATTGGCAAGGATATGCGACAAAAACTGAAAGAAATCATTGAAGGTTATTTGCTCTACCGTCCGCAGTTGACCAATGTATTTCTGTTGATCGATAGTCGCCACGCACCGCAAAAAATAGATATGGATTTTATGCAATGGATGGGCGAAAATGAGATTCCGTTTGCCATTGTATTTACCAAAATCGACAAACTGTCGCAAACAAAAAGTAAGGATAATATCGAAAAATATAAGGATTCGCTTGCGGAAGTGTGGGAAACGTTGCCGAAAATTTTTGTTACTTCAAGCGAAAAACAGCAGGGCAGGGAAGAATTGCTCGATTATATTGACGAAATCAATAGGTCGTTGTAAGCGTACGACCTTAGAAACGGGAAAAATAAAAAAAACGCACTGCTAATTTGTTGAGAAAAATTCCTAAAAGATAGGATTTGAGGTGCTAACTTCTTTGTAATCTGCTGTTCGCAAAGCGAAACCTAAAAGGTTGCAGCCCGCCATTGAAAATTAACATTGTCTCGTTTTAAAAATTAATTGTAGAATTTTCCAATCTCAAAGCAGTGCGAATTTTGGTACTTCAAAGATAACACTTGTTTTTTAATTATCCAAAAAAAATCACATCTTTTTACACATAAAAAAGAATCCCACCTTATATCAAGGCAGGATTCTTAAAAATAAGTAGGATTTAATTTTAAATTCCCAAACTCTTACGGATTGCCGGAACGCGTGCTTCAGCTTCGTTGGTGGCTTTTTCGTAGTCAGCCATCGTTTTCATTTCGGCAGGAATTTCAAAATAGAATTTTATTTTTGGCTCTGTACCCGATGGACGAACGGAAACTTTCAGACCATCGGCTGTGAAATATTGCAACACGTTGCTGGTGGCGTTGAGCGGCATAATAATGTCTGTTTCAACCCATTTTCCGTCTTTTAGTTCACGCTGTTTGAGAGTTTTAAAATCTTTGGTTTTGATTACCGGCGAATTGGCAATTTCCGTTAAAGGATTTTCGCGATAATTTGCCATCATTTGTTTGATTTCATCAGCACCGGCTTTGCCCGGACGAACAACATTGATGGTTGTTTCGCGCTGGAAACCGTATTCCTTGTAGATATTGAGCAGGTATTCGTACAAACTCATACCGTTATCTTTGGCGTAGGCTGCAATTTCGCAAATAAGACAAATGGACGAAGGTGCACATTTATCGCGCACTTTGTCGTAAGGCAAAAATCCGAAACTCTCTTCGCCACCGCCCAAAAAGATACGACAGCCTTCCCATTCGCGTATGCGATTGGCAATCCATTTGAATCCCGTATATTCGTCGGTAAGAGTAACGCCTTGACGGTCAGCTATTTTACTGATTAATTCGCTGGTTACAATAGTTTTAACAATATAATGTTCGGGGCGAAGTTTGCCGAGACGCTTCATATTGTTAATGGTGTAATAATGGTAAATAATGTTGGTTTGGTTGCCATTGATAATTACCCATTCGCCTTTGTCGTTGCGGCAAACAATGGCGAGACGGTCGGCATCGGGGTCGCTGGCAATTACCAAGTCGGCATCGAGTTTTGTGCCAAGGTTCATACCCATTGTCATAGCTTCGGCGTTTTCGGGGTTGGGCGATACTACTGTCGGGAAATTACCGTCAACAACCATCTGTTCAGGCACTACGTAGATGTTTTCAAATCCCCAACTGCGCAGACACATGGGAACAATAACGCGTCCGGCACCGTGCAACGGCGTGTAAACAATTTTCAAATCTTTTTGGCGCAGAATACTTTCTTTGTCAATCATCACAGTTTTTACTGCTTTCATGTAGTCGTAGTCCATTTCGCCACCGATGATTTGAATTAAATCTTTGTTGCCTTCCCATTTTACATCATCTATTGTTACTTTGTTCACTTCGTCGATAATGCCTTGGTCGTGTGGCATAAGCACTTGCGAACCGTCTTCCCAATAAGCTTTATAACCGTTGTATTCTTTGGGGTTGTGGCTGGCGGTTACGTTTACGCCACCTTGGCACGACAGATGAAGGATAGCAAAGCTAATTTCCGGTGTCGGGCGAAGGCTTTCAATTAAATATACTTTTATTCCGTTGGCAGCAAACACGTTAGCTACTGTTTCGGCATACAAGCGACCATTGTTTCGGCAGTCGTGTCCTACCACTACGCTCAATTGTTTTACCTGTTTCTCGAAAGCATTGGCTTTTTGTGCTTTGAGCAGATAGTTGGCAAAGCCTTGTGTTGCTTGTGCAATAATGTATTTATTTATGCGATTGCAACCTGCTCCCATGATGCCACGCAAACCGCCTGTGCCAAATTCCAAAGTGCGGTAAAAAGAGTCGATGAGTTCCGTTTTGTCGTCGGCTTCCATCATGGCGCGTACTTGTGCCTTTGTTTCTGCATCGTAATTACCATCTAGCCACGTTTGGGCAGTGGCCATTACTTGTTTTAATACATCTTGTCCCATAGATTATAGATTTAATTTAATTGATAATTTTCTTTCTTAATGTTACGACCGCAAATATAATAAAAAAACAGCGTTTCGGCAACACTGTTTTGCAAATAATTCAGTTTTTGATTTTTAGCCGTTAATAGTGAAATTTTTTTGTAAAAAATAATGATTTTTTTTAATGATTAAAAATAAAAAAAGGATTGAACATTTGTCCAATCCTTTTTTTCGTTATTCGTTATTTGCCCTTTTTATCAGCCAAATGAAACTTGGGAAGTGGTCGCTGTAACCGTTCAGCCAAACGCCACCTGAAAAAGAGCGTTTCG
>ENA-UPXM01003208-UPXM01003208.1-activated-sludge-metagenome-genome-assembly--contig:-NODE-3208-length-18145-cov-4.947595_pt1 | contig 18145 bp, 25 predicted proteins | sample MGYA00238178_ERZ772708 | MGnify/ENA primary metagenome ERZ772708 (study PRJEB29002, sample SAMN05720212) | activated sludge metagenome | isolation source: anaerobic digester from wastewater... | reverse complement strand
CTCACAAACAAACGCGCAGAATCGTGATTTTTTGAAATCTGTCAACGAAGCCATTTTGCGATAGGCATTCGCCACGACTAAAGCACAATTCATGATACTTACAGAGAAAAAAGCGAAAAATTCGCCATATATTCGCTTTGTAACAAACAGTTACAAACTTTTGTATGATAAAGTATTACATGCGGCATCTTCCGACCACCTAAAAAAATCAAGAAAAGCACGGTTTTTGACCCAAAAATCCCAGTAGTCGTTGACGCACTGCAAAAAATAGCCTTTTTTTAAATTTTAAACCTAAAATGGTATAAGCAGATGTCATTTAGATCTACAGCTTCACGCTAAAATCGTGTATAATTGCCCAAAAACAAAGGAGATTTCTAATGTCACCAAGATACTTTCTGCCCATTTCTCTGACCAAGTATGAAGAAGTCGTTTCTGAAGAAGTGTTGTCTATGAAGGACAAACTAAACGAAGATGAGCTTGCAGAGCGTCACAAAGACGATCCTAGATACAAGCAGTATGAGGCAGAGCAGAGAACGAAAGTAAAAATAGTCGAAGAAGAAGACTTCAAGAAGTCTTTAAATGGTCTTTTCGCCGACGACAAGCCATCTGACTCCATCTCAGATGATGCCATGCAGGCTTTTTTGACATCCGGAGCCATTGTCCTCAAAGAAGAAGAAATAAAAAAGATAAAGGCCGCGTCAGTCAGAAAGGTGCTAGACCTATGAGAATGCATGTCTCACAACTATCTATCTGTGAAATATCAGACCTGGATAGATACGTCGGGGATTTCGTTGTATCGGAAATTTGGGAATCAGATATAGAGGCTTTCAGACTCCTACCTATGTCAGTGGCCAGCGAGTTGGATGCTGCCAACGGCATATTGACTTTTGCGGACTATCTTGGCGAAAAAGCTGTCATCGATGTGCTGAATCCAATGCGATTCTATCATTCTCAGATATCTGCCGTACTTGGGCAGGTGACAGACTCTGCAGTAATCGAACTTTTAGCCAGAAAGCGCCATATAATGTCAAGCAAACTATCCAGAAAGGCTGCGTAGCATGTTGAATTATCTGATAACGCCGTTAATATCCGCTTCAATAGGCTATTTAACTAATAAAATAGCCATTACGATGCTTTTCAGGCCTAGGAATTCTATTTTTGGGATTCAGGGTCTGTTCATAAAGCGAAAAGTAGACTTGGCAGATAAAATAGCCGAGATAATAGTCGAAAGGCTTATTGCAGCTGGCTTAGACCAAGTTACGAGTGATAAAATAGACAGCGTTATCACGGACGTGTCCAACGACATGTCCAGAACGATTATCGCAGGTGCCGGCGTGTCTGATCAGGCCGAGTTAGAGTCAGTTGTTGGAAATATCATCAAGACGGCAATTTATAAATCTATTGCGCTGTCTGATGTAAATGTCTCAGAAGCAAATTCTGGGCATATGCGAGAGATTATAAAAAATAATTTCATAGCCATTGACAACGATGAGTTCGAGGCGTTAGTAAGGGCTATTGCCGGAAAAGAATTTTTCGAAATAGAGCTAATAGGAGCCATTCTTGGCGGATTAATAGGCTTCATAAACGTTATAATAACTAATTAGGAGACGGTATGGCTGATGACAAAAAATTAATGCTGGTCCACAAACAAGACAACGCTGCTACCGAACTGCTGGGCACGCTGATTATGGCTTTGACGACATTAAAAGAGCTTGCAGGCGAAGGCTCTTTGAAAAATAAAACGGCTAGTATTATAAGCAAACTGGCCTGGATACAATCAATAGTATGTCTGGTGAATTTGTTCACGCACATAAAGCAGACCTGGCTGGTGGCGCCATCGCCAAAGACGCAGTCAGACGATTACGCAACTGAAATGCTGGTTAAAATGGGGTATTTGGAAAATATAAAGCCCGCAAAAGTTCCATATTCGGTCGGCGACGATGAAGTGCCGGAAGTTGTTGCCGAAGCCGTGAGATGGATTAGAGTTCCGGCGTCAAATTTCATTGATATGACCTGCGCTATGTCCTTCATAGTCAATAACACAAACGTGCTGCATATCGTGAGCACTCGTGATGCAAATATGCAGGACGCTACTGAACATTTGATGGAAGATATCGGATCTAAAAAGATCTACACGCCCCTCATGACAGTGTCTACGCTTAATGGCGATGATTCTACCATATATGCCATAAAAAACAAGCCGTTTTCGGACGAATTTTGCCTGGCCGTATTCGTCAAAAACCCTGACAACAGCTTTACAAACGTAGATAGACTGGCCATGGATCATGCAGTTTTTAGAAAGCTGCACATGGCATTTTTGAATTCTCTCAAAGGCAAAGCCATACGCATCGCCGAGGGCGACTATTATCAGAGCATCGTGCTATCGGCCGTGACGTTAGATGTGCCGGTATTTTACAATTGGAAAGTCAGGGATCGCATCGTTGACTTGATTGAGAGAGCTATCAAATATGACGAGTCTATTACAGTATTTTTATATGGCTACCCTGGAGTCGGAAAAACCAGTGCCATCACGAAGGCTTTATCAGAAGTAGGGCTGATGCCTATTTACATAGACACGTCGATGAGATACGATGCCGTGGCGCATTTATTGTCAGCAGACTCTCGGGATCGCGTGCTTGTGTTAGAAGAAGTCACTTCTATCGTAGGTGACGATCCGGAAGACATAAATGATCGTATGACTACGATTCTGAAAATACTGGAAGCCAGAGCTTTCAGGGCCGTGCTTATGACTAGCAACACGACTAAAGTCCACCCGGCATTGGCCAGATCCGGGCGCTCTGACATAAAAATTCTTTGCGACAAGCCGTGCTTGCTTGATAGAAAGACTATTTGTTCTGGATTGTCAGAAAAATACGAAATACCACATGACGATGACTTTATAAAGTCGTCTGCTGGCTGCTCACACGCGGACTTGCATAACGTGTTCCGATACGCTAAAATCGAGGACAAACCTCTGGCCATAGTATTGCATGAACAGCGAGAATCAGATGCAATATTCAAAAAATTTAATCCAGAGGCGGGAGATATCGATGACGGAGAAGACTCAGACAGCAAATATGACTAGCGAGGCCGAGGTGACCGCGGCGAGCTACGCAAAACGGGCATCAAAAGAACTAATTGCAAATCTAAAGCAATTGCTGAAAGCAAACGGCAGTTTCTCGCCGCACTTATTCAAGAGTCCGGAGGCCTTGTCAAAAATGACGGTCGCCTTGGATAGTATTCTGAGTGGTGACGCGTCGCCGACTTTGGAAGAAATCGTAAAAATATCGCATTTGTTAGGAGCAACAGCCATAATGACTATTACAAATAATAACGGACCAAACATATCACCTATGCCAGTAAAGCTTTTGCACGAAAAAGCCAAATTGCCGGCCTATGGTAAGCCTGGGGATGCCGGGTTGGACTTATATGCCGTCGAAGACGTAATCGTGCCAGCAAGGGGCAGCGCAATGGCAAGAACTGGCATTGCTATTTCACTCCCATCTTACGCCGTGGGATTAATTTGGCCCAGGTCCGGCACATCGGTGAACAATAATATCGAAACCGGCGCCGGCGTAATTGATCATACGTTCCGGGGCGAGATAATCGTCAAGCTTTACAATTTCTCAGATATCGACTACAAGTTCGAGGCCGGGCACAGAGTTGCGCAGTTAATATTAAACATGCGTCTGAGCGTAGAACCGAAGTCAGTGCCTGAATTGGACGAAAGCATTCGTGGTGAAAAAGGCTTCGGGTCATCTGGAAAATAGAAAGCTAAACCGCTATATATTGCCTGCTCGGTGTAAATCCAGGCAGGTAAGCATGCTAGCTAACGGGCGCCTGGGTGTGGGTGAAATAACCCATACACCGGGCGCCTTTTATTTTAAGGAGTTTTATGGACAACTTTGTATACACTAAAGAAGAGCTGACAGACGCCATGAACAGAGGCTTGTCTTGCTTTATCGAATCAATGGTGGCTGAGGGCGTGTTAACCCACGAAATAGCGGAGGCAATGGCAGAATATATGATCGTCATAGAAAGGCCATCCACTTTTAGCCACAGAATATGGCGTAAATTGCTAACGGCTTTTGGTGTGAAAGAATCTGACTTTGAAAAAGAAAAGAAAATTTTACGCATTATGGTAGCAAAATTCTCCGCAAATATTATACGGCCGGCCGAAAATTCATCTGAAGGTACAGATAATTCCGAGTCACATCCTTCTCAAACCAGGAGAATAAATATAAGAAGGGAAGACACTAATGTCGTTTAATTTTAATCGGGATGAATTCGTGTTATACATGAACTTAGTCGTGGATGAATTTGTGAATTGCATGCTGTGCGAAAACGTAGTAGACAGAGATACGGCCGATGAGATGCGGAGATACCTCGCGCATATAGAAATGGAAAAATCCATGCCTAAAACAATAAGAGAACGAATAGCAGCGCTATTCGGAAGTCAGCCAGATTCCGGGAAGTACCGAATAATAATAAGCCGGATAAGTCCATGGTTTACGCAGCCCCAGAACGAGACATCTGATGCCAGAACTCGGAGAGATAATAACGATGCTACTATGGCTGACTCAGCAAGACCTATTTCTACTAGAAGAATACGACCTAATTCAGAAAGGACAGACAATAATGCCTAGTCATGACACGCTTAACGAAGCGTACCAGCACGGATTACTTGCCCGCCGACGACACGAGGCATTTTTACGCGATGCGCGCCTTTTGTTTTGCTTACTCGTGACAGTCACAATAACATACCTAATCAGGAGATAATATATGCATTTACTAGCTTCATTTTTGATAAGTATTTTGGTGGCCATGCACAATATGCTATTTGTGGCGCTGCTGGCTGTGACCGTGCTTTGCATCTTGGCTTTCATTCTTGCCGTCTCAACCTCGAGCGAAGCCAGCTCTATGATAATTTTCACAAATCGGATTAAATTGTTATTCCCTGTTTGGCTGGCGGTGTTTGTCGCGTACGGCTTCTTTCCGGATAAAAATTTTCTGAGAGAAGCCGATATCGTCATAGCTTCAGAACTAAAACGCGCCGCAAAATTCCCACCGGAAATATTGCCGGCCATCGCATCTGATACAGCCATCGCATCTGATACAGCCATCGCATCTGATACAGCCATCGCATCTGACACAATAACGGCCTCTATTACAGCAGAGTTGCCAGCTAATATCACTAGCGACACGGAGGCCGTATCTAATGCGGAAAATAAATAACAAAGAAGCCTATGGAGAACTGCAGAAAGAATTTATTGAATCTGCCAAACGCACTAGCGAAGAAGCCGCTCGTGAGATATTACTGCTGCAGAATACCGTAGCCGATCTGGAAAAACAACTGAAAAATATGATTGGCGAGAGAGACAATTACAGGCACGACAGTATAGTTGCGCATAACAGACTGAGAAGTTCGGCCAGGCAGATTGGCAATGTTATTACTGGCCTGCCACAGATTCCAGAAAATGCTGACGACGAAGACGTTCGGGATAGATCTGAGCATCTCATGGAGACTTTCCTGGCGCTAGTTCACCGGCTTATGCATTGCGAAAATTGCGCAGAGTCAGATAAGCTCTTCCCGGAAAAATGCAGAAAATGTTGCAGGCGTGATGAATGGCGCCCTAAAGTTTACTAAAAAGGAGATTTCTTAATGGCCGGGCTTGATTACATGAAATGCGTGGTGTGTTCTAAGCGCGTGTATTATGATGCCGATATCGATTACGGAGATGCCAAAATCGTAATGGCTATCTGTACTAAATGCTCGGAAGAATGGTATTTGCATCCAACTAAGATAGGCAGGAGAAGACGAAATGAATCGCAAACAAAGAAATATTAAAAAGCTCTCGGCCAGAAAAAAGCTGCTTGATGTATTAATCGAGGCTGCCAATAAAGGCAAGGCAAGGTTGATTGGCCTTCATAACGAATTTCATAGCAGATCGCATTATACCGAATTAGTTAGATATGCAATGTTGCAAGTCTCAAACGAAGTGGACGACATGCCTGAAGAGAATATCAGGCAGCTTTTTGAAGCAATTACTTTTGCTAATAATCGTGCAATGCAGTCTAAGTACGGTAGCCTCGGGTATTCACGTAAATCTTCTAAAATTTACCGCGCTTGCGCCAATAGCCGAAATCTCGAAAGCGAGAGATGTGAAAGCATTGGGAAAAGCATTGAATTCGATGGCTGTGATATTATTATTACAGATCCATGTTACATTATGCCGGAACGTGTATTTGATCCAATCACTCACGAGTTATCCAGGAAAGACGTCGGCGGTACTCGCAGGCGGCATGAAATTCACAGCCTGGAGAGCGACACACTTTACGGCGATTGGTCTTGCTCAGTATTTAAAATCGTACGGACTAGCAAGCGCAGAATGAAAAAGCATGCTGTTAATATCGGTAGTTTTTGTGCGGACGGCGGCATGGTCATGGTAGCCAAATTATCTGACGTGCTCGAATTTAATCCTGAGTTTGACTACCATTTGACTAAGCCCTGGACGACGGCCTTGATTAAAAATTTCAAGGGCAAAGTCACGTTCAAGTACGTTAAAAAGCTTGACGAGCTACAACTCGTCGGAGAAGGCAGTGTAAATTTCGTCACTATGCAGACTGGCTTCTAAAGGAGTGTGCTATGAATGATATCGATCGTCTTGAGTATATAAAAAACGCCGACTATGAAGAATTGCTTAAGCTATGGAGACATGAACCTGTGGGCAGCCCGTGGTTCGTTGGTAAAATCGGTGCAGCTTTTACCGAAGCTATACGCAGGAAGCGCAACGACATAGGCGCTTTGAAGGCCGCCGAGATATCTAAAAAGATAGGATGGAAAAATGACATCTAACGCCGATATAAAATACGCAAAATTACTGGAAGAAGTGGCCGAAATCATAGATCACCAAGATATTCGCCATGTTGCGATTATACAGACCCTTAGCCACGCTTCTGACATGGCAAAAGAACATGGCATAGTGATAGCTCGCGGATACAGTGATGATCTGTGTTTATTTAGCGGCGCGTGGGATACAGATCACCCGGTATACGGTGACTTTGATTCAAGCGCCGCTAAAATAGCCATATCTCAAAAAGGTCCATTGGTAAATCCATGCGGCAATGATTTTTGCCCGTACCATAAAAAAGTATGCGACAAAGCCAGAAAACTGGCAATTAAAGGCAATTTCAAAACAAATAAGCCGCACGATATTCCAGTATGGGCATTAGACATTGGCGAAGATGTTCTTTACAAAAAAGCCACACTGTACGAAGAAGGTCTGCCTTTTACTGAAGTCTTACTATTCTATGCAAGGGATGTGTAATTATGTCTGTAATTAATAATATTAGCGAGATAAAAGCTCTGGCTAAAGAGCATTGGGATAATCTTCGACAACGGAGGCAGCTAGAAGCTTACATTAAGCTTGAAGAATGCGAACACGGTGGCGTGTATTTGATATGCGCCAGAAATTTTTCTATTGGTGTTTACAACGAAAATGCCAACGGATTTATTGGCATGCGCCATAAATTTGGCAGCAAGTATCTATTTACCGAGTATCACTGGGACACCGGAGAGCCATTCGGGACCGTAAAGCCCATCGTGAAATTAACTCAGCTCCCCGAAAGTATTATCATCGAAGAGTCATTCATATCAGACGACGGAGAAAAATACTTACCCAACGAGCCGTTAAACGCCATTATGCTTGAACTGGAAGACTGCAAGCCGGGGAATATTTAAGCCATGATTAAGGAGACTGTCACTGTTAGCACTGTAAAGTCAGCTCTGATAAAAGAAGCATTACTTTCTATGCCGTATGTCAAAGAGTTGTTCAGTATGAAGTTTTTAGTTGCCGCCAGCAATATGGCATTCGGAGAGAGTTCTTTTAATAGCCTTGCTATTGCGCAAGGCCTACGTGGTCTGGCTGAGTTAGCCAGAAAATTGGCATATGTACGAGCAGTCCCTACTGGAGTGTACTCTGAAAAAGACGGTGATTTGTTAAGAATAGCCAATATAAAAATATCTTATCGTGGTGGCGAAACTGACTACGGAGAGCCTATTAGAATACTGCTGTCTGTTCACAACGAACTAGACTTGTTTGCTGAGATAGCTGAGAATAATTATATTAGCGGCGTGTACGAAATATCCTACTCGCAGGAATTTCTAGAAATGGAGATGCTGTATGGCGAAGAAACAATCGGAGAAAAAACCAGCCAGGGAATCTAAATCTGAAAAGTCAATGCTGGCCATGGCTCAGGAGCGTGTATTTGGCGCTGTGCAGGAATTGGAAGATATTATGGCAGCGCTCAGCACGTTCGCAAGTCTAGGTCGTGAGATGTTCTATCCGGACTCTGGAGATCAAAAGCTTTTTTTCGAAGGACTGTCTATGATGCGACAGGCACTCAGAAACAAGCACGGAGACACGATTGCTATGTGTCTGCCCATGATGGGAGTGGGCGGAGATGCGGCCAAGATATTTTCTAGAAATCAATTCAGGAAATACTTTGGGGACAGCACTAACAGCGTGATTAGATTTTTGAATAAATACGGCACTGCGATGAGCTGGGATAGTATTGATGCTAAAAATCTACGTGCAGAAGCAGATGAGTTACTGGCAGAGCACGCCATGACAGACACGTCCGTTAAGCGAAAGCTGGTCATAAAGCATCCTGACATGGGTAAAAAGCCGGAGGCCAGTCCCCCAGCTGATTCAGGTAGCCCCCCAGGCAAAAAAACCAAAAAACGACCAGCAATACTGGCATCTATACGATCTATGTTGGACGAAATCCATCCAAGACAGGCAGAAGAGCCAGTGCAGGAACCGGAAGTCATGCCGTGGCCTGATAATTTAGATGACGACGATTTTTAAGGAGTAATATGATTGACTTTGAAAATCACGACGATGACCCAAATCACATGCCATCTTTTTCAGAAGCTGTTATAAGGGGCATGGTAGATAATCCTGCTAGCATATTTTTGACAATAGTGTCTGTTGCATGCGTCGGCATAGTTGCTGTCGACACGATAGATATCGTTCAGAAGTATTCTGACGTTCCAGACGGTTACGCTTCGCTCATCGCCACTGGGTTGGTAATTGTGGCGGTTAACTCGTTTGTAATAGGTCTGAACATGAGTAATTCTCTGACTAGCTTTCTACTAAAAATAGTCAAGCGTCGCTCAGACTTGTTCGATGAATTTCTGAAAGTGAATGAAGCTATTTCAAAAGACTTGATAGCCACACGTCAAGACTTGCGGCGCGCTAACCTGGAGAACTATCGCCTGCAAAAGCGTCTGGAGGCCATCGGCGTGTCTGCTGAAGAACCCATTGACAATGCCAAATCTGAAGCAGTAGAATAATTTGTATACAATTTGCATTGTGTAAATCTCGGGCACGTAGCTCAGTTGGTTAGAGCTCCCGGCTCATAACCGGGCGGTTTCCTCGGTTCAAGTCCGAGCGTGCCCATTTCATGGGGTGAGCAGTGAAAACGGCTGACTATTTAACAACGCGGTGCGATGCGTACGGCGAGGCTGCAGTTAAATAGATTCGCAAGAACACGGGGAAGTTCCGTGTTGCCCCACCAATTTAATAAGTACGCATGCCAGGATGGTGAAAATGGCAGACACGGGAGACTTGATGTGTAGAGTATATGGTCCTTACAAAGGTAGAGATGGTAGGTACAGATGCATCATTTATAAGGATGGTGCCCGAAAAACAGTTTCTTACCCAAGAATGATTTTAGAAAAACATATTGGTAGGGAGCTGGAATCCACAGAGGACGTCCACCATAAAGATGGTAACGTCGAGAATAATGATGTGGACAATTTAGAAGTTGTGCCTCATTCTAGCCATTGCAGAAGTCATGCTACTATATATTTTGGCAGAAAGACCAGTTGCGTCTACTGCGGCAAAACGATTGCTCTGTCTGCGAGACAGGAAAGCAACCGCGTGCGAGAATCCAGGAGGGGCAAGGCTGGCCCATTCTGCTCCAAAATGTGCAGTGGTAAGTACGGGAAACATATACAGCTTGAGCACCTAAGTAGGAATATTTAGTGTGAATCTCCGTAAATTCGGCGAACCCTTTAAAATGGCAACGCCGAGCCAAGCATGGAGAAGTCCATGAAGGTGTAGAGACTAGACACGGAGTACCCAGACCGGGTAAAGGCATAGTCCAGACTGCAAACTGTACTTATGTATGGGTAGCGAAAGCTATAGTGGTAAGAAAATCTCCTGCCATAAAGGCGTGCCGGTTCGACCCCGGCTCTTGGCAATTAGCATAGCGGCGTGGAAGGACACCCGAGCCTGAGTGACTGCCCGGTAAATCCCGGGACAAACAGGGACACTCGGTATTGGTCTGCGTTGGGAGAACTGCAGAGCCGGAATCAAGACCGGCCTATGCTTGTGGGACAGTGGCGAAATGTGGATAACGCGTGCCGTATTATATGATTTTGCACTAGATACTTAATAGACTTTGTTGCTTACGGCATATACGCTGGTTCGAATCCAGCCTGTCTCGCTCTAAAATGCTCGGCATGCGGTCGGGCATATTTTTTTTCTAAAGGAGATAAAATGTCACATTTTTCTGTGCTAGTCGTCACAAAAGAAGAGCCATCTCAAGAATTACTGGAAGCCGTGTTAATGCCGTGGCACGAATACGAATGCACCGGAATACGGCAGTATTTGGAGAAGGTAGACATCACCAAAGACGTCGAAAAATTTTTGGATGAAGACATCTGGGTTGGTAAAGACGCTCTCAGGAACATAGCGTGGCGATACAGCGAGCCGCCGAGTGAGCCCTTGGCGAAGCCGGCAGACATTACAGATGGGCCTGTGTCAGAAATCACGAAAATGAAAATGCGGGATACCGTGGGCATGAAGATAGCAAATACTGGGCAAGATTTGCTGGAAAAATTAATGACAGCCGAGTTCGGAGAGTTGATTTCTGAAGACGGAAAGTACTATGACGAGACAAACCCCAACGCAAAATGGGATTGGTGGGTTGTCGGCGGACGCTGGGGCAATTTTTTGCTCGACAAAGACGGGATATACTGTGACTCGTTGCAGAAATCCAGGCTGGACAAAGATACTATGCAGAAGCTAGTATACAGCAAAGCCGTGGAAGAATACGCCAAAGCAAAAGAAGTGATAAAAAACAGGCCAGTAAAATCCTGGCCACAGATGGTCGCGTCGTACGACGACATAAAAGACGCAAGAGCTGCATATCATGCACAAGAAGTAATAAAAGATTTTGCCAACGAGTTCGGCCCCTTCGCCGACGTGGAAAATTACTTAAAAAGCGAAGAGGAATTCATAGCCGGAGAGATAAAACAATGGCTGTGTACTTTCGCAGTAGTTTATAACGGCACCTGGAACGAACGAGGCTCGATGGGCTGGTTCGGGTGTGTAAAAGACGAATCGGCTTCCTGGCCGGACGACTTTGAAAAATTATATTCGGAAATACCCGACGACTACTATTTAACCGTCGTCGATTGTCATATTTGACAAAATAATTTTGCGGCAGTTGCGGGATAACCGCCCCCAGAGGTAAATATCCTGGATGCTTCATGAGCATAGGCATCCGTAGAGGGGGAAAAGCATCTAAGCTCATATGATGCTGTGAGTGTATGAATCTCACCTGTCGTCGAAGGCGGGAGTGGCGAAATTGGATAGACGCTGTTGGCCTCTGACGCCGACGACTCTGGCTATACTAGTCATGCCAGAGATTCCGGTTCGAATCCGGACTTCCCTGCCATGGCGCCGGACTCATTCCGGCAATATAGGCCATGCGCTGGCCTCTGATAGCGCAGATCGAACTGGGACGGTCTAACAGTTCCCGCGTTGTGTTTACGCGCCAGTAACCCTGGCGACTTTTTGCAGCAGTGGCGCAACGGTGGCGCAGCCTAAAAGCTTTTAATTAATAGGAAGGTTGCGGGTTCAAATCCCGTCTGCGACATCGGTGTCGGACGGCATTCCGACAAGTGCTTTGTGCGGGAAAGCGCTGAATTGTATTGGAGAGAATTTTATCCCGGCACCGCACCGGGAAATTTTTTGTGATATACTATTTACAACCTAGGGGCTTAGTTCAGTGGTAGAACAGCGGACTTTGATTCCGCATGTCGGTGGTTCAAATCCATCAGCCCCTGCTCGACCCGGCGGGATCCGGGACATATAGGCAGCTATGGCCTTGATAATAGCACTCGTGTTGATTGAATTTGAAAAAATATCTTCGTCCCGGTTTGACCAACGGGACCTTCTTGCGAGGATGGCGAAATTGGCAGACGCGCTGGATTTAGGTTCCAGTGGGTAAAACCGTGGGGGTTCAAGTCCCCCTCTTCGCACTTTTATTTGGAGAAAATATGCTCAGAATTTGTATTGATATTAATGGTGGAGTGATTTACACGTTCTATGCTGTGAATATTTCAAAGCAGTATGGCATAGGCAGACAAACTTATAGAGTCCAAAAAGACATTGGCAAAAATGCCGAGACTTGGAAGATTCGGCATAACTTTAAAGATGGCGCAGTAGTGCTGTCTAATAAAATTATCGCGTCGGCTTTGAGAAGATACCCGGAACTAAAAAGCAACGCGCCTCCTACACGGCTTCAGAAGTCAGCTGCAAAAACTTCGGATGGTGCATAAAAATATTTGATCTGCCGGCGAAGTCTAGTAGAATCCTCTCGGCCGTGATTCTGCACTCATGCTGAACTCGGTCAGATATTCGCAAATTAAAAAAGTCCCACCACATTTGAAGAGTGCCAGACATTACGAGTTTCGTCTCAATTGCCTGGGACAGCACATACCTGGCATCTTCTTTTGTGGAGCCAGATTTTCGCAAGGCAACATAGCTTTTTTTAGATGCTTTCACGCCATTTTCAAATATAATTCGTTGCGTGGCATCTTCAGATATTTTTTTAGGCATAATGAATCTAGCATTTCTGACGTCGACGTATCTCTGAGACATTTCTAGATAATCGGCATGGGCCTTTCTAAGTATTTGCCGGCCTATCACGCGGCTAATACCTGAGATCATAACAGAGGCGAAGCCATGTCTTAAAATGGCGAAATGCTTTTTGTTATCGATGATTCTGATAACGCGTTCTTTGTCGTCCGCAGGCAAATCATAACAAATAGACGCGCCTGGTAATATAGCGTTCTCGGCATAGCAAAGTGTATGTATCTCTGGGGCTGCAAGTTTTATCATAAATCCTCCAAAAAGTAGTTGACTGTTATTTTAATACATGCTATGTTGATTTTGCAATTCGACCCATAAGCCTCCTAACCTAATTGTTGTTGATTAAGTTTTTTAGCCGCCGATTTGGCGGTTTTCTTTTTGGGTCGCTTTTTGCTAGTGAAATCTATGTTTTTCTCGTTGATTTTGCAATATAATAGCGCCAGAGCGTCGCTCTCGTCTTCATTTAACCAGTCGCCACCAACTAAGTTTAACTTGGCCAACGTGAACTTTTTTACGGCTGATTTCTCCGAAAAGCCATACCCAGTTATGATTTTTTTTAAGCGCGTCGGTGGGACTTCTAAAATGCTTTTTAAATTCGTCAGATGACTAACGACCAGGCCACAGTAACGGCCAAGCCTATACGCGCCCTGAGCTGCACCCAGCGCGCCGCCTTCTATTGCAATATGCGAGCACTTAGACACGTCTACTAAATATTTATTAGCAGACGCCACATCCTGCATCGGCAGCATGTTAAGCTGTTCTCCAGCAGCGCGCCCCCGAGTAAAATCATCCAAAGCCTTATCGCTACCAAGACTTCCGGCCAAAAAAGTTTCCCTGCTGTCAATTATCGCCAAAGCAGCTACGCCAGTGTTGCTCATCGAAACGTCAAGTCCCAGAAGCTGAATATTTTCAGTGTATACATATTCTGTAAAGCAGTCCTGACCAGACAAAACTCTGGAAATGCTCCCGGCTGAAAAATCTTTTATTAAAATCTTTTTATTTTTATTTATGCGCTTGTGGCATTCTGAGTCATACGTGCCAGCATTGTACCAATAGACGTGCTCACACTTGGTGCCATTTATTTTGTTGGCTACAAAATCCGCCGTACCTACTGGGAATCCTAGCAGTACTAAAGGTTTTCTTGATTTGCAAGCCCTAATAACCGCATCAGAAAGCGCTGCCATAGAATTTTCAATATTTTCGCCTAATTTTTGCTCTAGGTTTTCGGCTTCATGTCCTTTATATTTTTCTACGAGATGATAACCGCGGCAAGCTAAATTATCGTACTTAAAAGAGACGCCTTTTGCTTTGGCGATGGCGTTCTCTATTTTGCCTTCGATAGATTTTCGCCCGAAAAAATTAAACACGGTTATACCGGCACAATTTTGATTTTCGGATGTTATGTCTAACAGGAGTTCTAACATGTCAGTCTCGGCTGATTCAGTTCTAAACATTGCCAACGTAACCTGGTCTTTTTCTGATGACATAGTATTTCATAACCTCGCGTTAGTTTTATACGCAAATGGATGCAAATGGGCCTGCCATGGCTGTCATAATAAGAAATTACAGTGCTTCGAGCCGGTCGACGCCATCAAATTTACGAGTTTGCCGGCCATCACAGAGTATATCATAGAACGGGTCAGTACTTCTATACAACCGGAGAAAATTACAATAGTAGGTTCAGGAGGTGATTTTTATTTTCAGCTGCCGGCCTGGGAAGAGCTGTGCAGAGAGCTAAAAATGCTGTATCCAGATATGCCAATCATATGGTATACTGGCGCGGAATTTACAAAAGAGAACGTAGCCATGCTGGGGGACAGCGCAAAGCTGTTCGATGCCATCATGTGGGGTAAGTTAAAAGTAGAGGAAGGGCGTGTAGTTAAAACTATGAGCAAGGCAGTAACCGCCCACGTAGTCGGAGAAAAGATATTAATATCCGAATATAACCCTAATTTCGAAGATGAAAGCGAGACACATAATGACTAAATCAAGAGCCTATGAAATGTTTCAGAAGCATATGCAGGATAACACAGAGGAAATAGCATATGATAAAAATGCAAACGCCTCTATGTTTTCATTCAGCAATTTCTCCATGGACTATGCTGCCGCCGGTCTGGCGGCTATGACGCGTGACATGATGGACGACGCTTGTCAGGGCATCGTAACCGACGAGGACAAAAACTTTTTCTGGAATCATGAGTCACACATGCGAATAGACGGCGCTCCCAAGTATTTCTATTTTCATGATATTACCAAGGGTGTAATTCCGTATTGCTATGCCACGTCTACGGGTAAGATTTTGTATGAAGGCTTGCAATACGTGGAAGACTACCCTTCCAGCAAACCAGCTCGCTTTGACAGCTATATCGCGCAAGTAATAGATTTAGTGCTGGAAATGTCCCAGGATCACGCCGGGGCTATCGCCATTCCGGATTTGTTTGTAAACTCGGCTGAATTTTTCAAGTCTCCAGAGGAAGTCAACGCTGATGCGTATCATATCGCAAACGTGTTCCAATCTATGATTTTCACATTTCATCGCAAAGTCCGACCTTCTGGGCAATCGCCATTTGTGAACGTCACTATTGCTGACGCGCCGACGCTGACAGCAGTTTTCAAACAAACTCCTGACCAGATAGCAATCACAAAAGCGCTGCAGTTAATATTCTTGAAAGAATTTTCAAAGGGCTGCAATGGAAAGCCATTCAGATTTCCTGTTACGACTGCTAACCTAGCTCTAGACAACAACAGGGATATTATTGACATGCCATGGCTGTCAGAGATAGCCAAATATTTGAAAACAGGCCGTCAGAATATTTATATTTCAAAAGACCCTAGAAAATTCGCATCGTGCTGCCGCATGGCCAATGACTTAGATTTGCTCATGGACATGGCAGGCGTAGACTCGTTTGGAAACGGCGGAGTCAGAATAGGCTCGCACAGAGTTATTACGTTAAATATACCTAAGATCGTAGCCGACAGCGGAACTGAGAAACTGGCTGATTTCACAGAGCTTATATGTAAAATGCTCAAAGCTCACAGAGAACTGCTCAGATCGCTAATCGATCACAAGTCGGGAAAATTTTTAAAATTCTTCAAGCATGGTTGGGAGAATCTCGACACGAATTTCTTTTCGACCGTAGGTGTTATAGGAGTTTGGGAAAGTGCTGTAATAATGCTGGAGAAGTCCGGCAATAACTCACCTACGCTGGCGGAAATTGTCAATAAAATGAAGGACATAATGGCTGTTATCAAAACAGTCGTTACAAATATGGCCAAAGAGTTGGCCATGCCCATAAATATCGAGCAGATACCTGGCGAGAGTGCTGCGGCAGATCTCGCAACAGAAATAAATACGCCTATTTTAAGCAATCAATACATACCGCTATGGGAAGACGTGGATATACTAGACCGTATCAGGTATGCTGGTGAGCTGGATGCGTTTTTCACAGGCGGCGCCATCACGCATCTTAATATTGAAAAAGAACTTAGCGACAATGCCGTAATGACTATGATAAAGATGGCAGCGCTTGCAGGCATGACGCATTTTGCGCCAACACATATTTATTCGGAATGCACTAATCGACACAGCTCGATCGGGAAACGTCAAGTATGCCCAATTTGCGGGGAAAAAGTCGTAGATTATATCACGCGCATAATTGGTTATTTCGTACCTGTGTCCAGCTGGAACAAGCACAGAAAGCAGGAGTTCAAAAAGCGCATAATCGAAGAAGAATTTGTAGCTAAGTGAAAATTTTTGAAAATACCTGTTATAAGCGAAAAGTAATCAATATCGAACTTAGCGATGATTCGTCGCTTATACGCTCTGACCGCCGAAACGGCTTATTGCGTTACCCCTACCAGATACCTGAAATACAGGTATCTCTCCGGGGAACGCAAAACGCCGACTCGGCGGAGGTGACCCGGTGAAAGATTGCTCAGCCAAATGCATTAGATCCGGACCGGTATCCGTCGTTCAATGGTTATTGATTACTAACTACCAAACTCACATAGGACTTAGCGGTGTTTCGCCGCTGTTCTCTCTCACTGGCACGAGGTCCTTCGGACCACGTCCGGGATCCGGAGCTCGAGACATCCCAGATCCTGGGAATTCGAAGACGCGTGCCCGAGGGACCTGCAGTACCTGGCGCCCATTCAAACCCATACTGTATGTGAGTATTTAGACTAAAGCGAGGTGATTGTGGATTTTATTTTTCAGCACAAAGAACTTAGCGGTGTTTCGCCGCTGTTTTCTCACCCTGGCCAGAATCCTCCGGATTATGAATAATCCTTCGGACTCTGGAAGAGATCTGGAGCCGGCGGCACAGGGATGGCGATCGATGGCCACGGCCTGTGCCTGGACCCTCTACAGACAACACATTGTTTGTGCAACAGGGCCTGTCCAGCCCTAAAACAGTTCGGATATCAAACCTCCAAATTGAACTTAGCGGTGATTCGCCGCAATAAGCAAATATTAATTGTGTAGCCGCACAGTTGGGCTTCGCGATTTTGATTTTGGAGGAGGATGCAAATGAAAGAATTCAAAAATATAGAATTACTGTCACTGAGAGACCATTTCTCAGTGTCATTTATGACTGAAATGTTCAGCTGCGCTATGAAGGGCGTGCTGAAGTCAGTTCTGAGGTTAACACCTTCCAGAAAGAACAGGTCTCCTGCGCTTCTGAAAGGAAATATTCTGCACAAGGCTTTAGAGTGTTACTTTTTAAAACTCAAAGACGGAAAAGCGTCACCGACGCTAGAGTTGCTCTCCGAGTCGTTTTCTGAGGCTATCGAATATTTCGAGGCCAAGAAAGAATACTACGACGAAGAGGTCTTGCAATCCGCGATTGAGTATTTTAAAAGTAACACTCTATTGCAGCAAACCTTGGCAGATTTTTTAGATAAAAATTTCAGATGCCAGTTGGCTACGCAGGATAAAATAATAAGAACCGAGTTGCCGTTTAATAAAATAGCCGCGCTTGGTTATAAATTTTCCGGCCGGATAGACTTGGCCTGGGGCAGTGAAATCATAGATTTTAAATCTATTGGCCAGGCGCCATCAAAAGACGATGAAGAGTTATACAAGCGCAAGATGCTAAAACTTCGTCATGAGTTCTGCATACAGCTGCTTATATATAAGCGCTGCGTAGAAGCCATGCTGGCAGCCGGAACGGCCCCGGAAGGCATAGTAATCCCAG
>ENA-UPXM01003207-UPXM01003207.1-activated-sludge-metagenome-genome-assembly--contig:-NODE-3207-length-18146-cov-17.872754_pt1 | contig 18146 bp, 28 predicted proteins | sample MGYA00238178_ERZ772708 | MGnify/ENA primary metagenome ERZ772708 (study PRJEB29002, sample SAMN05720212) | activated sludge metagenome | isolation source: anaerobic digester from wastewater... | reverse complement strand
CCATCGGTGAATGTCACGACGAGCGGGGCGGACCCCCCTCTCCAGCTAGCGCTGAATTTTGCCTTTGGTTTGGGATATCCACATTCGGGGGAATCTTCCTCAATCACATCCCAGGTGCCAGCATTGCACTGGATCTTGTCATACCCCGAGCATGCTGTGCCGCCATGGGGTTTGTCGGGGTTGGTGCAACTCTGGTAATTGAGGACGAAGTGTTTGACTGCATACCCGTGGTCAAATTCAGAGGTTCCGTCCCATCGCAGTTCGACCCCCTCGGTCACGGGCGCATATTTGTCTTTGGATATGTCAATCACGAACGGGGTTCTGCCGCTGAACTCCATGCTTGGCATGTAGATGCACGGAGTGACCCCGTTGTAGATCGGATGCCCCGCTCGCTGGGGGTTGATCTTCACGTTGGCAAACGAAGGTTCCGACGTGACCTTAATCCACGGGGTGTGCTTCAGGTAATGGGTCACTGTATAGACCTTTTCCCAATCCCACGACCACGGTGGGTCAGGGTCGCCGGGCCACTCGAATACTTGCCACCTCCGCCGCCACACGTTCACATAGAGCGCGTTGCCATTGATGTTCGGCTCAAATGGGCCATCGGCATACCCCTGTTGCTCCCAGACGCTCGGAATGTCGAGTTCTAGGTAGTCTGCAGGCGAGGTGCCTTCGTATCTATGCAGGATCCACGAAGCACCCTCTCCATACGTCCTGTAAATGTAGTCGGATGTGACCTCGATGTCCCATCCGTCGACGTAGTAATGGGCTTCTCCGGTGTGGAAGTCGTAGAATATGTCTCGGATGTTGCCGATCTTGACATTTAGACCGTATATTCCGGTCCCCTTCGGGACGGCAATTGGGGTGTCCGGGGTGGTCCCGGTTCCGTATTTCGGCGACCTCGCACTAAACGCAGTTTCCCTGCCAAATGGTCCACCGCGAAGATAGTAGGTGACATCTACCACCGGGACGCCATCGAGTGACATGGCGGTCACGCCCTCCGCATCGGTGCCACTGCGAGTCCGCGAGCGGCGGTTGCGGTTGTACCAGAACTTCCACCGAGGACCCTGGGAATTGCATATGAAATGAGACTCGATGTGCCCACACCGAAGAGGAATGCTGCCAGTTTCCGGTTAACGTCCCGATCTGGGTCTCTCATCCCGGTGTACGCGACCATGATGGCGGGCGCGGCGATGATGGCAGTGCTGGCGATGGAAGGATATTGCGCCGTACCGTCCGGGAGAGCGGTTGATTTTCGGAGCCCCCAGGACAGCATGGCTTCGGCGGCGGTGCCGAACGCCATCCAGATGGCGTCGTCGTCGGTGATCTCAAACCTCATGTGCGATGGTTGTGGAAAGTCATATATTAAGGTGTCGCGTATGCAGGGATCGGTGGCATTGTGAAAAAATGGATTCCAAGTTGGGTAATTATCCCGGTTGCCGGGATATCGTTTAGTGGGTATCGCCTGTACCGGGCCATGAAAGCTGCTGCGCCGCCGGGGTGCATCGCCTGGTCCATTGACCTCGACGCGGATTACGAGCGGCAGCATCTCGCATGGGGCAACTCGGATTACGGCTACTGGCCGGTTCCCAAGCACCCCGGCCATGTCTGTGTCTTTGATCCCGGCAACCCGGATTACACGGTAAAGGGCGCGAGCGGGTTTGGGTGGCTTGCCGAAGACGTTGCGTCCTGCACATACAAGCCTGCAACCGAGTCGGATCTGGTTATTGGACTGCGGATCTGGCACGAAGTGTTGCACTGCATGTTGGGGTCGGGTGAACCCGACCAGATGACCGAGACTCCGGGATTCGTTGCGTTCATCGAGCGGAAGTTCGGAGCAGACGACCCCTGGGTCTTTCAGTTCAGGGCAAACCCGGCGCTGTATGCGCACGACCCCTACTATCAGAAGGAGTTCTATGCCTACCTGGTGGAGGTACACTTTCGGGATGAGGCATCTGCACCGCCAATTCGACCACCGGTTCAGTATCTCATCAGAGACGTGCTTGAGGAAATTCTGTCGTTTGTTCGCAAGAAAACCGGGTCCCGTTCTCGGTGATGCGATTGCTACTTTTGGGATGGTCACGGGGCGCAGGGGTCACCGGCCCTGGACTGCCCTCCGACCATAGTTGTCCGGTTGTCAGTTCGTCATGGGTCGGGCATGGTTGTGCGGCGCGTAGCCGGGACGGGGTAGGATTTTGTGGGAAAATCTGCGCGGTTAGATGGGGGTGTGCGCGCACGTACCGTGTCGTCCACGGTTCTGTGCAAAAAAAGGTGTGTGAACTCAAGTGCGCTTGAATAACCGGAGGATTGCCTTGACCAGCCGGGAGATGAGATCCAGAAGGTAACCGCCCTCGCTGAGCTGCGATGCGGGTTCTTCTGGCTGCGAGGGGGTCTCCGGCGGCTCCGGTGTTTTGGGATCGGTCGGGGCGCCTCGATGTTAAATTTGCTGCCCTCCGGGAGACGTTGGATGAGATCCATGCGCTCGGTCTGCGGAAATGTGACCCTGCGGTTGCATTCGAGCGGGCGCATCTGGCACGGGATTATCTTGACGACATCCGCCGAGACCTCGACGGGCAGTCCGGTGACATCAAGAAGTGCGATTGGCGGGCATACAACGATGCTCTTCAATCTGTTGACGCGGCCGATGCATACCTGTTGACGCTTCCGCGAAAGTTCCGTGGCGAGTGCTCGTGTATACGCGCTCGGAAATGAGTGCTATTCTCCCATTTTTTGGGTGCAGATTGGCAGCATCTCGGTAACGCAGATTTCTACGACTTGTATGTCCGAGGCAAGTTGCTTGACCTGGCGGGCGAACGCTTTCAACTCTCCCGGCGTCGGTTTGGTATCGGCGTCGGTGTCACTTGCGCTGTAGGCAATGCTGAATGCGTGCCATGCGAGATGGTCTAGCCCTTGCTCAGCGCGTCGAATCTGTGCCTGGAGTGCGTCGATGTGGTGGATCAGGTCGAGCGCCTGCTTACAAGCGCGGGCTGCTTGGTCTTCGGGCGTCGGCGGAGGCATATCCTGTGCGTGGGATTGTCGCATACCTTCATAAATGTGCGTCAAAGGTACAGATGCAAGACTGCTGCGGAATGTTTTTATTATCGCGCCCCACAGATGCGTTGAGAGGTTGCTTGCATGGTTGATGAGATTGACATTCGCGAACCCGATGTCGTTCCGGTGGTGAACCGGGGGTATGTCATCTTCCCGGACCCCGGTGGGAAATATTCGGTGGTGGCGGTGCGGGAACACCACATCGCCGAAGGGCGGAGGAGAGTCGAACGCTTACTCACGGACAGGGTCGCAATGCCCCCGGACGTGGCGCTCGACGCTGCGATTGAATTGTGGGATGAGACCCGGCTCCCGGTGTGCCTCTATCTCAAAAATCATGGCAAGGTTATCTTCGACGACTTCTGGGAGAGCGTCGTGGGTAACGACCTGGACGACACCACCCTCGTCATGAAGTATCTCGGATACACGCAAGACGATGCAAGCGAGACCTTCCCGGTGAAGGTCCCGGTGAACGAGCGCGCTGCGGATGCGTTGCGGCTTGCCATGGGACTTGACCTCTGCACCCCGAAGCCTCGCGCGGGCGCGACGGCGCATCTCGCGGTCCCGAAAGTGGCCATCGAGATGTGGCGGGAGCATGCCGAGACTGACCCCTCTGCCCAGGGGCTGAACTACGTGGTCGGGCATCCGATCACAAAGGCGGCAATCCGAGCGTATTTTGACCTAGCAGACGTTGTGCCCGTGAAGATGGCGTTCGATGCGATACATTGGAAGGATGCTGCATACGGGTGGTATCGACATGCGGATGACACCGCATATATCAATTATGGGGCGTTTGCCCCAGAGTATGTGCTCGCGGTGCTGATGCTGGGTCGATACAATGTGAACACGGTGATCGATGCATTTGCGGCGACGATTGTTCACGAGGTAACTCACCGGGCCGAATGGCTGACTGGGTTTGCCTACGAGGGGAGGTGGGTCCAGACGCAGACGCCCCGTGGGATAGAGAACATCCCAGAGGGGAGCGAGTTGATGGCGGTCGGGGCCGAGTACACCGGCGGGTATGCTCTCCAGAAGTACGATGCCGACCACGTTCGATACCATCTCCGGGAGGCATTCAACTGCACGGAAGCCCTGTGTGACATTCAGGGGTCGGATGCCATGATGGCGTTCGGGTCTCTCATGGATCGGGTCGAGTTGGTATATGGCGGGGTGCTGCCGAAGATATGCGGGGCGTACGTGCCGTTCAAATACGGGCCGTATCTGAATTACAATTTCCGCGTTGCGTGTCCGGAGGAGAACGTGGGCGCTCTCAAGGAGGAGTTCTCCGCATCCGACTTTGACGTGTCGTGGACCATGGAAACCCGCAGAGCGGTTCGGATCAAGGCACCGCCCTACGAGAAGATGTATGCCGACCTCATTGGCGATATCTTCGTTCCCGCAGATGACCAGACGTGGATAGCACAGGCGTATCGAGAATATCCAGATTCCCACGGGCACAAGAACATGCTGATTGAATAACGAGACCCTGGGTGCGCCCGTCGAAACAAACCTTTTTATACTCACACGTTCATTTGCTCATTTGATGGCATCAGGTGCTCAGAAAGTATCAGACAAGGACGCACTTGACATGCTTCGCTTGCATCGACATGTTCCTCCGGCAGAACGCAAGTCGCAGAAGGAGATCGCTGATATGTATAACGTGCATCCTCAGACGGTCTCCCGTGCGATCAAGCGAGCCGAAGAGATATATACCGAGTTCGAGCGAGGTGTTGAAAGTGGCGCCATCCGCTGTACAACCGCCGTGCAGAAAGCATCCCCTCCGCCGGAATCAGACGCGGGCGGCGCCCTCATGCTCCCGCAGCAGTTCGTGGATGTCCTCTCGGATATGAACCAGATGCAGTCGGCGTGCCGGGCGACCGGGACGTTCATGGCGACCGCAGCGCATGCCGCGTACGAGGGGGTCACGAACGAGACCCTTCCTCATGACCAGCGATTCAAGATGGTCGTGACCGGGGTAAGTGCGCTCGCAGGGACGCTCTTTGAGATGTACGACGGCACCCGGCAGATCCAGCGGATGATGCAGAGTTCCGCGAAACCGACCATGCGGGACGTTCGGTCGGAGGAGGGAGAATTCAATGAGTGACGATGACCGCTTTGTAGCCCGGTGCTTGCGTGGGCACGAGACGGTAATCACAGCAACTACGCTTCGGCCTATGCTGGATGTGAACAAGAAAGGCACTACGTTTGTGATTCGGTGCCCGCATGTTGAAGACGGGGTTATCTGTGGTGCGCCAGCCCAGATCGCCCAGCGAGATGTGTCGCGACTGTTAGGAATCAGCGCTAGCGAGGCGAAACAGATGATGAAAGATATGCATGCCCAGAAGACCGGTGCCGGGGTGGTTGCTCCCCTGCAGCCCCCGGAGCCCGAAGAGCCACAGGATGACGCCGATACGTCTCCGGCGTGGCAGGAAGCCCTGAAACCGCAGGTTGCGACCATACCGTCGCCCCGGATGCCGAATGTGTCCAGACTCCCGGTGACGCCCAGGCCGACAACGCGACCCGAACTAGCAGACGACGACCTAGCGGATCCTTCGACGGCCATCCGGGCGGAGCGTCCAAAGCTCGAGAGGAAGTATCCTCCGATTCGGGTGGTCGAGAAGAAGGATCCCCTTGCCGTCCTCAAGGAAGTGATCAACGAGGCGGGGTTGAAGGACGATGTGACCTACACCCTGCACCGGATCGCGGACCTGATGGATGACGGATGGTCCACCGAAGACTTCGTGATGACCTCGAAGCAGTATGGTGTGAACGATGCTGTGGCCCGAGGTGTGGCGATGCGGTTCAAGCTCGAGTGGAAGTCGCATCTGAAGCAGCTCGAAGAGCAACAGCGCGTGCTCGAACGGGCGAGTGGTCCAGCGATGGGGCCGTTCTCCCGGGACCGCACTCCGGGTGAGAGCGAGCCGCTGGTGCCGCTGCAGGCACCGCAGTATCAGCAGATGGCCCAGCAGATCGGGATGCAGATGCTCCAGAGCAACCCGATGATGCAGATGTGGGCGCAGAGCAACCCGCGGGATTTCGAGGAGATGGTCAAGAAGGTCGTGGAACAGACCCTGAAGGCGCAGCAGCCCCAGCAGCAGCTCGGGATGAACCTCATGATGGGTGGCATGAACCCCTACATGACACAGCAGGTGTTCCCGTTCGGCGTGAATCCGATGATGGGCGGCATGAACCCGATGATGGGAATGATGGGGCAGGGGGCCTACCCGTATTCGCCGTCTCCTCCACCTCGGCGGGAGACCATGACGGAAGAGAAGGTCGCGGACATCGTAGAGCAGAAGATGGCCTCGGCGATGAACGAGATCAAGGTGGTGCTGGCACAGATCGGAGGTGCGCAGCGGCCGCAGCAGCAGGACGACCCGCTCTTGAAACAGATTGTCCTGAACATGCTCCAGCAGCAGAACCAGAAGAAGGAAGCCGACCCGATGGTGACCATGCTTCTGCAGCATGTGCTTGAGAACGCCGGCGGAAGGGGGGATGCAATCGAGGCAATGCTGGCCCAATTACTGCAAGAAACAAAAAAAGGCCAGGACTCACGCTCCTTGGACCTTGACCACCTCCGGGAGATGATCAACCTCAAATCCATCGAGGGGGAGCTTGGTCTCAAGCAGCGTGAGTTCGATGACCGGAGAGAGAGCCGAGACCTGATGCGGCAGGCACTGAACGAGGGGCTGACGGTGGTCGGGCAGGCGTTTGCGTCCACTATGATGTCTCGCGGCATGGGTGGTGCCCCGATGAGCATGCAGCAGCAGCAGCCCGTGAAGACGGAGATGCTTCAGACCGATGATGGCAACATCGTCATGCGGTGCCGGGCCTGTAACGAACTGATCATGGCGCCGCCGGATGCCATCGAAGTCATCTGTCCGTTCTGTAACGCCCAGTTCCCGGTCGTGGATGCCCCGGACTTTGGTGACGACGAGGGGCATGCTCCTGAGCATGTGGCCGAGGAGGCCCCGGTGACCGAACCTGCGCCGAGGGATGAGACTGTGCCCAGCGAATCGTCGGCACAGCAGTCTGCTCGCGGGCGGGGAAGGAAAACCATTAAACGTGAGGACGCGGAACAGAACGAGTAGGGGCACAGCATGACTGATTTTAAGTCGAGTATCATCGCCCAGGTTGCGATACGGCAGCTCCGGTCGCTCCTGAACGGGGCAATCGGGCAGTTCACCCCGAACGATGTCCGCACCGCAATCCTCACGGACCAGTCGATCTGGGGCGGCGGCGAGCAGGAGATCCGGCAGTATACTGCCAAGATCCCCGGCATCGATACGTTCGGGAAGGCATTCATTGCCGGTGTTGAGCGAGACTACGGGAGCGTCACGAACCTGGTGGTGATGTGGCTGCGGGAAGACCAGAAGCTGAAGTATGGGATGATCGTGAACACCCCCGGCGGGTCGGAGTGGCTTGACCGGCAGGTGACCGAGATTCTCAAAGGGATCGGGCTGAAGGACGGTGCCTGAGATGCCTCGGGTGCAGCAGGCGGTGCCTGCTTCATTCCCCTACAACCCACAGGCCATGGCTGTGCAGGCGGTGGGTGTGGTGGTAAGCAAGGTTGCCATGACGCTGGTTGACCGGGTGCTCTACCCGGAGCCCAAGCTCACCGACCTCCGGGACGAGATGGTCAAGGTCATCGATGAGAACGAGCCGAAGGTGCAGGAGATCCGGGCAAAGCGGGCACAGTATCTGCAGGAACCTGCACCCGCCCCACAGGCTCCGCCGGTGACCACGAAGTCGCCCGATGTGACCGCCTATATCGAACAATCGCTTCAGGCGTTGCAACAGGCCCAGGAGGCAACGATGTGTAAGGTCTGCAAGCGGGAGATCGGGGAGGCGGCACGGATGGTCCAAACCAAGCTCGCCACAATTCAGAATACCGACAAGGTATACCGGTCGATGAAGGAACTTGAAGCACAGGGCGCTTTGCCCCAGGGGGCGAAGTGGAGCACGCTGAAAGAGACCGAGCGGCAACTGGTCCGGGACTATGCGAGGGATTGACATGGGAGAAGTTGATGGTGTAGGTGGCGCGAGTGGCGCCGGGATTGACTCGGGCTCAGAGGAGTACTGTGCAATCGCCTTCGAGGAGGCGACGATGATGTGTGCGACGCCCGAACTCGTGTTCGTGCAGGCGTCGAAGTTCATGGGGTTCGGCCCGGAGGAGATCGATGAGATGCTCCCGCTGGATGCCACCTATCGGGAGGCGCTGAGCGCCGGGGTCGGGGAGTCGATTCTCGACGCCCGCCGGTGGATTCTGGCCCGTGCCTGGGATGCACATGTGAACGAGGGCGTGACGGTCTTTGAGGCATTCATGACTGCGTGGCAGGAGGCTGTCTATGATCTCAGCGGATGAGAACCGGGACAAGGTCCGGGAGACGCTGCGGGGTCGTCTGCAGGGCAGAGGGCTCCCGGTTGGCGATACCGTCTTCACCGGGACCGGCACCGAGGCCAAGGTGACCGATTTTGATACCTCGATGATCAAGCAGATATATCTGGTCACCGAGCAGAACTGCCCGGGATGTCACGACGCGATGGACGAGTTCCTTGATGACATTCAGGACGGGACGCTGCGGGTGGTGGATGTGGGTGACGACAAAGGGTTCGAGATCGTGCAGGCGCTCAACCTCGTGGCGGTCCCGGCCCTGGTCATCGAACTCGTAGGCGGCGGATACCTTGAGTTCAAGCGAACTTGATCTCTACGAAGGACGAGTCGTTGTTGTACGGCTCGATCCCGACAGGCTTGAAGATATAAACTCTTTTTTGGAACCCTATGTGAATGACCTCAAGCCCGGTGAGAGGATTCATACGAGTATAAAGGGCGATGTGTTGACCGTGCGGATCCTGAAAAAGAAGAGTTGAATTGGGGCGGTGGGTTACCGGACGCTCCGGGAGGCATATCCGAATGCGAGTAGCGCCCCGACGAGCACCACCCCGCCGACAACCAACCCGATCCCGAGGGGGTTCTTCTCGTAGAGCTCTGACAACTTGAAGAACGACACCCCGCCGATAGATACCCCAATGACGCCTAGGATTGCCATTACAACCGCTCCCGCGCCGATGGCCGGGATCGCGGGGAGGATGGTGCTCTGGAACCCCGGCACCGGTCCATGGTATTGCCACTGGGCGATGATCTTCTTGTTGGGATAGCACACGCCGAAGTAGGTCAACTCACACCCATGCCGGGAACACTCCTCGACCAGGTCCTGATAGACGCGGTCTTCCCACCCGGAGGTGGTGAGATCCGCGTCAAACACGGCCTGATAGGTGACGCCCGGCACCATGTCAATGCTGACCTGGGGGTCGTAGGTCTTGAAGACCTGTGTCCCGAAGACGCGCTTCCCGATCTCATACATGGTTACGCATCCCGGGCTATCGCATAGAGTTCCCCAGCCCGGCCGTAGGCTTTCTTGCTCTTATCCCACGCGGTGCGCCCAAGTTCAATTGCCCTAGCGCGTGCCCGCTTGTTTATCACAACATAGGCGACGCCTGCGAGCAGGATGCCTGCGCCGGCGAGGAGTGCGACTTTCCTGAGATCGTCGGAATCGATGATGGGGTTCAGCGTCAGTTCGACCGGCATGACTTCACCTACCCCGATGGTGACGATCACGGTCTCGTCTTCATAGAGGAACTTCTTGGCGGTGATCTGGTAGATGCCCGGGTTCACATTCTTACCGATCACGCTCCCGACACCGGCCTTCTCACCGTTGATGTAGATGGTGGCGTCGCTCGGGTAGGTGTAGATGTTCAACTGTGCCTTCCCCACGGGCGGAGGGGTCGTCACGGCGAACAGGCGGAGGGCGTTCGTTGAGCGGAGAACAGCGTCAACCGTGGCGCCGCGGCCGGTCCCGACGTTGCCGTCGTCCAGCACCCCGACGTAGTACTCGCCGGGCTTGGATGGGACGGTGAAGCTCGGCATGCTGATGGATGCATTCCCGGCACCGAGCCCGATGCTCCCGGTTTTGCTCCCCATCCGCTCCCAGGCGTATGCGGATGCAGTCTTCTTCTTGATGTAGAGCGAGAGGGCGTAGTCGCCGAGATCCAAATAGTCCTTCTGGATCCGGGCGGTTACATCCATGGTCTCACCGGGATGATACTCGGTGCCTGATATGGTGATGTCAGTCACATACATGGCAGAATCCTTCTAACAGGAAGTCCCACACAAGGTAGATAAAGGTTGCGGAAGAAGAAGAGCGTCGATAAGAAGAGTTGTGAGAAGGCGGTTACGCCTTCTTGCCCGAGCAGTTCGCAGATGCCTTGGCGAAGGCTGCGCGAGCCGCGTCGCGGTTGTCGAACTTCTTGCCGTCGAGGGCCTTGCGGACACAGTTCTGGTGCTGCTTGAGTGCGGCCGAGGTCTGGACAGCGTGCTTGCTCCGAACGTACGGGGGCTGGTCACCCTTCTGCGGTGCAACAACCTGGCTCTGGGCCAGGACGAGTCTGAGTGCGGACTTTCCCATTACAACTCACCTGATCCATTCTATGCTCGCCCGGATATATATAGGTGTGTCAGAATAATTGTTTTGACACATCAGTTTGTCAGTTCGCTCGCCACGAGGAAGATCATCGCCTGCAGGCAGTTCTTGGCGATCTGCTCCTTGTCATCCTCGGACTCAGTATCGGCATAGATGCCGGTATCCAGCATGACCCGGAGGATCTCGGTCATCTTCTCGACGCTGGCTTCGATGACCGTGTCGTTGATGAAGACGGGTTGGCAGAAGTATTCGTCTCCGTCCCGGATCACCAGCCCGGAGTCTTCGAGGATTGGCATGTGATACGCCACGTTCTGTCGCGGGATCTTCATCTTTTTGGCGATGCGGGAGAGCGTCATGGGTTTCTTGGCCCGGACTAGGGTGCAGAAGATGTCGTAGCGAGCCGTCTTGGTGTCGGTTGGGTCGTTCACGCGAGTTCAGCCCCCTCGGGAACGACGACCAGAACCTTGTCCTTGTGTTTTTTCCTGAGTATATTCACAAGCATCTTCGGGTTCTTGATCCGACCCCCTGCGGCCTCATACGGGTTGGTGGTGACGGATCGGGTCAGGTCGAAACAGCGGACGAAGGTATATCCGGGTTCTTCGGACTTCTCGGCATAGCATTCCTGGGTCTCGGGGTCGTATCCCCAGAGTTGCTTCGGATCGAGTCCCATGGCGCTTGCAATGGAATTGTGGACCGCCTCTGCCTCGCTCTGGTTAAAGTGGATGCAGAGCCCGTTCTTAACCGAGAGGACCCGTGTCTCCACAATTTCGTCGAGGTTCTTATCGGTCGGGATCTTCTCGATGTTTCCGGTCTGATACGAGATCACGCCAAGATTGCCGCCTTTTGCGGAGGGGCGCTTGTGCTTTGAGGTCTCGAAGTACTGGATGGCGTTTGAGGGGATGAACGGCGATATTGCTTCCCACCGTTTGAGAACGCTCTCCATGTGGGTGGTCATGCGGGATATCTGCTTGTCAAGACTCTTGATATCCTTCTCGACCTGCGTGAGGCGGGTGTCGATGGCTTTGGTGGTCTTGTCCTGGTCGGAACTCTTGGCAGTGGCGACCTCTTTCGCGTCCGCATCTGCCCGAATTCGCGCAACAATCGCAGCCACGGCATCGGTGTGGCTGACCTTGTTGAGGACGACATCGGTTGCCATATGGTTGATGACCTCGGCGTATGCGGTGTCGCATGCATCGGGGGCGTCTTTCCCGAAGGCGTAGGCAAGGGCGAGGCATGCGGCCTGAAGGAGCTTCTTCTCCTCGGCGACCTTCTCGTGGTCGAGGTTCTTCAGTGCGTCCTGCTGCTGCTTGTGCTCGGCTTTGCGCCGCTTCTCAACCTCGGCGGCAAGTTTTGCCTCGCGCTTCTCGCGCTCTTCCGGGGTAGATTCCGGTGCAACCAGTGACTGCTGAACCTCCTTCCGCCGGGCCATCTGCTTCTTGAGTTCTTGCATCTTCTCGGTTTTCTCGTCCGTGGAGTCCTTATCCGGCTTCTCCGGGGGTGGGATCGGGGCTTTCGGAGCTTCCTGCTTCTCCGGGAGTCCTCCTTTTACAGGTCCGATGAACTGCTGGTAGCGCTTGGGAAACGCAGCGGGAGTGATCTTCGATTCCCTGGTGCCGTCGAGCGCCCGCACAAGGTGGTGCCCCTTGTAGGGGGCATCGGTCGTCACATACAGGTAGTAAACGGGATTATCGGGCTCGTCCGGGTTCCGAATAACCATGCCCTTGTGAACATCATCTGCAGATTCGATGGGTGCCCACTGGTCCGCTGGAGCCTGCATGTATTTCTTCAGGGTTCCCTTGTTAAAACGCTTGATTTCCGGCATGCTACACCAACTTATGTGTTTGTATGGGGATTAGGTATAAAAGGGTTTGGGGATGGGCGATCAGGGGGCGTCGGGGATGCCATCGTTCTCGTAGAAAACGGGAATGTTGTGCTCGATGGCATATTGCCGTTCCATGGTCGCCCCCTTGCTTCGGCTCCATCCGGTTATCAGGAGAAGGGCGTCACAGTGCTTGAGGTGTTCGAGATTGAACGCATACCATTGTTCCTCGGTGAATTCGGGGTAGTGCTGGAACCCCTGGGTGTGGGTGTGGGGGCAGAAGAAGATCCACCCCTTCTGCATACATTCCCGCGCCGCTCGCGCTGCGGATGCAACATTTGCGGCCACCCCGAAGACCGGGTCGGGATCTGTGAATGGCCCGGCGATGTAGATGATCGGCATTATTCCCCCTGGGCGCCGAGTGCATGGCATTTCCCGGACTTGATAAGCTCGAGCTGTTCTCGCGCAAAGTCACCCATCTGGTCAAGCAGGTCGTCAACGGTATCGCTATGGAAACTGCGTCGCATGACCATGGGGTCCATCGGCCCTACTTTGAGAACCGAAGGGCTGACGTGCCCGATGAACGTGCCCATGAACTTCTCGACGGATACCTGTGCCTGGAATGTGCCGCGGAGGGGTGGTTCGTCGGGCGAACGTGCATCGATGGCGTCGATGGTCTTTTCGAGCGTGGTGTAGATGGCGTCGATGCGCCGGTCAATGTAGTGGCAGGGGGTGTCGAGGTAGAACTCGCCGTATGTGCATAGGTTCAGGAAATTGATGATGACTTCTCTGGTTTCCTGTGCGAGTTCATGGTTATCAAGAACACCGAGGAAATGCGTCCTGATCTTGCGGTGGTCGAGTTTTCCCTCGTATCGGTGGAAATGGTGGGTCCCGGGTGCCCCCTGTGCTTTGTAGACCATTATCCCACCACCGTTGTTACCGCCTCGTAAAAGACCGGACGGATATCTTCGAGGTCATCGTCGTCTGATTCGATATTCATCTTCTGAAGTTTGGTGACGCTCGCGACCTTGCCGATGCACAGGCTCGTCACATCCGGGATCCACTCGCCTTCCTTTGACGACTCCCGCCGGAAGTAGTCGAGCCGGTTGGCGTAGTATTTCGTAGCCTGTTCTTCGTCAGGGAACGTGCAGAACCCTTCGTCGTTGTCGTATACGAACCACATGGTATCACACCTCCGTTCCGAGAACCCCGTTGCATACGTGCTCCATGAGTTGCATGAACCGGGTCTGGTGCTTGCGCTTCAGGTAGTCGACATCGATCCGCATGAGGATGTTGTGATCGGACAACTCCTTGCGCTCGGTCTTGAGGGTCTGATATTCCTCGCTCGCGGCAAGCCGGCGTTCAACTTCGATCTGCCGCTTCTGGGCATTGGACAATGCCTTGTCCTTCAGGGTCTCCCACTCGTCCTCTACGGCGATGGTACACCGCCGTTCGACGTTGTGCATCCGTTCTGCAATCTGCTCCAGTCTCTTCTCCGCGGCGAACCTCTTGAGTTCGAGGTCGCGAATTTCATCGGTTTCTCCAAAGTCCATGTAAAATCACGTCTCCTGTGTCTGGTTGTCATGTTCGATCCACATCCGACACCGCGAACATCGCGGGTCATCATCTGTGGCGGGTCTAAAGTCTGTAGCGTGGCTGTGCCGCAGCGAGAATTTCCGCCGCCCGATATTCAGCCTTCCACATCTACTCCTGCCATCGGGCCGGTAGTAATGTGCAATGTCTTTCCCGGCGATCACATACCACCCGGGCTTGACAACCTCTTCGCGAGCTGGTGCCGTCAGGGGGGTACCGCATTGTCTGGCGACATACCACCCGGGCTTGACAACCTCTTCGCGAGATGCCACCTCAAGGAATACCCGTTCCAGTTTTTTGATGTGGTTCTGGAGGTCGTTCAGTGTGTCTTCGGTTGCGGCGATGTCATCGGTTTTTGCGAGGGGCATGCCACAGTAGGTGCAGTATCTGCAGGCGTGGCTGGTTGGTGTGCGGATGTACATTAGGGTGTGAGAGCAGTGGGGGCAGGCGATGGTTGCAGCCCTCCCGCATACAGTAATCATGGGTTGTGCATCTGGCATGTCATTTCTTCCCGTTGTCATTGAGGGGGGCCGTGAGCGCCCTGATAACCAGCGTTAATCCATACAACGATATCCCTATCGCAATGCCGAATGCAAGGGTGTTCAGACACCCTGCCAGGTTGGATCCAATCTCGATAAGCATGTGAGGTCAATCTCCCGATTCTCGGTTGTCTCTCGTTTCAGCATCTTCTTCCCGGCCCGGATGCTCACACTGATGTAGCGACGGTCGCATGCCGGGCAGTAATACAGATCCCCGAATGGGGGTGCGGTTGTGTCACCGCACCAGACGGTAAACACCCCGCACACAGGGCACCGCGGTTCGTCTCGCGGGAACTCGTCGTGCTTATACGGCATGAGGACCCGGTTGAGAATATCTCGGCTGGGTTTCATCGCAGTTCCTTCCGCAGTTCGTTCCCGATGGCGGTTATCACAGGGATGGTCACCGAATTGCCCGCGAGTTGATACCGTCGAGATTTGCTAATTTCCTTGATGCCATCGGGGAATGTGCCGAACTGGGTCCAGTTGTCAGGGAACCCCTGCAGGCGGTCGTACTCGAGGGGGGTGAGCCTCCGAACGATATACTCGCCATCGTCGGCAAGAAGCACGCCGTGGATGTCACGGGTTGTCAGGGTGAACATCGGGTCGCCGTCTTCCCGGAACCTCCGTCCGTGCTGTCGCTTGTCTGGTCTGTTTGGGGTGAGACAGGGGTGTGTTGCGGGATGGGGCTGGACGATGTATTGCATTGCACCACCCTTACCGTCTCGCGACTGTAAGGTGTTAGCAGGGTAGTCCCAAAGCCGTTCCTCTTCTCCCTGTGCCGCTCGGCATGGTGGATAAGACTCTCCATTGCCGTCCGCGAAAGGTAAAAGTGCTCCGCAGGGTTCGTCTCCAAGACGTCCGACAATGTAGACTCGCTTTCTCGTTTGAGGCAGGAATGCCGCGCTGTTGATACAGCACCACGATCCCACGTACCCACAGTCCCGAAGCGTATCGAGGACCCGGGCGAAGGTTCTTCCTCGGTCGTTTGATAGCAGTCCTGCAACATTCTCCAGGAGTATGTATTCTGGCTGCTTAGCCCGGATAATTCGCTCAACCTCGAAAAAGAGCTGTCCTCTGGGGTCGTTGAACCCCCGTTCGAGTCCGGCTCTTGAGAAGGCAACGCATGGGTTCCCGGCACAGAGGACTCTGTGGTCGGGGATGTCGTCTGCCTGAACTGTTCGAATGTCAGTTGGTTTCCACGTTTCGTGGAAGTTGTAGTTGTAGACGGCGCAGGCGAACTTGTCGATGTCCGCGTAGTAGTTGAATGTAAAATCTTTGTCTGCCAGGGATAAACCGTGTCTGAATCCACCTATACCACCAAATAAGTCAACGCACTCGATTTTTGACACATTATCAACGTCCGTTCAATCAAATGGAATTTCAAGTTCGTTGTCACTCGTTGTTCTCATCTCGATTGCTTCTGCAATCTCGACGCCGGTCACTTCGTCCTTGAGTTTTAGCCGGGCGAGCGCCTTGGCAATCCTGATGATGCTTCGGATCCAGCGCCCGCTCCTCCCTTCATCGATGGATGTGAAGTGGTCGGCGAGGGGTTGGACCTTCGCTTCGAGGTCAGAGATATCCTTTGGTCTGACGATGGGGTTGAGCCCCATGGCAGCGCCGATGTAGATGTGAAGCATCTCGTCGGTGGTCTCCCGATTCTTTACACCGGCAATAATCCTCCGTGCAATCTGGATTGACTCGTTGACGGACGGCATGTCAAAGTGGTAGACCAGGTCGAACCGCGAGAGGATCGGGGTCGGGACTTTGGAGATGTCGTTTGCAGCGGCCACGTATCGGATCTGGGCCTCAAACTCCTCGTATTTCCCACCAACCGTCTCGACATATCGACCGCCCTCCAGTACATCCCGGAGTGTGTTGATATCACTGAATGCTTCGATCTCGTCGTGGACCACAATGCCGCCGTTATACTTGGCGAAGAGACGGGTTCCCCCGTCATTCCTCCGCCCGTCGCCTTTCAGGGACGACTTCTTAGCTTCTCCCGATAGGTAAAGGGCACCCCAATGGTCTCGCAGGTGGTCAATGAAGACCGTTTTGCCACAACCGGGTTGCCCTTTGAGCAGGATGTTGATCCGGTCTCTTCCATCAGGGGAGTCCCACTGGTTCGCGAGGCAGCACAGGATGCCAAGTTTGACATCCGTGTGCCCCACCACTTCGGGACAGAAGAACTCCGGGACCACCCGGAGGAAGTCCTCGCCGTCTGCCATCTCCGTCAGAATCTCGCGGATCTCGGTCGGTTCCATCGCCATGTCAGATGCCTCTAACAGTGCAGTCTTCGATGTCTGCGCCTGCCCTGGCGGCATTGAGCAGACCGATGAACATGAGATCCATGACACAGTCCTGACAGAGAAGGAGCGACCGTGTCTTCTTTTCCTCCTCTGAGAAGTCGTATGGTGCCATGAGGGTCTCCATCGTCTGGTCATAGAGTGCCGGGTTCAGATAGTTCAGGTAGTTGCGGGGTTCAAGTATCGGAATCACCTCTACTCCACCTCAACGATGAGATCGGGGTTGAACGTCTTTGATGGCTCGAAGACGTAGCCCACCGGGTTGGACACCACCCGGACGCCACCGAGGTCGTGAACATAGTCACATCCGGTGTGGGTGTGACCGTGGATCCAGAGTTGCGGCTTGTTGCATCCTCCAAGGATTGCCTCTCCGAAGGGGTCGTAGTAGAACGCATTGAGAGGGCTGTCCGCAAACTCCGGGGCGATGCTCAACCTCGACGGAGCGTGGTGGGTCACGACAACGGCGTCGTCCACATCAACCGCTCCGATCCAGTGTCGGAACTTTGTGTTCTCGGCACGGATCTGCTTGTCGAACTTGTGGATGTAGTTGTAATCGTTCAGCATATGCTCGTGACCTCTGGCAGTCCCACCGGGATAGAACCACATTGTGCCTCCGACGAACCGGACGTGCTCCACAATGATCGCTTGATTGTCGAGGATGTGGACCATGTCGCTCGCCCGGTTCCAGGCTCTCGCGAACTCATGCACCGCGCCCAGAGACGAGTGATATGCCTCGTGGTTGCCCGGCACGAAGATGGTATGATAGGCCCGCCCTTCGAGTTCTTCCAGAGCACGATACAGCCCCTTCCCAAGGCAGCAGAGGTCGCCAGCGATAACCGCAACGTCGATGTCAAGGCGTTGCGGCACGCAGCGAGAAAGGGTTTTGATAGGGTCCTTGACAAACTCCAGATGGAGGTCACTGACCGGATAGATTCGGGTCATTTTATCAATTCGTTGATGTGGGTCACTCCGTTGTTCTTCCGATAGCACAGCATGCACTCCTTGCAGTGCCCGGTGCAGTTGATGGGGATGGCATGCCGCTCTGCAAATGCTTTGGTGTAGACGCTGAAGACCTTGTGAAACGCATCGGGAACCTCGGGTCGTGCGATATCCGTCCACCTCGTCGATGCTATGAGGACGATGTTGTCAGGAATGATATCGATGTGTTCCTGGATCATAGCAACCCGCTTCGTCCAGAGTCCGAATGTCATATCTGCGTTCTTGTTGGCGATGTTACAGAGGTTGACGAGATGTGTCTCGTTGATGATCTCACCATGTGACGAGAACCGGAACGCCCCGTTGCAGTGCAGCCCGGAGAGATCCGGGAGATGTTTTGCGTCCATCACCTCTTTGGATAGCACAA
>ENA-UPXM01003204-UPXM01003204.1-activated-sludge-metagenome-genome-assembly--contig:-NODE-3204-length-18153-cov-6.600011_pt1 | contig 18153 bp, 18 predicted proteins | sample MGYA00238178_ERZ772708 | MGnify/ENA primary metagenome ERZ772708 (study PRJEB29002, sample SAMN05720212) | activated sludge metagenome | isolation source: anaerobic digester from wastewater... | reverse complement strand
TTAAGTGCCTATGTAGCAAAGCATCACCCTGTGGCCATTGGTGAAATCGGCTTAGATTATTTTGTGACCAAAGCCAATATTGAGCAGCAAACCCATTATTTTACTGAGCAGCTAAAAATTGCCAAACAACATGATTTGCCAGTGATTTTGCATGTGCGTAGCGCCATAGATGATGTACTCAAGCATTTGCGGCGCGCGCAAGTGGTGGGCGGCATTGCCCATGCCTTTAATGGCAGCTTTCAACAAGCCGAGCAATTTATCGCGCTGGGTTTTAAATTGGGATTCGGCGGCGCCATGACGTATAGCCGTGCCCTGCATATTCGCGAACTGGCAAAAAAATTGCCACTTGAGGCCATGGTTTTAGAGACGGATGCACCCGATATTCCACCAGAATGGGTAGGAAAAAATGGCAGAAATACGCCTGTTCAGACGGTTAAAATCGCACAGTTTTTGGCCGATTTGCGTCAAGTAAATGTGTCGCAAGTACTTGATATTACAAGTGCCAACGCGTTACAAGTTTTGCCAAAATTAGCCTAGTTATACACATCACTTCAAGTGCTACTTTAAGTATGTGCGCTAATCGTGAATATTTTGTAATATTTATTATAACTTGTTGATTTATAATGATATATTAAAAAGTTCAAAAAATAAGCGATTAAAAAAAACCCTTATAAATTGGTATGTTACATTCTCGAGTCACAGTTATTCACAGAGTTATCCACAGATATTGTGAATAGCCCTTTCGGGTGAATTTTATGTCATTTTGGACTTAAAAAATTTAGGTGTGTCAAGTGAAAGTTAAAGAAAAATATTATCGAACGATTTGGCCAAGCGCAGACAATACAATTGTTTACATTATTGACCAAACCAAGCTGCCGCATGTGTTTGAAATAGCAGAAATCAGAACGCTACCGCAGATGATCCATGCGATAAAAACCATGCAGGTGCGTGGTGCACCGCTCATTGGCGCGGCGGCGGCTTATGGCATGGCGCTGGCGACGTTGCAGCTTGATGACTTGCAAGAGGCAGCCAAATTATTGATTCACAGCCGTCCCACTGCGCTTAATTTGCGTTGGGCAGTAGAGCGCATGTTGCATACGCTGTTACCGCTGACACATACAAATCGAAATGCTGCCGCCTGGCTAGAAGCGGCGCGTATTTGTGATGAAGATGTGCAAATGAATCGCCAGATTGGCCAGCATGGCTTGAATGTCATTCAGAAGGTTGCGGCATTGCGCAAAACCAATACTGCGGTAGTGAACATTTTAACGCACTGTAATGCGGGTTGGCTGGCAACCGTGGATGTTGGCACCGCGCTCGCACCCATTTACGCCGCACATGATGCAGGATTAAGTGTGCACGTATGGGTGGGGGAGACGCGCCCGCGTAACCAAGGGGCAAGTCTCACCGCTTGGGAATTGGGTCAGCATGGTGTGTCACATACTGTAGTGGCAGATAACGCGATTGGTCACCTGATGCAAGTTGGCGCCGTAGATATGGTAATTGTGGGAGCCGATCGCCTGACAGCCTTGGGCGATGTGTGCAATAAAATAGGCACTTATCTACGCGCGCTTGCAGCAAAAGACAATCACATTCCATTTTATGCGGCCGTACCCAGCCCCACCATCGATTGGTCCATTCGAGACGCAAATCACATTGAAATTGAGCACCGCGCGAGTGAAGAGGTCAGCCGCATTCAGGGGTTGAATACGGCGGGGCACTTGCAACATGTCGCCATATTGCCAGCGGGCTCGCCTGCGTTCAACCCCGCTTTTGATGTTACGCCGGCGCATCTGGTAACAGGGATTATGACCGAGCATGGCGTCTATTCACCTGCGGAACTCAAGCAGGCATTACTGCCTAAAATTAGCTTATGATTAAAATGCATAAAGAAGGCTGTATGTCTCGAGAAAAAATATATGCTCTGTAAGCCTTTATTTACAAGGCTCACAGGGCATCAAAAAAGGTTGATGTTAATTTAAGCGTTGATTGCATCAAAAAATACACCTGAAACCTGCCAATTTGACTAAAGAAACTGCATGCAAAATTTATCTGAAAAATTATTGAATACCAGCCAAAAACTCACCTCGCTTGGCTTAAACGTGGGCACGGCCGGAAATTGCAGTGTGCGCATCAATGCGGCGGCATTTTTGATTACCCCTTCCGGTGTGGCAACTGACGCCATGACAGCCACTAGTATGGTACGCATGCAGTTTGACGGCAGTGTTGAACCCAATAAAATACCTTCAAGCGAGTGGCGATTTCATCGCGATATCTTGCATCATCGCCCAGAAATCAACGCGGTGGTGCATACGCACAGCATGTTTGCCACCACGCTGGCTTGTTTGCATGTAGAAGTCCCGGCGTTTCATTACATGATAGCGGTGGCAGGCGGCGATAATATTCGTTGCGCACCTTACGCTTTGTTTGGCTCGCAAGCTTTATCAGATGCGGCACTGGCGGCCTTGTTTGAGCGCAAAGCCTGCCTGCTGGGCAACCACGGCATGATTGCGCTCGGCCACGATTTAGACGAGGCGCTGGCGGTGGCGCAAGAAATTGAGCAGTTATGCGAGCAATACTGGCGTATTTTGCAAATATCACCAGCAAAATTGTTGACCGAAACCCAAATGCAAGCGGTGTTTCAGCAGTTTAAAGGTTATGGAAAATGGGCAAAATAAGTCAAAATGTTACATAAATAATAATAAAATTAACCCGTATGGGCTATTGACATTATATTATTTCAAAATAATTAACAACTGTGTTACATTTGCGCTCATGTGAAAAAAGTTTTAATGGCTGTCAAGCTAATATTAGAAAAAGGGAATAATAATGAAAAATAAATATTTGGTCAGTGCATTGCTCATGCTACTTTCGCCTGCGATTAGTCAAGCGGCAGCTGTCGATTGGACGTCGCAAAAATATAATCTATATGCTTACCTAGATATTGACGAGCCAGAGCAACCGGTAGACTCACCGCAATTAAATATTACAGCGTTTAGCCTTGCTGGCTTGCCAAACATAAGTTCTGCGACCCTTACAACCACTAACGCGATAGCAACGGCAAACTTAGGTATTAAAAACCTATCCAATTCTACGCAAGATATTGTTGAGTTATCGTTAAATGCGTTTTCAAGCTATAGCGGCGGTACAAGTTCAGGTGCACAATACAGCTATGTGGTGCCGAGTGTTTCAATTAACAATACATTTACGGCTGATTCCAATGTACTCACCGTCACCTATGATTTTAGTTCAATCATCAACTTAACAACGCCTAGTGCGGGGCAGTTGTCGTACCAAGGTTTATTTATGGGGCTGAGTGTTACTGAAGATACCTTTGGTGCTGTGTCACAAAAACTGCTCTTTGTGGATAGTAACTATGAATATGCCGCTGCAAGTAAAACGTTATCAGGCTTTGGTACTGCGCTATTTAATGTAACACCGGGAAAAACATATTCAATTTCGGCAGACATTTCACCGGATTTGTTTACCAGCGGTTCGGTCACTGAAAACAGCTCAAATTCCGTGTTAACGCTGGGTTTTTCAAATAGAGCAGTTACCGCCGTGCCAGAACCAGAAACCTATGCCATGCTGCTTGCTGGGTTGGCGTTGGTGGGTTTTAGCGCACGCCGTAAAACACAAGCTTGATTTTTTAGCAAGTTCGGTTACACAAAAAGCATCCGCAAGGATGCTTTTTTATTGCCGCTTCATCGCAATTTTCGCTAGTGAATAAAGCGCCTTTGCGGTAGAATTTATACCCGTCTGCAACAAACTCATAAGTACCTTTTCCATGACCAAATATGTATTCGTAACCGGCGGTGTTGTTTCCTCTCTTGGTAAAGGTATCGCAGCCGCCAGCCTTGGCGCAATTCTTGAATCGCGTGGCTTACGCGTCACCATGCTCAAGCTTGATCCCTATATCAACGTTGACCCCGGTACCATGTCGCCTTTTCAGCATGGCGAAGTGTTTGTGACGGATGATGGTGCAGAAACAGATTTAGACCTTGGCCATTACGAGCGTTTTATTTCACAGCGCATGGCTAAACGCAATAATTTCACCACGGGGCAAATTTACGAAAGCGTCATTAAAAAAGAGCGCCGCGGCGAGTATTTGGGTAAAACCGTGCAAGTGATTCCGCACATTACCGATGAGATTAAAGCACACGTAAAACGCGGTGCTGAAGGCGCCGATGTGGCGATTGTGGAAGTGGGCGGCACCGTGGGCGATATTGAATCCTTGCCGTTTTTAGAGGCTATTCGTCAAATGGGCTTTGAAGAAGGCCGTACAAATACTTGCTTTGTGCATCTCACACTGCTGCCTTGGATTCCAACTGCGGGGGAACTTAAAACCAAGCCAACCCAACACTCAGTCAAAGAGTTGCGTGAAATTGGTATTCAACCCGATATTCTATTATGCCGTGCAGAGCGCGATATTCCTGAAGATGAAAAACGCAAAATCGCCCTGTTTACCAATGTGCCTTACGAGGCTGTGATTAGTGCGATTGATAGCGATTCAATTTATAAAATCCCCGGCCTTTTGCATGAACAGAAATTAGATGAAATTGTCTGCCGTAAATTTGAAATAGACGCCAAACCTGCTGATTTATCAAGCTGGGAGCATATTACCCAGCGGCTTGCCAACCCTAAATATTTAGTCAATATTGCATTTGTGGGTAAATATATTGACTTGGCCGATTCTTATAAATCATTAACTGAGGCGTTAACACACGCTGGCATTCATACCGATGCAAAAGTCAAAATTCATTATATTGATTCTGAAGACATTGAGGCGCACGGCACGGCAGCATTAGAAAATATGGATGCAATTTTAGTGCCGGGCGGTTTTGGTGTGCGCGGTACTGAAGGCAAAATTGCGGCAATTCAATTTGCGCGCGAAAATAAAATACCTTATTTGGGCATCTGTTTGGGCATGCAACTGGCCGTGATTGAATTTGCCCGCAATGTGGCAGGATTAAAAGGTGCCAATAGTACTGAATTTAATACTAGTGCCCCGCATAAACTCATCGGCCTGATTGATGAATGGCAAGATGCCACAGGAAAAATCGAGAAACGTGACGAAAATTCAGACTTGGGCGGCACCATGCGTTTGGGCGCACAAGCCTGCCCGATAGTACAAGGCACTATGGCGGCAAGTATTTATGGCGCGCAGGTCAATGAGCGCCATCGTCATCGGTATGAAGTGAATAATCATTATGTAGAACAGCTAAAAGCCGCAGGTTTGGTGGTGTCTGCCAGAACACCGCGAGAAGATTTATGTGAAATTATCGAACTGCCAAAGGCGACGCATCCATGGTTCATGGCCTGCCAGTTTCACCCGGAATTTACCTCCAATCCACGCACTGGTCATCCGCTCTTTATCGCTTATGTGAAAGCAGCACTAGAAAATCAAAAGGTACATTCACTGTAAAGGTTGAAGCATGAAATTATGTCATTTTGATGTTGGGCTGGAGCATCCGCTGTTTTTAATCGCGGGGCCGTGTGTGATTGAGTCAAAGCAAATGGCCATTGATACGGCTGGGCAGCTAAAAGAAATCACGAGCGCGCTGGGTATTCCGTTTATTTATAAATCATCGTATGACAAAGCCAATCGCAGCTCAAATAAGACCTTTCGTGGTTTTGGCATGGAAGAAGGCTTACGTATTTTAGATGACGTGCGTGCGCAAATTGGCGTGCCAATTTTGACCGATGTACATACGGAAGAACAAGTGCCGCATGTGGCGGCAGTGGTGGACGTATTGCAAACGCCAGCTTTTTTGTGCCGCCAGACAGATTTTATTACCGCCTGTGCTAAATCGGGTAAGCCTGTAAATATTAAAAAAGGCCAGTTCATGGCACCGGCGGACATGAAAAATGTGGTGCAAAAAGCCCATGAGGCTAATGGCGGCGCTGATAATATTATGGTGTGCGAGCGTGGGGTTTCGTTTGGTTATAACACACTGGTGTCTGATATGCGCGGGCTAGCCATTATGCGTGAAACAAATTGCCCGGTGGTGTTTGACGCTACGCATTCCGTCCAGCAACCGGGCGGGCAAGGGGATAAAAGTGGTGGGCAGCGTGAGCATGTGCCGGTGTTGGCAAGAGCGGCGGTGGCCTGTGGTATTGCCGGCATTTTTATGGAAACGCATCCTGATCCGGCAAAAGCGTTGTCTGATGGGCCGAATGCGTGGCCCTTGGGCAAAATGCAAGATTTGTTGGCCGTGTTAATACATTTAGATAAGTTAGTTAAAAAAGCAGGTTTTATTGAAAGTACGTTGTAAAAAATAGTTTAGCCATGAATTAATACTGATACATACAGGTAAAAACTCATAACACAATATTTTTAAAGATGTTTTGATGTTTATCTGTGTTAATCCGCGTATATATACGGCTGAAATAATTTAGAACTTAGGAGAGAATAATGAGCGCTATTGTAGATATTATTGCCCGTGAAATACTGGATTCACGCGGAAACCCAACCGTTGAAGTCGATGTGTTGCTTGAAAGCGGCATTATCGGTCGTGCAGCGGTGCCATCAGGGGCATCAACCGGCGCAAAAGAAGCCATGGAATTACGTGATGGTGATAAAAGCCGCTATTTAGGCAAAGGTGTGTTGCAAGCGGTTGAAAATGTGAATACCGAAATCACAGAAGCGATTATTGGTCTGGATGCGGAAGAGCAAAGCTTTATCGACAAAACCCTGATTGAACTCGACGGAACTGAAAACAAAGACCGTTTAGGTGCCAATGCGATTTTGGGCGTGTCAATGGCCTGTGCGCGTGCAGCGGCTGAAGAATCTGGCTTGCCGCTCTATCGTTACTTAGGCGGTTCTGGTGCCATGCAATTGCCAACCCCGATGATGAACATCATCAATGGCGGTGCGCATGCGGATAACTCCGTCGATATGCAAGAATTTATGATTATTCCAGCGGGTTTGCCATCCTTCCGTGAAGCCATTCGTTGTGGCGCAGAAATTTTTCACCAATTGAAAAAAACGCTGCACAAAAAAGGCTTGGCCACCACGGTAGGTGATGAAGGTGGCTTTGCGCCGAATTTGCCAAGTAATGAGGCGGCCATTCAACTGATTATGGAATCCATTTCAGATGCGGGCTACGAGCCAGGCCGTGATGTCTTTTTAGGCTTAGACTGCGCCAGTACTGAATTTTACAAAGATGGCAAATACCATTTGGAATCAGAAGGATTAGCACTTTCTTCTGCACAATTTACAGATTACTTAGCCACTTGGTGTGATAAATACCCGATAATCTCTATCGAAGACGGCATGGGCGAATTTGACTGGGAAGGCTGGGAAATTCTCACCAAACGTTTAGGCAAAACCACGCAGTTAGTCGGTGATGATTTGTTTGTCACCAACGCCAAAATTCTGCGTGAAGGCATTCAGCGTGGTGTGGCAAACTCAGTATTAATTAAAGTCAACCAAATTGGCACCTTGACTGAAACATTCCAAACCATTGAAATGGCGAAACGTGCGGGTTATACGGCGGTGGTTTCACATCGCTCTGGCGAGACAGAAGACACCACCATTGCCGATATTTCTGTGGCGACCAATGCGCTGCAAATTAAAACCGGTTCATTGTGCCGTTCAGAGCGCATTGCCAAATACAATCAACTCTTGCGTATTGAAGAAGAGTTGGGCGATGCTTCTAGCTATGCTGGTAAAGGCGCGTTTTACCAATTATTCAAGTAATTCCAAGTGCATTCAAGCCGATACGTCGTAGCGCCTTTTTGTCGTACTTATTGTACTGTCTTTAAAAACGCGCCTAGTCTCAGCTCGAATGCAGTTGGAATAGAAATTATTTGAATGAAAGCCCTCACGCTCATTTTTGTAATCCTCATTGCCCTGCTACAGTATCCGCTGTGGCTGGGTAAGGGTAGTTGGCTGCGCGTGTGGAATTTAAATACGCAAATCGCAGCACAGCAAGAAAAAAATGACGCGCTTAAAAGCCGCAATGAAGCGCTTAATGCTGAAGTACGCGATTTAAAAAGCGGTCGTGCCGCCATTGAAGAGCGTGCCAGAAGTGAGTTGGGCATGATTAAACAAGATGAAGTCTTCTATCAAGTGCTGCAAAATGAAATACCCGCAGCCCCAGCGCCCCAAAACAGTACGCCTTAAAACGCGCCCTAGCATTTAGAAGCCACCACTTTTCATCAGCAAAAAACCTGATTCGCGTCAAATTTAGATTACAACCTTTTTCGATGCTCTGTAAGCCTTATAAATAAAGGCTTCCAGAGCATATTTTTTCTCTCGGGTGTATTCTGTATTAAAAGATGACCGATTGCTATTCAGCTTGATATTGTAAATACCAGTTTTTCATCGTGTTGTTATAGTGCTCGACTTCGATTTTTAGTGGTTCTGAAGTTCTGCAAATATCAATGTTTTCAACGCGAAGCCCAGTTGTGGCATCAATATTGGTTGAAGATAATGGTTTGAACGCACAGTCTTGCTGATTCGCGGTAGGATGCACAACAACATTGAGTAGCCGCAATGCGCCCATTTGAATATCTTGATTGGCCACCTGACTACCCCCGCGCGCGATAAGTTGCGCAACAAGAGAGCTACTACCAACCATTTGGTCGGGCGCGCTTTCGGCAGGTGTGTGCCGTTCAAGTTTATCTTCGGCATCCTCAACGGTTTGTTTTCGTTTAGTATGGGCATCGGGCTTGGCGATTATTTCAAAGTTTTTATTACCCGCATCGTTATTGGCTGTTTGAGGAGCGGGTTTGCTAGCAGGCTGATCACGCTGATTTTCGGGGAGACGCTGTTGTGCAGCAGTAGTCGTGGCGGGGCTGCTCTCAGGTTGACCACGCTGTTCTGCAGGCGTTTCGCTAGAGGCTTTTGCCTGATCCGTTTCAGGCACAGCGGTTTTGGCTGCTTTGGAATGACTGTCGTATTCAGCCAATTCTCCTACGATGACTCTTTGGTGTTGGCGCTTGGCAGTTACCTGGTTATCAGCACTATTTTCTTTGTTCTGCATTCCACTCGGTTCAGATTGTGCGGGTTCGCTTGATTTTTCTAAAGCAAGTGGTGCGCTTGCAGGCGCTGCCTCGGGGCTGGCGGCAGGCGCAATTTCAGCAATTTGGTCTGTTGTAGGGGGCGTGGCCGCCATTTCGGTATGTGCTGTGTTTTGTTTGTCATCTCCAGCCGTAATCCACACGCTGTCTTCGGGGTGCTGTTGCCAGGCCATAAACACCACTAAAATCACGGTTGCAGCACTCGCAACACCAGCCCAATGCGCTTGAGAAAGTTTGTGATGGCGTAGCCAATGCAGCAAACGTTGAAGGACGTTTTGTTGCGGTGCGGAGGCTTTTTTAGCATATTGCAGCACAGCATCACGTACGCGCCCGCTGGGCAACACATCACGGTCAGGCGCGTGGCGCAAGGCGGTTTTGAGATGTTCGTCTTGCAGCATCAGGGCAGGTCCTTCTCAATCATGGGGTGTAAATAAGCACCCATGCACGCGCGAAGTTTGCTAAGCGCGTAACGCAGGCGGCTTTTTACGGTTTCAAATTCAGCGCTTAATATTTCAGTCATTTCATCTAAACTCAGCCCATCTTCATGGTGCAATAAAAAAGCAGCGCGCTGTAGCGCTGGTAAGCCTTCTAAGCAATCTAATAATTGTTGCCCCGCTTTGCGCCAAAACGCCTGTTGCTCGGGTTGCTCGGCGGCAGAAGCCGGCCATTGCTGCCAAGGAGATTCGCTGTCATCGTCCAGCCAGCCTTCATCCACAGAGATTTCACGGCCATTTTTACGCATTACATCAATAGCGCGGTGATGCGCCAGAGTAAACAGCCAGGTTTTAAAACTGGCATTTTCCCGCGCCTGCCAAGTCGTCGTTGTATCTACCAGTTTCATCCAGGTATCTTGAAAAATATCATCCGCATGTGCGGCGAGCGATTGCCCCAGCACACGCCGGACGTATAGGTAAAGCGGCTTTTCATGTCGCGCATACAGCAACTCAAACGCTTGTTTATTGCCTGCGCAAAACTGCTGCATCAAGGCTTCATCAGAAAGTAAATCACGCATGCCTGCAGTTTGGCATTTGCTAATTAAACGGTCAACTGGCGATAACGGGGTTAAGTCATCAAAAATAATATCGAAAATTTGTTAAATTTATCGGCAATTGCAGCGCGAGAGAAAAAATATGCTCTGGAAGCCTTTATTTATAAGGCTTCCAGAGCATCGAAAAAGGCTAGGTGTGAATCTTGATCGAAAAATGCGTAATTGTTAGATTAGTTCCAGATTGAGTCAGCGAGCTTTTCATCCATCGCTTTATTGGGTGCGCATTGGTTTGAATAATATTGTGCGGACATTTGTCCGGATTGTGCGCGAGCCTGGTATTCACCATGATAATAGGCCATGCCATTTTTTTTGGCGATATGTTTTGGTATGCCGAGTAAGGTAGCCGTGCGGACGTAGCGCTGAATCGCTTGGCATTCGGTTTTTGCTTCGTCTAACTCGCCGCGGATATGCATGGCTTCATGCGCAAAAATCTGTACACCGATAATGCCTTCCCTTGTGGCTTTTTGCGGATTGCGTAAATGACTCTGTAGGTGATCGCACCAAGAATGGGCAAACACAATTTCACCAGTTTCTGGTTGGGCATGACCCGCGGCAAAGACGTTTGGGTCAAAAAAGGTGTCGCCTACACTGTTGCAATGTACGCTGGCCTTCGCGGAACCTGACAAAATACGTGCCTGCTTGGTTAAAAATCGTTCAAATTGCCAAGTGTTAACAGGTGGGTATGCAAAAGCCGCTGCAAGCAAAGTGAGTATGGCTATGTATGGAATAGAAACAGGGGAGTGCGGTTTATCGAACCCTGCTGGCGCTACCACCGAGTAATAGATTTCACGAAAAATGAGCCAGATAAATAGGCCAGAAAAGAATAACCATAGCATCAGAATTATCGTATCAAGTGGTTTTTTCTTGCAGAGAATAGGGCAGCGCCAGAATATTCAGCACAGCACCATGCCAATAAGCCGGCGCTTCTGCAAGCGCCTCTAAGCGAATCTCTGCCAGCACGTCAAAGCCGCCAGCAGGCGCGGGCGCGCTACGCACGATTTTGCCAATGACTTCGTTATTTGCATTGACGACATCATTGCCAGCTTGGGGCGGTGTGCTGGTGTCGATATGTGCTAACTGGGTGCGGCGTTTTATTTTGCCTAAATAATGCGTACGTGCGACGATTTCTTGGCCCGTGTAGCAACCTTTTTTAAAGTTGATGGCACCTAATGCATCCAGGTTCACCATTTGCGGCACAAATTCTTCTTGTGTGGTCACCACAATATCTGGAATGCCTGCCTGAATTTCCAGCCACTCCCAGCAAGGTTTACCTAGTGGTTTGCAGCTGATTTTGAGTGTTTGCCAGATAGTTTTGATGTGTTCAGTGTTTCCAATGATTTCAAAGCGGGGCTGTTTGCCAGGCAAGCGAATCAGTGTGGCGGTCTCTGTATGTTCGGTTTCATAAGCCTGCTGCGGAATTTGTGTAAAAAAGGTACTTAACAGCGTTGGTGTATCCTGGCCGCTTAGGCCTATTCTTACAGTGCTGTCAGAAATGTTGCTGATATTCACTTTTGCGCGTAGGACATACATTTTTAGGCGCTTGACTATGGGCTCTGCAAGTTTGTGGTTTAACTGCAAATAAAGCTTGTTATCTTGTGCATGGGCTAAAAACAACGCAAGCAGCCGGCCTTTAGGGCTGCAATAACCCGTGTAGTGGGCTTGAGTTTCATTCAACAGTTTGACGTCGTTGGTGACTTGACCTTGTAAAAAAGTGACCGCATCATCACCAGTGATTTCGAGCAAATCAAGATGGGATAAATCACAAATAATATTTTCAGTGTGGGCATAGGTGAGCTCTTTTTCAGTGTTGCCAAAAGAGCTGATGGTGCCGTTATTAAATACGGCACCTTTAATAAATAAAAACTCCTGCCAATCGTTGTTTGCCATGTGATACTCTAAATAAAATTGAATCGGTTGATTATAACGTGAAGCCACTAAACCTGACATTCCGTCCATCGCGCATTTTGCTCTGTATATTGATTGCAGCAGCACTATTTTTTATCGCCATGATGTTTGTGGTGCCTGCCTCGTGGCGCTATTGGTCAGCGTTTCGGTGGATATTAACTTCACTCATTATGTTGGCGACGATTTATTTTATCGCAAAAAATGCGTTATTAAGCTTACCTTGGTCGTATGTTGGGCTCAGTGTCGACAGTAAAAATCAATTGCAGTTGCTACGTAAAGATGGTGTGCGCTTGGACGTGCTGGTGTTGCCAGGTACGACGGTCACAGCCTTTTTAACGGTAGTGCATTGTCAGGCTAAACTTCCAACACTGCTACAGAAGATTTTGACATTCAAGGTGTTAATACTGCCTGATATGCTCAATGCTGAAGATTATCGCCTACTCAGAATATGGTTGCGCTGGGCTAAAATTGTGCAGCAGTAAAAGCCGGTGGTGGATTGTTTGCTTTATCTTTTTTTACAAAACGGCTTATCGGTAAATAAGCCAATAACAGGCACAAGCCCGCAAATCCAGCCAGCACCGATGAAAGCGACCATGGGGTCCATTCATGGCGTGCGGGCTTTTGTTTTTTCATGGCAGATTGTAGTGTCATGAATGAATCACCACGCACATAAGTTGCGCTTATTTCTTTGGCCATGGCTTGCATTGAGGCTTCAGAAAGCTTAGACAAGTAGCGGTCGTTCACGCTCTCGGCGATGTCTTTTTTGCGATTCAATAACCCTGCCGCGGCAATCGGAGCAGCGCCGGGCGCCAACTGCATGCTTTCATGTGACCAATAACCGAGTAACTGATTTTTTTCAGTATATTTTGGAATGGCAGCACCTTTTTCACTACCAATGCCCACTAATAGCCAGCCGTCAGCATTTTGCAATGTGGATAAATCACGCGTATTAAAAGCGTGTAATTTAGGCGCTTCTTCACCGTCAGTGAAAAAAACCACTTGCGCTGGTTCGGGAAAATTACTCACCACGCGTGAGGTTGACAGCATGCTTTCACGCACACGGCTATCGGCTGTCCATGCATTTCGCCAGTCAACATGGTCCAGTGTATCTTGTATTGCAGAAAAATTAGCGCAAACTTCTACGGGTAAATACAGTGTGACGACATTGACGCCTGAAAACATGCCTAAGCCCACTTTAGTATCGCAGGGCAGGGAGGAAATGGTTTCGTGTAATAGTTGTTTGGTATGGTCTAAACGGCTGGCAGGCTTGCCATTTACCTGCATGTCCGCCGCATTCATGCTTTGTGTAATATCGACAATAAAAAAATAACTGTGTATGTCGCGCTTAACCGGTACGCTAGGCTTGAGCAGGGCAAGCAATAAAAGTGTCAATACCGCTAGCAACAGCAATAAATCTTGATGCGCAGTAAATTTTTTAAAATACTGACGATTTGTCATTGTTGGTTAAGTAAAGTGATTGTCATGAGCGATACTGACTTCATTGTGGCTTAAATGTGAGCGCTTGAATTCCTTTTTATAAAGCCGAAGTGTGCTGGCCATTTGCTGGATAGGATGCTTTGTAAAGTAAGCCGCCAGTAATAAAAGACCCGCTAAAGTCGCGAATAGCCAACTTAAATTGAAGGGGGCAACGTCACGGCGGGCGGGTTTTTGCGTTTTCATTGCATTCAACAACGTATGTATATTGTCACCTTTAATGTAAGTTGCACCGATTTCCTTAGCAACTGACGTTAAATATTCTGCATCTAATTTTGAAATGTAACGATCATTCGCACCTGCCACGTTGTCGTCTCGCGTCCCCAAGGTGGATTCAGAAATTTGCGCGATACCTGGCTGTAAGGCAAAACTTTCGTTTGACCAATAGCCAATCACTTGATTTTTATCACTTAATTTTGGGATTGCTTCTCCCTTTTCAGACCCCACGCCAACAAGTAGCCAGCCATCGGCCCCCTGAAAATTGGTTAAATCTTTGGTGTTAAAAACATGTAGTTTGGGGGCTTCTTCTCCGTCAGTAAATAACACCACTTGCGCAGGTTCAGGAAAGCTACGTATTATTCTGGAAATGCCGTATAAACTCTCACGTATGCGGCTGTTGCCAGACCAGGCTGTGCGCCAATCTAGGTGATCAATAGTGTCTTGTACGGCTGCAAAATTGTTACAAACTTCAATTGGGCTATACAGTGCGGCAACAGCATTACCTGCAAATAAACCAATACTCACTTTAGTGCCGCAAGGCAGTGACGATACCGTTTCATGCATCAGTTTTTGCGTCTGCGCAATACGCGCAGCCGGTTTTCCATCGACACTCATGTCTATCGTATTCATGCTTTGTGAAATATCAGCAATCAGCAAATAGGTGTAAATATTATGTTTGATTGGCACAGTGGGTTTGAGCAGAGCGATGATTAAACATAACAATGCACCCGTCAGCAGCGCTGTATCACGATTTTTTTTAAAATAAATGAACCAGGATTTCATTTAGTTACTTTCAAATCAGTTGTTAAATTAAGGTAAGCCATTGGGGATATTACCCAGAATCAAGCCTGGGCTATCAGAGTCTCCTACACCTGGGGTTGGATTTTCAGGCAATAAAGTAATCACGCGGTCAAGGTTGCGGCGTGTGCCCCAATGTTGATTATCTGCCTTCAGCGCTTGTTTATAAGAGCTATGCGCCTGCATGAGCAGATACTCGACTTCGTTCCTGATTTCATTGTTGTTGCCACCACTGACTTGTAGTGCTTTTAAGAAAAACATATTGCCAATATTGTGTTGCACTGCAGCACGTTGACTAGGCGTACCTTTTTGGGTCAGTTGTGAATAGAGCAGGGTAGCCTCTTTAAAGCGTTCATTTTTTGCCAGCCAATAAGCCGTGGCGTATTTTGCTTCAAAACTTTGCTTATCTGTTTGTGGGTTTTTACCTGTAGTGACTGCCAAATTAAATGCCTCAATCTGACGAATACGGTTGAGCTCATAGGCAAGCCCGGCAGCGCTTGCGAGCGCAGTAAGTACTAGTAAAATGGTGATTTTTTTAACACTAAACCAATGTCTAATCGTGCTTAGTTTCATGCTTTCGTACTCCAGGTTTTTACTTCTAAATATTTAACGGCTAAAAGAAGCGCAATCATGATGGTCGCTAACAGGTAGCAAAGCTGTGTGAAATCTCGTCCAGGAATTTTTTCCATATACTTAATGGGTTTTTTCTCTTTTTGATCGATGTCTGCGATGGCCGCTTCAAGAGATTTGGGATTTTCAGCCTCATAAGCCTGAAAAGGCGTACGCAGTTGCTTGAAGTAGTAGTAGAGCTGGACTTCTGTGGGTAGCGCTTCTTCGTAATTTTTTTCATACTTGGTGTCAAAAATACTCACGCCACCCGGTTGCCGAAGGACAATCCAGTACAGTGAAATATTAAAGCGTTGCAGCCAATCACGCAGTTTTTGCTGAACCTCAGAACTTACACGGCCAGCCCCATCAGAAATTAAAATAATGGCACGTGAGCCCGAATCCGGCACTTTTTCAAATAAACCGACCGCACTGGTAAGGCCGCCACCAATATTGGTTTGAAAGAGCGAGTTGCCTGCTGTAGCTTTGATGGCGCCTAAAATCGCTTCGCGGCTTTCGGTGAGCGGTAGAACATACATGGCTGAGTTACTGAATGTAATCACACCGATCATGTCGTTTTGGCGTTTGCTGACAAAGTCCGACATGATTCTAGCGGCGGCCACTGATTTCGTTTCGCCCACACGGCCTTCAACTGTGCCGCCAGAGAACGGGTCATCCATACTGGCACTTCTGTCAATCACCATGCCGATTTGTGCGCCAACACCTAGGCGCTCCACTTTTTGTTCCAGACTATGCGGGCCGGCCAACCCTAAAATAATGCAAACGAGGGCCAGAGAAGCCAAAATTTTCAGCAATAAACCGATGAAGTTGGAAAGCGGGTCTGGCGGCAACATGGCAAGCCATGAATACGTGCGGGTGTGTGATCTCTCAAGCAATATCGGCAATATGGCGAACGGTAACAGCCACAATAATAATGGATGATTAAACGCCATTACGCATTTGCCTTTTGCTTGTTATCAGGACGCAAGCCACGTTCGCAATCTCGTAGTTGACGGCAAAACTTTAAGAGCCAATTTTTTGGGCTGTCATCCAGTTGAACAGTCGCGTCGGGTTCAAAAAAAACTTGTTTTGATAAGTCAAAGAATTGCTGAATTTGGCTGCTTACTGGTGCAAAGGCTGGTTTTGCGGCAACAAACTCTTTGATATTGCTGGCAAAGAGGCTATTACCAGCAGTGCGATTAAGCGACTGGTGGATGTGGGCCATGGCACTTTGTAGCCCTTCAGCAGTTTCTGGCATTTTACGAATATCTCGGTACGCTTTTGCGAAAGGTCCGCCCATTTTGGGTAGCCATGCATAGGCGCCAAATATATAGAGCAACCCAAGCAATGAAACAGCTAACAGTATCCCCAGCAATTTTAGATTACGATGTTCTGGTGCAGCGTTCAATAGTAGCGGTGGCACAAATGGACTCAAATCTTCATTAAGCTTTACTTGCCCAAAGATTGACAGTGGTGAAACACGGAAATCGAAAAACGGAATACGCAGCTGAAAAACTTCTTTCGTTTGCAAGTTTCTTACTTGCAGTATTTCCGCCTTAAGTGAGGCATGTTTAACAGTTCTGCCAGTGGTGAATACTTGATACCGTAAATCCAACTTGTGTGTTGTGCTGTCAGATTTTTGTTTTTCTTCTGTTTTGATGTCAACCAGCTCAACGCCAATCAATTGGCCTTTCCAGCGGTGTTCATATCCGACAATTGGCAGTGACTCTTTGACGAGTTCATAAGGTTTTTTGATGGTAATTACCACCGTTCTATCCAGCGTATCGCCCACCACGTAACCTGCATCCCGCGTCGGGTTTGTTTCAGTAATGGTAACAAACTTTGGATCTACATCAGGCAGTGGTTTTACATCAGCCATGGCGGCAGAAAAATGCAAACTCAGCGCCAGCATCAATCCGCGCATTAAATGCAATAAAGCTGTGCTTGGTTGATGCGTAGGAGCGTTAAATAGTGATATTTTCATAGGTTAAGCGGCCACATATTGGTGAAAGTATTCAGATAATTGGTCGGCATCAAAGTTGTTTTCTACAAAAAACGGCTGCATGTCGTAGCGTAAAAATAAATCTTCAATCATTTTTCGCCGTGTTACAAAGGCTTGTAAGATGCGTTCACGGTATTCTTTACGTAAAAACAAGGTGCGCTTAGTGCCTGTTTCTGGGTCGGTTACGCTGGTAATGCCAAATTCAGGCAAATCTGCATATTCTGAAGTATCCCAAAGTACGATAGGCACAATATGGTGGCGCTGCATTAAAACGAGCGATTCTTCTAAATCGCTGATAGGCATATGGAAATCTGACACCATAAATATCAGCGAACGCTCTCTGGGTAACAGTCTTACTGTATCCACAACGCCTCGGCTTCCAACCTCATGCGGCACATAATTTCTGAGTTGTTCTGCCATTTCAATGATGGTATGCGGTCTGGCTGAAAGCGTGCATAACCAATCTTCACGCAGCACATCATCAAAGCCGATAAAGCCGACTAAATCGCGATTGTGCGTAACAGATTGTGCCACGGACTGGGCAATATCTGCCGCAATCTCAATTTTTTTGCGCGCACTGCCATATTGCATAGAGCCAGACATGTCGCAGATGACAAACACCGGGGTGACACTTTTTTGGTTAAAAATGCGCACGTGCACCTGTTCCATCGGGTCACGAATAGTCTGGCGGATATCAATGCGACGCGGGTCAGGATAGGAAAGCAAAGTGGTATGACCACGAAACTCCATACCCATGCCACGTTGGTTACTTTTGTGCCTGCCAGGGCGGCGCGAACGTGAGCGCCACGCGATATGGTAGGTGAATTCTTTTATAAAATCATGTGACATCAGTGTCGCAGTAGCTAGGTTGGCATTAGTAGGTTGGTATTAAATTGATGCTGAATGCATTAAGGTGCTGCAATACTGTTGACAATGCCGCTTAACATTTCACGGGCAATTTCGGTGCGGCGCATTTCATACACGGGGCTAAATACCAGACGGTGCGCTACGGTTGCATGTAATACATCATGAATATCTTCTGGCAACACAGCGG
>ENA-UPXM01003203-UPXM01003203.1-activated-sludge-metagenome-genome-assembly--contig:-NODE-3203-length-18155-cov-5.511713_pt1 | contig 18155 bp, 6 predicted proteins | sample MGYA00238178_ERZ772708 | MGnify/ENA primary metagenome ERZ772708 (study PRJEB29002, sample SAMN05720212) | activated sludge metagenome | isolation source: anaerobic digester from wastewater... | reverse complement strand
CTGTCAAAGGATTTCCGATCGCGACATTCATCACGCCGCCCGGTATCTCGCTGGCTATCGTTTCCGTAACCCTGCCCGTAGACGATTCCAGCTTCGCTTCCGCAGTGGTCTCTGAACTCGCCTCTTCTGGTTGCACTTCAAGAGCGACATAGCCATCATCCATGGGTACCCGATCTGCTGAAAAATCATCCGGGGGAGCTTCAGGGCCTGTTTCAGCACCAGTCACCGTTGCAGGTTCAGGCGTGGGACCTTTCATCTGATTCCATGTCTCACTGAGTAAGCCCCGCTCAATCCCCGATGCTGTCACAAGGGTATCGATTTTTGAACGATATTTCGGGTTGACGCGCAGGTCGTCAAAGTATTTCACAAATCCTTCCGGACTTTTGTACGCGCTATTCAACTTGAAGATATTATTGTTGAAAATCAAGATACGAATGTGAGCCGGATTGCTCGGCCCTTTGGCATTGAGGAGACCATAAAGAATCACATTCCTGTAGGTTTCGATTTGCTGATCAAGCGCTGGGACCTCATCAGCTGTCGCCTTGGCACGTTCCTTAAGCAGTTTTTTGAACCCGGAAAATCTCGCGCCAAGCTCCCGATCCAAATCACCACGCGCCTCAAGCTGTTCGGGCGTTAAAGATACCGACGGTTCCGCCGACGGGGAAGGCTCGCTGGGTAACTCCCCACCTTTCGTCGGGATTTGCTGCGAGACATCAACAGCTGAAGGCGTGATGATAGCGGCGGGTGGTTCGGCCTGGGTGGTGGCCCCAAGTTTTGAAAATGCAATCGCACGTCCGGTTTCGATCAGTCGGGTCCCCGTTTCATTAAACTCTTTCGGGTTCGTTGGGCTGAGCTGATTCATACGGTAAGAAAGATCATCGAGTTGAGCCGGGGTCATACCAGGCTGTAACAACGCATACAGATCGGTCATCGCCTTGAATCGAACAGATACAGGATTATAGATCTCGTTGATGATGGAACTGAGGGCGTCCATCTCCCCCGCCCAGACAGCGTAATCACTTTCAGCAACTTCCGGCTGTTCATCAAGATCAGCTACGGGCGGTGGTCCTCCGGCACCCGCTCCACCCTCTGCCACGGTAAGACCTCCCAGACTCTCTCTGTGAAACAATTGCTCCCATTCTTCAGCTTCTGGTTCTACCTCTACCTTGGCGCCGGTTTCCGTTGTCTGCTCCGGCAACGATTCTTCTTCAGCCTCTACAACGACAACACCCTCAGTACCCGCAGTTTCAGCCGCGGAAGGCGGTGCAAGACCGGTATGGGGAGCCGCTTCAGGAGTTTTCACAACGGTATCTAAATCCAAACGACTATCCGAAGATAATCGTCCTTCTGCGTCGGTCGTATAATAATCCATCATTAGCGCTTGGACTTCCGGCGACGCATTCTGCCTGGCTAATTGAAGTCTCTCCATCTCAGTTTGAGTCCCAGTCAACTGCGCCGCGAGAACAGGGCTTGCCATCACTGTGGCAATAACGGCACCCCCCGCAATATTCAACCCGGAAAGAGATGCTGCCGTTTTCTGCATACGTGATCCCCAAATCCAGTCGCCCATCTTTGGGAACATCATGTTGACGATCACTAAACCAATCAACGCCAAGGCAATCCCCGCAATCCAGCCGAATGGAATAAGGCCGAATGACCCCACAAGTCCGGCACCCTTGATCGCAGGAAAAACTTTCGAAAAGAAACCGATCAAAATAATCGTCATGGGCGCAAACTTCACAAAAACATCTCTGACAAAATAAGACTGCCAAAATTCGCCGGATGTTCTGGAAGCCACATCAGCCTGCGTCGCGCTCCCAACCGTTTTGGAGCCCAGTTGGCCAGCGTTCTGTATCATATATGCCGCACTTGGAATGGCCATGAGACCGAAAATCCACGGAATTGCAGGAAGACCAAATATAAAGACAGCAAGGACAGTTGCGAGCGTTAAACCAGTCCCAAGGATGTATCCAAGGCGGGTCGTCTCCCCCATTATCCGCATCCATTCATTGTCACTGCCGGATTGTTTTTTAAAGAAATCAGCACGGTTTTTTTCATTGAAATAAAGGAAAGCACCAATGACAGGCGCCACAATGAGGGTAGCGATCGGAGCGAGTGCATAAACGGCGGCAACCGCCAAAGTGGCAACCGCGCCCTTGAAAAAGGCATTTCCGCTGATCCGGACGATCTGTTCTGTTCCGGGAATGGCTATTTTCAAAGACGTCATCGATACGCGGTCTTTCGCGCTTTGCATTTTGACGCCTGTAAATTCAGAGCGTATAAAAAACGGTAACTTTTGCGCTCCGTATAACGCATAGATTAAAAGATTTGAGCCAGTTGCAATGATGATGGCCACCGCCATTATGAGCGCGATCGCTCCCGTCGAAACAGGAAGCAACGCGGCGACACCGGGAATTGCAAGCGCCACAAGTCCGACAACTGCGATAATCACCGGTATCGTCGCAAACGTATTAAGAATACTCTGGGCCACAATAGCTCGAACAGCAATGCCGGCCTTCGTCAAAAAGCTAAGTTCCTTGCCTTCTCCCTGAATCAATCCCATCAATTCTTCAGCCGCGAGATTTCGTTGGCTAACTTGTTTAAAGACAGTCGATTTGGATTCAACAAGCCAGATGACAAGCACGGCAGAAAGAAAAAGAACCAGTCCCATGGTTACAGGCGATAATGTCACCGTCGACAATCCGAGTCTTCCGGCCAACGCAGGCATACCACCTTGCATGACAAAGGGGAACACCTTTAGCCCGACAAACACGGCGATCGCGATAATCGGACCATGAGTAAGAAGCGCTATCGCATGCGCCGCAAAATTGATGCGCTTCATGAAAATTTTAATCGCTAATTTCAATTTTTCCGGACGCTTCATGGAATCTAAAACCATTTTCGGATCCCGACCGGTAAAAATTGAAAACGACATCGCATTCATTTTATTTTCAACTGCCGCTCGATGCGATCTCGCGAAAGCTTCTAACTGGCTGGCGTAAAAAGCATCCTTGCCAGCCAAGTCCATCTTCTCTAAACCGCTCCCGCCGTAAACGCGGTCAGCGATCTTTTGAACCTCCGTAATAAATCTTGACCGGGCCCGGAGAACTTCGCGGGTCATCGAAAAATCGATCGCTTGCACAATCCTTGTTTTCAAAAGGTCGATAGACTCGTCTATATGCGAAACGTTCATTAGCGACAGCACAAAGGATTGACGGGATGCTTGCGTCGAAAGCCCTTCAAAAACATATATAGAAAAAAGCACTTGAGCAATCGTTGTCAAACGAGAATCCATATCGGAAGCCGCCAAAAGATCGGCGCGAACTTTCTCGACCGCTTCTTTTCCCTTAAGGTAACCCGCACGGCTGAGCGCCTCGATAATACGATCCGCCCCGTCGCCCGCAGAGAGTTCTTCGTTTCCGTAGAGTTGAATAACCCCGCGAAGAAAATCGATCTTTGATTTCAGTGAGTCCCGAAATGCATCTCCGCTCATTGATGCGGTCACCCTGTCAAAAATGGTTTGTTTGAGCCTAAAGGCCGCTTCCCGATTCGGCAATAACTGGTCAAGGATATTTTGACCGTTTTGTTTCGCCTGGCTCATCGCCAACTGACCATGACTGCCCTTGATCCTTTCAGCGGATATCATGTCAAGGATCGCGAAAAGCTCGAATTCAAACGGAGCCAAACCCACTCTCATTTGAAAATTCCGGCCAATGGTTCCTTCCGGAGTTTCCTGCTCTGATCCGCGTTCCCAGACGGCAAAATCGGTGGCCCGGAGCGCCGCCACTCGCTGCGCTTCATCCTCTCGCTGCCAAGAATCCATTTCCCAACCCTTTTCCGAATAATGATGCGACGCCAGCTTAGACCTCAACGCTTCAACACTCGGGCGGATTTCATCACTGACATTTGCGGCGAGACGCGTCAGATCTTCTGCGGAATACCACTGATGCACATAACCCAGTTTTCCTTCACGACCGACACGGCCGGATAACTGCACATAGACTATGGCTGAGGATTTAATCCCCGCAATATGCAATTCAAAATTCGGCGCTTCCTCTTTCGCCCGAGGTGTCAGCAATTGATGAACAAAGAATTCAAATTGCTCTTGCCGCTGATTCGCATTCGCCGCTTCATCTTTGGTCAGCGCCCTGACTTTAAGGTTATAGCCGCGGACAAGTGTGTCATCGATCAATACAATGGCGCCTGCCACGCCAGCCTTTCGCAAAACATCTTCTTTCTGTTCATCCGTCAAATCATCACGATATTCCGCAAGACGGGCTTTCAAATAAGCGTCCGCGGCTTCTGCGGCATCCATTTGTTCCTTGCCATTCTTAATGCCCCATTCGATAAGAATGTTTCGCAACGCCATCTTCATTTGAGCGATATCTTCCGGCGCAACAGAAACAATCTGCCGCCCGCTTGGATCCTGCAGTACCTGTTCGGCTAAAGCTCTAAACTTAAGGTCGTTGGTTTCAAAGAGACGCGGCGCGTGAGTAACAAGCCCTGAATTGAAAGCGGCGCGCATATATTCAATTTCGAGAGATTCCCCATAAGTATTTTTTAAACCTTCAAGACCGCTACCGGTATATAGGAACGTCCCTTCCATATACGGCAAATCGCTCAAACTTTCGATCGTCTCCCGCATCGAAGTTTCCTTTCGGCCTTGCATTTCAATGTCAGGATTGATCCCTTCTTCTTTTGCCCGAAACCTGAAAGAATCATGTTGACCTTCACCGATTTCACGCTCGGTCAAGAGGGACCCTGTCTCATCAAAAACGGTTGCATTGAAGTCCATGTAAAAGAGTTTTCGGTTTTTAATGGCCGCTGCCCATTGCGGGACTTCACCGTTTTCCTTGAAAACATAACTCAGATAAGACGTCAAAGCCTGCTCGACGATCCGCACCCAATCCCGCGCTTCGACTTCCACCTTAACGTCACCACGTTTGACCGCACGGCGGGCGAGAATTTTAACGATGTCTCTGGCATACCAGCTGAGCGTTGCCTGTCCCGATTTGTTGTCCACTTTCCCCCACCAAAAACGCGTTTGCGCCGTCGGTCTCCGCGAAGGTCTTCCGGCATCCTTTGAAAACCAGCGCCAGATGGGTTTAAAGAAAAGATCCAAAAAGGTCCCGTGGACAAATTCGCGGACAGCCATTTCTTCTTTCGCGCCCTCCGCAAGCTGTCCGGAAACAATACATTCCGCACGATCCGCAACGCGCGTGTGGTCCGCCTCGTCCTCGTGGAAGGTCATTTTATAATTGAACGTTGGGTCCGCGGTAAGGTTCAGTCCGCTTTCAGGATTCTGGAGATAAAAAACATGATCGGCGCTTACGGCATAGATTGCGTTAGCTGTGCGGTATACGTATTCATCTGGACTCATGATCCGCTCGTTGTGAGTGGCAACATACGCCTCATCAACAACGACAAAGTCCCCCTTCTCGAAATCCCAAATATGCCATGTTCTGTTGGTCCGGTAAGCCACGCGCAATCCTTTCGCACGCTCATCAATGCCGGCAAGTTTGTTCCATACTTTTTGAAGATCAATTGCGTCGCGCTTGGCCAAGAATTCGCGGGTGGTTCCGACGAGGGCCTTGCGAAGCTTGTCCGACATAACATAAGCCGAAACTGAAAAATGAATAGCCGTTGTTTTTCCGGCTCCCGTGGCCGCGTAAATAAGCCCAAGACCCTTTTTTGCACCGGCTAAAAGCTTCATCACAAAATTAGCGGCTTTAAACTGGCCAAGCGAAGGCAGGTACCCATGAGCCAATCGGTTCGCTTCCGCAAAATTTTCGGCAAAACTCTCACCAAGCGCCGCAACCATTTCACCGATTGGTAATTTTCGAATATCTCCTTTTGTGACAACCTGCGTGGCATCCAAATTACTGGGCATTGCCGGTGCCGCGGGAGTTGCAGGAGTCATTGGTTCAGCGATCTCCTGAGCGGCAAGTTCGTCAGTACGGCGCTGGACCATGGTTTGGGCCATACGGTCAAGCGTGGTGGGATCAATTGAAAGCGTGTAGGTGTTAACAGGGATAGCAATGCCGTGTTTTTCGCCCACTTCATCAATCAGACGAATCCGCGATGTAATTTTTTCCGCACTAAAGCGCAGAAGAATCGATCGCCTCAGTTCGGGAGCGATCTCACGTCCACCTAACGCTTCGTTTAATGCGGCGATTCGCGCATCAAGAGTGGGCATCTGATACGTCGTATCATCATAGGCAAACTTCAAAAACAGGATATCGGCACCTTCGCCTATTCGATTTTTGACCGCTTCCATACGACGCGCCAGGTTTTCAGGAGGTAATTGAATAAGGCGAGCAAACAAATCTTTCCGTTGCTTCCCTTTAAGTGAAGACTGATGGCCATATTTTGATTCAAGCAATTTACTGTTTTGCTCTTTTGTTTTATCCGAAATGTCCGCCGGCGATTCCGGTGTTTCAGTAGAGACAAGCCTTCCACTCGTTACCCGTAGTCCCGCAGTTTCTGTCGTCGTGTCCGGCACAAGGCGAACTTCGGAGCGTTTCAGTAGCGAGTTGATCGCACCACGCATCTCCGCGGGGGCCAAGTCAACATCGATAATTCCTGTGAGGAAAACTTTTCCTTCGGAAATCGGAATGGACTTCCTGTCTTTCATACCCGCAATCTTAACTTCGGAACCTCTTTCGGAACCCACGATGGCAATGATGCGAACTTTTTCCGCGTCTCCGGCAACAGGAAGCAGGATCGCATTCTTGTAAGCGACCGCCTGTTTCAATTCCCCCACCACAGCGGTCACAAGAGACTTACCTTTTGCCTGGTCAGAAAGCGTTTCCATTGCTTTTTCGATGGCGGCCGTTTCTTCAGGCGCCCGGCCATCCAGTACGCTGACATAGGCCATCATGCGAATCATCGCCTGGGCCGCCGGATTCAGTTCTGCTCCCAGCGCTGTAATCAGATGCTCTGCCGCCAACTGAAATCGCGGGTCGTTCAGGACACCCGACTTCGGTTGGAGGAACGTCTCGTTCAGAACATTTTCTATCGAAAGCGGCGTCTCGCGGAGCGCGGCGTCATAAAGAGCGGATTCCCTTTTCTGGTCAATCGCTTTTGAAATACGCGGGGTTACTACCATATAAGAGATGTCGTGGTCACGAAGGTATCGTTCAATTCCCGGGGTGTGGAACCCGCCGGTCACGATCGCGGAAATCTTCGCCCCGCGCTCGGTGGTTTTCTCAACCGCTCTCTCGATAAGGATCTGGTCGCGTTTGAGAGCGGCTTCATAGAAGCGCTCCACGCGCGGCAGATCCCGATCGAGAATCTCCAATTGGGACGGCAATCCGTAGGAGAAGTGGTGCTTTTCGATGAGCGGCTTGAGAAAATCCGAAAAAGTCGACGCCTTGAATTCATCCTGGTACGTGTAATAAAACTCGGCATCCTGCTTCGTCAGCGTAAACTCAAACATTTTCCGGTAGATATCAAAAATCCGGAACATGTGATCGAGCCTGACCTGATCCTGATTCGTGAAAAGCTTTTGCTTGACGACCCGTTCAAGCTGGTCAATTTCTTCAAAAATACTGACGTCAACGGTGTCATAGAGGCGCATGTAACTGATATAGGAAAGCACGTTCGCGTACTGCGCCCGTAATGCCTCGGGGTCTGAAGCCATATCAAAAGCCGCCAGCACCTCGTCTTGAAGGTAGCCGTAATACTCCGACCGTTTCATTTTCTTCATTCGGAAATGAACGGTATTGGTCAGGAAACGGGTCAGTTTTTCCCGAGAAATCATTTTTTTGAGATCGTTGATCAGGAGGTCGACCTCTTTTTCAGCCTGATTGAAATCCACCTGTTTTTCGAGGTCAACCAGCTTGAGCAAGGAGTGCATGGAAGGATAATCGTTAAGCGAGATCTGGTTTCGATGCGCGAGCTCAACCAGGTAACGGACGTAAGCGACCATTTCGCGGCCGCCTTCCTGGAAATTCTGACGACGGCGGTTCAGTTCGCGGATTTCCCCGGGGAACACAAAGCGGCTCACCCCGTCCATGAGTTTGCCAAGTTTCGCGAGGACTTCTTCGTCTCGGGCCTTGAAATCAAGCGCCTCGACATAGGCCTGGCGGTTTTCTTCGTAGAGTTCGGGATCCTCCACCCCGTTCAAAAGCACCGGCGTGCGATCGACAATCGCGAGATGCTCCGGCCCCGTCAAGCGGCCTTCGCGGAGAAAATAGTCCGCCACGTTTTTTCGGGCATCGCGATTCGGGAAAAACGAAAAAAGTTCCGTGTAAAGTTCTCCGCTCGCGCCCTCAAGGTTCACAAGCCCGAGCTGATACTTTTCGTTGAAGTGGCGAATAATGTTGCCGATATTTCGCTGGGCTTCTTCATTAATGTGAGCGTCCTGGATATGAACGACCATCGCGCCCCGTTTCCCCTTGAAAGTCGTCTTGACCGTTCCATAGGTGTCAGGAAGGTCCGGGCGATCCACAAGGGAATCTATGGAAAGAAGATGGGGGCCCGTCGTCGCAGGTATTTGGGCCTGGGAAGCGGCCGCGTGAACTTCGCTAAATCCGGTATCAAAAACAACTGAAGTGAAAGTGAAGATGACGCAAGTGGCTAAAGCGATAGATCTGAGCCAAGGTTTAAAAGCAGATTGCTGTGTCGCCATCATGGTCGGATTGCCGTCCTTCCTCTTTTAAATGTATTCAAGTTTAAGTTCATCCAAGAGAAAATATAACCAGATATAAACTAGATTAAATTCTTTATAAACCTAGTGAAAATATACCTAACAATTTCGCCCCTGTCAAATTTTAGCGAAATAAAATAATCATCATAACCTCTTTATTATGAACAGGTTACAAAACAAGCTTAATTAATTTTAATTTTTTTCTTCAAAACATTTAAAAAAAATCCTTTCAAAAGTCAGCTTTTTATATATTCATTCGAAATACTTTTTAAACAGATATATAAAAAACTTTCATTAAGTGAGCTTAATTTGGAAACTAAAATTTGGATTAAATTCGGAAGTTTTCAGGACCGATAAAAAATAAAGGTAAGGAACTCCAGCGTTTCCGATTCAAAGCGGATGGATTACTTTTTCGATTTGATTGAAAAAGTCGCCTGGCCGCTTCCACCCTCCAGATGAATTTTGATCGGGGCCGATTGGGGAAGGATCTTTTCGACCTGCCGCAACATTTCAGTGGCCTTTTTATTTTGGGGATCAATCCGCAGAACGTCCTCCAGCGCCCTTTTCGCGCCCAGGGGATCCTGTAAGCCGATTGATGCCATGGCGAGCCCAAAATAGCAATCCAGGTTAGAGCAGTCACGGGAAAGGCCCATCTGAAAATTGTTTTTAGCCAGATCAAACTTTTGGGTCTGGATCAGAATGTGTCCCATATTCTGATAAAAGCGGGACTCCGACCTGGAGTCCTTCGCGTATTTCAACCCTTCCTCCAGAAGCGGATACGCCTTCCCGTAGTCCCCTTTTTGCATCAACGCAACTGCCAATGTGCCGAAAACATCGGGGTCATCTTTCTGGATCATCAAAACCTGGGCCAGCGTCGCGATACAATGATCGATCTGCCCATCATCAAAGTACGCCTGCGCCAAACCCTTCATGCAATCCGCGCTCTGCTGGGCGGCGCAAGCCGTTCGGAAATGATCAATCGCTTTCTTGTGCTGTCCGGATTGCCCATAGATCCGGCCAAGATAACTATGAGCCTGGAGATAGGGCTGACTCCCCTTTTTAGCTTTTTCGATTACACGCTTCATCATTCGCGCGCTGTCTTCATGGCGCTGGGCCTGATAATACGCGGCCCCCAGTTCCAACATGGCTTCCACATAATTCGTGTCCTGGTAGTGAAGGGCCTCCAATTCACGAATCGCATCCTGCAACTGCCCCTTTCGCGTCTGGAGAACCGCCAGTTTCAACCGGACTTCCTTATCGCTGGGGCTTACGGATTTAGCCCGGGTATAGGCCTGATAGGCGGACACTAGGTCGTTATCAGACATAAAAACATCCCCGAGCGCCTTCAGGGCTTTCAACTCCTCGGGTCTTTCACTCGGAAACCGGAAACTCCGGACGGCCTGCATCAGTTCCTTGACGGAATTTTGATGGTCCCCCATTTGGTAATAAAGCATCCCGAGGTTATAGTGAATCCTCGGAAAGTCCGGCATGATCTCGGCCGCCTTTTTCCAGGACTTCAGCGTATCGTCATATTGCCCGAGCTGAAGATAGAGGGCGCCGATGACATAAAAAAAATCGAACGGTTGGTCCCTGACCGCCATCTTGAGGTAGGAGCCCAAAAGTTTCTGAACCGCCACCCGGGGAAGCGCGTTCACGCCTCGTTTGAAATCAATCGCGCGGGTCGCCATGATAATATCGTGATTTTCGGAATCAAAACGAACCGGGACCTGTTTGTCGATGATCGGGAACATAACCGTGGAGGGCTCATCCGTATGAACCGCTCCGAACAGATGCCCGAGCTCATGAGTGAGCACGGTCTGTTCCTGAATCCGGTACATCGGGCTGATCGGATACCGCAACACAAGATACCCCGAGAGGATCTTGGCCTGTCCCACCGTGTCAGGGTCTTTGACATCGGCAAGCGAGACACCCTTCACGCTCGTGAGCCCAATCACGATATCGGCTTTTTCAAGGGGAAAACGGGACTGCAGATCTTCCAGCAAGGCTCTTAGGGAAACCTTCTCATTGACGACCGGCCATTCGCGCCACTTGACCGGAACAAACTTTACCTTAAATTCGCTCTCGAATATCCGGGAAGCATAGGCAAGACGTTGTTCAAATTCAGAGCGCCAGTTGGGCTGGGACCGAAACGCCGCCGAGGCAACAATTTCCACCCGAATTTTTCGTGCCATCACGGCCGAAACGGCGGGGCTTTCCAATTGGGTGAATATCAGGGCAAGAATTAGAAGGATTCGCGAGAATCGAACCAAGGCTACAAGTGTCCTTCCGCGGCAACGCGTGTGACATGACGAAAGTCAAACACCTTGATTAACTCCTTTCAGGGGCTGGCCCCGTCTGCGCCAAATCAAAATTAGAGATTAGAGATTCAGGACACCCGGATCTTCTTTAATTGGTTTGGCTCAGGTCAGCCACCATTCCGAAGTTGAGGACAACAAAAACCCGGGCCAGTCTTTATACTTTGAAGTCTAATCTCGCGACAAAGACCGCTTCCTAGAAGCGATCTTTGTCGCAAAACCAGTAACGCCCGCTCCCCCATTCAAGGGAAAGCTTCTGGCGCTCGCTCAAAAACCTAGAACCAACCGCGTTTCTTCGGCGAAGACACCGGAGCAACAGTTTTCTGAGCAGAGGAATTCGAATATTCATTCGAATATTCATCCGAATATCCATAAGAAGGCGATTCGCTGACCGATGTTTCGACAGGCGTCGACTGAAGTTGTTTGTATTTAGCCATTGACTCGCTCAGACGTCTTAAACTTTCGAGACGGGCCTGTTTTTCTTCCGGTGTCCCGGAGCCCAGAATACGGCTGGCCGCAACCGCCGCCTTGGCAGTCGAAGACTCCACATCGGTGATCGCGACCGGTTCATTCGTTTTTGAGTCCATCGAATCGCCCGACGTGGACGAGGAACCCCAGTTGAAGGCCGCGAAGCCGACAACACAAAGGGATAACAAACCAACACGCGCTATTTTGCTCATAACCAACACCTCCTGGTCTTATTTTGTCTCATTAAAAAAAACCGCGACACCTATCGAATAATCGCTCAACGCGGAGTGATGATAACAAAAATGCCTTGCCGAGCCAAGCCGGTTTTTCCCAACCCGGGCCCTAGAGCAAAATGTTCACCTGCCATTCATTTCGTTCTACACTCCGGGATTACCAAAGCCTTCTTATACCAAACCGGAGCACACCTTTCACCGCACCCAGGGCCCAAGCAAAGTTCCGCGCGAACTGAACCCCGACACCATAGCGAGCCGCCGAGGGATCCCTCTGATAAATAAATCGGAACACACTCCAGCCGGAACCAACCAGAAACAAGAAAAGAGCGGCGGGGACAAAACACCAGCCTTTGCAGAAAAACATCCAAAGCGTTAACGGAAAACAGGCTGCCGCCAGCACCTGATATTTGGCAAGCCGCCCGGTATAGGCATCGCCCTTCATCTTTTCGGGGTGATCATTATAAAGTTTGATACGGTCAAACCCGCGGCGCACCTGATTTTTCATGTAAGACCAAAATGACTCCGGGTGGGCGTGAGCGACAACCGCGTCCGGCGCGAAAAGAATTTTGTACTTGCGGGAAATCCGGTAAGTCAGATCCCAATCCTCGCCGCTCGGCGCCTTGTAAGATTCATCGAAACCGCCCAGTTCCTCCAGAACATCTTTCCGGATCGCCAGATTATAAGCGCCGTGCGCGTCCACTTGCGCGGGCACATCCCGATAACGCCACGCGATCTCATGTCCGACAAAACGGGCCAATTTGTTTTGAGTATTCAGGGTGCGGTAAGTCCCGGCGACCGCCGCCACTTCCGGAGGTCCGAATCGATTCACAAGTTTTTCGATCCAGTCACGCTCCGGAACACAATCCCCATCCGTGAAAATCACCACGTCCGCCTTCGCGGCCCGCCAAGCCACGTTCCGTGAGGCCGCCGGCCCTTGATTGGAATTTTGTATCAGGCGTACGATGGGAAACCGTTCCGTGTAAGACTGAACGATTGAAGGGGTCGCGTCCGTCGAACCGTCATCCACCAGCACGACTTCGTCCGGAAGCCGACTCTGTGATAACACGCTCTCGATCATCCGCCCCACAAACTGCTTTTCGTTATAAACCGCGGAGACGACGGCAACTCGCATGATCACTTGTCTCGCGTGAACACTTTTTTCAGAAAAAATAAAAATCCAAGAATGATGCGGGATCGCTCCGAAGGCGAGACGAAAAACTGTCTGATCTTCTGCCAGATAAACGCCGGGCGAAGATAAAATTCCCGGTAAGCCCGGTCCGTAAACGCGGAAATTTCCTCCGCGCTCAGTTGACCGCGACAAACCTGGGAAACGTAATAGCCGCTTCCCCGGAGCCACGTTTCATAATTCTCCGTCACAAGCTCCCCTTCCCGTTTGGCTTCTTCATAAGCCCGGGTTCCCGGATAAACCATAATGGGAAAAAACTGGGCCGTATCCAGTTTCATTCGCTTGGCCATTTCCAGAGTCGCCCGCATCGTCTCCCGGGTTTCCCGAACACCCCCAAAAAGGAAACACCCGTGGATCATGATCCCCGCCTCGGCGCAGGCGCGGACAAACCGCTCCCGGATCCCGATCGTGGCCCCACCCTTTCGCATTTCATCCAGAATTTTCTGATCTGAAGATTCGAACCCGACGCAAAAAAGCCGGCACCCGGCCTTTTTCATAAGCTTGAGCAATTCCACGTCATCGAAATCGGCCCGCGCGTTCCCCGACCATGTCACCTTCAGTCCCCGCCTCAAAATTTCTTCGGAAAGTTCCCGCATCCGGGTCTTGTCAACCGTCAGGGTGTCGTCCTCAAACATAATCTCTTTGTTCTGCGGCCAAGTTTTCTGAATAAACTCCATTTCATCCACCACGTCCCTGACCGAGCGGGGCCGGTAACGCTGTCCCGTAATTGTTTGGGGAAATACGCAAAAAGTACATTGGTAGGGGCATCCGCGACCGCTGACGATCGTCACCTCGGGATGAAGTTGGGCCCCGTAGCTGTAATGTTCGATCTTCAGAAAATCCCTGTAAATCAGACTGGCCCACGGAATTTCGTCCAGATTCTCATGCCAGGGCCGTCTTTCGTTCAAAATAAACTCTTCTCCGGAACGGTACGCCAGTCCCGCGACTTCATGCAGTTGCTGGCGCGTTTTCCCCGAGTCAAAATGCCACACGAGCTCCAGTACCGTAAAGTCATATTCCCCCACCGCCACAAAATCAAGGCTCGGGGAAGCTTTTAACGTTTCTATCGGTAACGCCGTCGGATGGGTTCCGACAAGCATGGTCATGGCGCCAGTCTGTTTCGCGAGGTGATCCATGACTCGAATATCATGGGCCACGGAAGCCGTCACCGTAGTCGCCACAATAAGGTCCGGACCAAATTTCGCGACGCGATCCTCAGTCTGTTTGAGATCGTAGCCTTCGGCCGGCGCGTCAAGAAAGTCGATCGTATATCCGCGCTGACGGACAAGGCCCGCCGCCAGGGCAAGATAAATGGGATAATAAAGCGTCCCCGACGGAGCCACGCCCGGGGAACGGCTCTCGCGCGTAAAGCGATGAAGAAACGGGATGTTCAGAAAGAAAACTTTCACGGAATAACCTTGTCAGTTCAAGAAGACGTCAATGGTCTGTTAGGAACGGAAGCGATATCGTAAGCAAGAAACGCCATGACAAACTGAAGCCCGATCACGATCAGCATCACCGAGAGCATCACGGTGCCGGCGGGAGTCACCACTCCAGCCTGCGAGGACCGGACCCAGTGACAGGCGCCGTAGAAACCGCCGGAGAAAAAAAAGAACACTCCGAGCGGAAGTTCCAGAGACGCCAACGACATGTCCCGAAGATAGTAATTGTAGAAAATTCTTTTCAGAAAATTACGGAGATGCTTGAATAAAAATTCTCCCAAAATTCTCGAGACCTTCAGGTTGCTTTTTTCGGTTCCGTATCTCGCGTTCATCGGAACGTCCATCACGACCGCCCGTAACGTATTAAGACGAAAAAGGATGTCCGTTTCAAAAAAATATCCTTTACTGATTTTGTGAAACGGAAGCCGTCGCGCGACCCGCGCGTGAATCGCCGTATACCCGTTGGTCGGATCAAACAGATTCCAGTAGCCGGACGAAAGTTTCGTCACCAAGGAAAGCACCGCGTTTCCAAACAGCCGGAGACGCGGCATGGTCCGGACCCCCTCGGGATCAAAAAACCGGTTACCTTTGGTGTAATCGGCCTCCCCGGCCACAATGGGCGCGATCACGTCCGTCACAAGCCCCGGGTCCATTTGTCCGTCCCCGTCAAGCTTCACGATAATATCGGCCCCGGCATCCAGAGCGGCCTGATAGCCAGTCAAAACAGCCCCGCCAACCCCCTGGTTTTTTTCGTGGTAAAGAACCTCGATTCGCGGATCCCGGCAATGTCGCTTGACAAAATCTCCGGATTGATCAGGGCAGGCGTCATCCACGACAAAAATTCGCCAGACTTCCGGACCTATCCCCGCGAGTGTTTTCTGGATATGAGGAAGAACCCGGTAACAGGGAAGAACGACAGCCACTCGTGTCTTTTGTGGAAGCGACTCAGTCATAGCTCGTAAATTTCCGGTTGAAGATTGGGACCGAAACGTCCCGGACATTCAAATGGCGTATTTTGTCACAAGGCCCAAAATGTGTCATCAGCTTTTTGTGTTCGGTTTTTTAAATCGCTTTTCCTCTGCCAGGCTTCGCGTCCACGATCAATTTGATCAGGATTTTCCCAACAAATTTCGCAGAAGCATAAGAGGAAGCTTCAAAAGACCTGATAGCCTGTAGTTATACGCCGACTGGGCAAAAAACAGAAAAAAACCTTTTATCGGATGGTGCGTGTAAAAAGTAAAGTAGGCCCTCGCCTGCCACCGTTTCAATTCCGCCAGAGAGAAGGTTTCCGACTCAAGGCAGTTATAGTTAAACTGCTGATAATCTTCCCACCGGTTGTGAAGAATTCTGAAACCGCTTCCCTTGGTTTCCGCAATTTTTCTGAATTCGGAACCCGGATTCGGCACGATCAATCCAAACGCGATCGCGTCCGGATTGAGCTCAAGCGCGAAGCGGATCGTCTCGCGAATCGTTTCGGGCGTTTCCGTGTAATGTCCCAAAATAAAAAAGGTCCTCACCTTGAGTCCCGCCCGCTTCGCGAGCTGGACCGCAACACGGATCTGATCCTTGGTCTCTCCCTTTTTAATCACTTCCCCGAGAATCCGCTCGTTGCCGCTTTCCACTCCCAATGCGACCCACTCGCACCCGGCCTCCTTCATTTTCTGAAAAAGACCGAGACTGACGGCATCCGCGCGAGTCTCACAATCCCATTGTATCTTTCGGCCAAGTCCGCTACGGATCAGCTCGTCGCACATCTGGATCGATTCATCCTTAAGCAAACCCATCATGGCATCCGTGAACTGGATACGTTTCGCGCCAAACCGTTCGACAAGCCAGGCGATCTCCTCCATGATTTTTTGGTAACTCTTGACACGAACTTTTTTGCCAAGATAGTTAGGCGTGCAAAAATAACAGCGATAGGGACACCCGCGAGACGCGCTGAGAGGGAAAATTCCGTTATAGCGTTCAAGCTCAAAAAGATCCCACGCGGGAAACGGCAAAGTGTCCAGATCAGCCACAGGCTCCCTCGTTGGGTTCGAAAAAATCTTGCCCTCTTTCCGGTAAACCAATCCGGGGATCTTCGAAAGATCAGGGCATCCCCCCACCTGGGTAGCCACCACCAATTCCGCCGTGGTCTTTTCCCCTTCACCACATGCTACCGAATCAAACGCCTCAAATTCCAACAGTGTTTCCTGGGGCATTGCGGTACCGTGCGGCCCTCCCACACTGATCTGAAGATCCGGATACTTCTGTTTGATCCTAGACGCCAGAACACCCGCGGACGTAATTTCGGTGGTAAATGCGGTAATTCCGACGAGGGCGGGATTCAAGTCGTCGATTCGCTCAAAAACCCCTTCGATTCCGTTGTTTTCGAGACGGAGATCGTAGATCCGGGTCTCAATACCACAAGCCCGGCAGTAGGCCGCGACACTCGCAAGTCCGAGGGATGGCACCAGGGATTCGTTGGTGTAGAGATTGTCCTTTCGCCCGAGAAGTTTTCCGGATGGATGAAGAAGTAATAACCGGGTCATGATCCTGTCACATAGCGGTTCATGAACCCAAGAAAATTTTTTGTTTCGCGGACAAGATTAAACTTCAGGAATCGTTTCAGGATAAACCTGGGCCTCAAATAGTAAGAACGGTAGGCGTATCGGGCAAAATCAAAGATCTCCCGGGACGATAATTCGGGATAAGCGTAAGGCGGAGGAAACATCGGGTCGTAAAGATCCCATTGATCGGAAGACAAAAGACCATGATCCTTCAGATACCTGTAAAATTCGGTCCCGGGATGAGGGATCGCGATGCCGAAAGTCACCAGATCCGCATCCAGTCTTTTCGCGAACTCGAGCGTTTTTTTCATGCTCTCTTTCGTTTCATAAGGGAAACCAAACAAAAAATAAACCAGGGTTTCCAGTCCGGCTTTTTTGGCCATCGCCACCGCCCTGACGACCTGCTCCGCGGAGACTCTTTTCTTGATAAATTCGACGGTCTCGGGATGAGTACTTTCACAACCAATGTTGATGGCCCTGCATCCCGCGGCTTTCATCTGACGAACTTTTTCCTCCGAAAGACAGTCGGCCCGGCCGTTGCAGGTAAACGTCATGCCAAGTTTTTCCTGAATCATGGCGTCAAAAAGCTCATGGGCCCGCCGGTTGTCGTTGAATCCCGCCTCAAAAGGGAATCTCAGTTCCTGGACCCCGAGGCTCTTCAGCCAGCGTAATTCCCGCATCACCAGTTCCGTGGACCGATACCGGACCCGGTTATAAAAACAGGCCGAGCACATCACGCAAGGCGGATAGTTGATACAGCCTCGGGATGTGTAGGTCACGGCCATCGGCATCCGTTTTGTGAACGGGTCCCGGTAAATATCAAGATCGATCAGATCATGGGCCGGAATTCCAAGTTCATCCAGATTGGTACAAACCGGCCGGGGCGCGTTCTGGATAATTTTTCCATCTTTGCGGTAAGTAAGGCCCAAGACATCTTCCGGCCGGCCGTCTTTTCGTATCAGGTCCAGGACCGTTCCTTCCGAGTCGTTAGGGATACAAAAATCCAGGTCATCGCTCAGCGCCAGGGTTTCCTTCGGGAGCGCGTTGACATGGGTCGAGGTCACCGCCGTCAGGATATTTCTCGATACCCTCTTCGCTACCCGCGCCGTTTGAAGATCATGGTAAAGGCTGGGCGTTGAAGTCGTAAAAATGACCAAATCCGGCTTTTGGGACTCGATTTTTTTCTGAACATCCTCAAAGGTCGCTTTCAGCGAATTGGCATCATAAAGAGCCACGGGGATAGAATGCTGTTTAAGAAGCCCGGCAATAATCATCAGATCCAGCGGCGGCCATGCCATATCCGCTTTGAGGG
>ENA-UPXM01003198-UPXM01003198.1-activated-sludge-metagenome-genome-assembly--contig:-NODE-3198-length-18176-cov-6.233983_pt1 | contig 18176 bp, 19 predicted proteins | sample MGYA00238178_ERZ772708 | MGnify/ENA primary metagenome ERZ772708 (study PRJEB29002, sample SAMN05720212) | activated sludge metagenome | isolation source: anaerobic digester from wastewater... | reverse complement strand
CCGAACCGTTTCCAGCCGTCAAGGGACCCGGCGTAAATTCCGGCGAGTTCGTCCGGATCCGGCATACCGCGTTCTGCATCCGGATGACCGGTTTTCCAGGCATCAACAGCCGCATACGCATCCGCGGTACCGCTGTGTATACCGGGCCAGATCAAAATCCCGTACACGTCGGTGCGGGGTTCAAGCGCCTGGAGCGTCTCTCCCCTTCCGGTAACCAGGGCAGCGGGACTTCCGAGAAAAAACGGAACATCACTGCCAATACCACACGCCAGGGCATGCAGATCGTCCGCACCGAGCCCGGCGGAAAAAAGCCGGTTCAAACCCGCAAGAACAGCCGCGGCATCTGTTGAACCGCCGCCCAGACCGGCGCCTGCCGGAATCTGTTTATCCAGAATCACCTGTATGCCGTCCCGGATGCCGGTTGTATCCCGAAAAAGGTCAACCGCGCGCGAAACCGTGTTTACCGGTGGAAGATCAAACCGGGGACAGTCAATCTCGCATTCACCCGGTGAATCCATGCGATGCAATACAATGCGGTCGCACAGGGAAATCATCTGGAATATGCTCTCAATACTATGGAATCCGTCATCCCGCCGGTCAAGCACCCGAAGGTGAAGATTGATCTTGCAGGGAGCATCAAGCTCGATCGTGTGTTCCATGGATATCGGGATTATACCGAAAAAACGTCTTTTGTCAAAGGAGGAGTGATGAAGACGCGGCGATTTAGCACAAAATCCTGCGGAATTCAAAAGGAACACAAAAAAAAGTGACAGAATGGTTGACATAATCAAACACTCTCAATTATGTTTCAAGGGAACACGATCTTACTCCCGGTCAGGACGGGTTTGTGAGCCGACCAAAATTCAAATTAACGGACGGAACCAAAGCGAATGTTTATCGACAGTGATCTTGGACTGAAGCAAAGCCGGACAGCGTATGTGTTTGAAGACGCATACGACGACTACGAAGACGACGATTTCGACGAAGAAACCGACGACGACTTCGATGATTTCGAAGACGACGACGATTTTTCTGACGACGATGATTTCGATGACTTCGGAGAAGAAGGGGACTACGACGAGGCAGAAGACGACTTCGATTACGAAGACGACGATCTGGACTACGACGATTTCGACGAGTAAAGTATTCGTCCCCTAAAAATCGCCTGTCTTGTGTACAAGACAGGCCTTTTTTTTTATTCCGGCGACACTTCTGTCGTGTCGGAAAGCAGATCGGGCGCTCCGTACCAGAGTTTTTCCAGATCGTAAAAATTACGGGCTGCGGGAGTCATCAAATGGACAATTACCGCTCCGAGATCCATGAGTATCCATTCATCCCCATCAGGAATGCGCCGCTTCGTAGGCCGTATCTCCAGACCGGTTTCCTTGAGCGCCTCGTGCACATGACGCTGAAGACCTCTCGAATGGGTCGAACTCGACGTTGTGGCGATAACAAAATAATCCGTCCAGCTGTTCTTTCCGCTCAGATCAAGCACTTTAACATCCTGACCGCGGTGATCGATGAGCAATTTTCCCAGTTGTATTGCTGCAGCTCGTATATCATTACCAGTTTTCATAGCACTCCTATTGTGACAGGACATATCGTCCATTAAAATCCTTTCCAAGTATTATCGTATAATCCACTATCGCTTCAGTTCCATACAAGTCAGTGCTGCTTTCCTCCGGAAGGGTACTCCGGATTGCTTCACACTGGATGATCTGTGCGATAATCTTCGCGACATGCTCGTTACCGATCCGGTCAATAACCAGGGTATCGGTATAATCGCTTGTTTCCGCGTTACCCACCCGTATAACGTCGTATCCGAAGCTCTGATAGAGCTCGGAGGTACGCTGCGCGAGGCCCTGCTTATCGGTACCGTTCAGGATCTCTATCGCGTAAATCCGCTCCTGCGCTGCGGCGTCTTCGGAGGCGAGCCCGCCGAGGGTCTGCCGGATGATATCCTTGAGGAGCTGACCATCGTAAAACGGAAAAAGAAGCTGCTTCCCGTCTACGTCCCGGAGCGAGCCGGTTATACGCTGGGGAATCAGACGTTCGGCGTCAATTGAATACAAATCCTGCAGGAGTTGCTTCAGGGTTTCCTGGCGGAGGTTCGTTTCCATGTTCCGGTACAGAACAGGAAAAACATCCTTTGAAAACGCCACTTCAGCATTATCATTCAGCGCCCGGAAAAAAGCGAGAATTGAACGCTGTTTGCGCGCGGCATTTTCTCCTTCCTGATCCAGCTCATCCAGATACGTAACATACGTACGTATCTTGTCCCCGTCAAGGGTCACGGCGCCTGAGGGAAGAAGAACCCTCGTGTCCCCGTCCATGAGGTCAATTTCTGTGGGAATGAATACGGACAAACCGGAAAGCAAATCGGTCAGACGGGAAAATTGATCAAGATTGAACGAAATGCTGAACGGAATCTCGATGCCGGTCAATTTTTCTATTTCCTGCCGATACGCGTTCATGCCATTTTCTACATACACGGCGTCAATTCGGTCTACCCGTCCAAGGCTTTTGATAATCAATCCGGTTTCCCCGGGGATATCGAACATGGCGGCCCGTTTTGTTCCCGGATAATATGCTATCAAATTTGTTGAAAGCGGCACGCCCTCGTCTTCCAGTACAACCAGTACCTTCAGGAGCTGGTCGCCGGAAAGGGCGTCTCGTACCGGATTGTTCCGCATCGCGAAAACAAGAATGACGGCCGCGCCAATCAGCACCGCAAGAATTACGAACAAAAAGAAAACACTCCGGTCAATTTTCATTGATCTCATGACACTTCCTTTGCCAGCGCGTCGCGCATCCGGCGGCTTTCGTCCGATACCAGCTTTCCCCGTGATTCCAGATAGGCAATTGAATGATCCAGCACGGCAAGCGTCATGGGATACAGCTCCATCCCAAAAACCAGTTCCCGGAATTCTTCCGGAAACTGATCGCGCCCGGGTTCGAGCTTGTCCGCCACATATACCACAAGCGACAAGGGATCAAGAGCCGGGTCGCCGAAGGTATGATGACGGACCGCACCGGTTATTTCGCCCTCTTCCATGCCGTACTCATGTACCAAAACCATGGCGGCGGCGCGGCCATGCAACAGTGCCGGTTTTTTCGTCTCGATAGTCCCTATCTCCCGCCCGTCCCTGGCAGCAAGAGCCATAAGTGCCTCTTTCGGCAGCTCTTTGCACAAATCGTGCGCCAGACCGGCAAGATACCCAGAAGCGTGATCCAGGGAAAACCGGTCGCATAAATCCCCGGAAAGCCGGGCGACCCGCAGAGAATGTTCATAACGGCCCGGAGAGAGGGTATCGCGTATCCGTGAATGGACCGCTTCAGCGAGCGGTGCCAGTGTTTCATGAAGCATACAGTCCATGTTCTTCAATATATCGTCCAACCGGCTCCGGGACAAGTGAGCGCCAGGGACCGCCGGAATGAATTGCGGAACGTATTGCCGACGAGGATACCGCTATCGGCGGATTTTCGACCGTCACATGGGGGAAGGAAAAAGATTCTCCCTCCCAGGGCGGACGCACCGCCAGCAGTAGTGTATAATCCCGGGCAATAACTGCGGCTTCTTTCCAGTTTCCGAAGGAAGCGGCAAGATCCTGTCCGATTATCAGGCCTATCGGGGCCGTCAAATCCTTCCCGTATCGTTCTGAAAGATACCGGAGTGTATCGATCGACCAGGAAACACCGCCGCGCGCAAGTTCGCAATCGTCCGTGCACAGTCCCGGATCAACGCTTACCGCAAGACGGAGCATGGCCAGCCGGTGTTTTCCCTCCGCAACATACCCCGTCTGTTTTCCGGGTGAAATATTCGCGGGAACCAGAACGACACGATCATATCCCAGCTGATCCCGTACCGCCCGCGCAAGGGCGACATGACCGTTATGCACCGGATTGAATGATCCGCCGAGCATCGCGAGTTTCACCGGGTTCGTCTCCGTTTTTTCCGGTTGAGACTCACGGTTGCCCCGAAATCGTCCGGATCAAGTTCGGGAAGCGGATTCGGTACCTCCTCCGGTTCCGCCTGCATGAAGTCCGGAATCTGATCGTTTCCATCCGTTACATCACCGTTGATAGAATCGTTCACCATGGCGATAAACGCGTCGCGTACCTCGTCGAGGCCCCAGCGGGAATGAACTGAAATACCGAATATGCGCTGTTCGGGATACCGTGCGCGCAATTCCGCAAGCCGTTCACGGGTATCGGGCAAATCAAGCTTGTTGGCGATAACCACCCGGGGTTTTTCGGCGAGAAGCGGTGAAAACCCGTCCAGTTCCTTCTGCAGCTTGTATACGAATCACAATAATCGTCGTCTGAAAGGTCAATGAGGAAGGCAAGACCGGACGTACGCGAGATGTGTTTGAGAAATTTTATACCCATCCCGTGTCCATCTGAAGCGCCTTCAATGATGCCGGGAATGTCCGCGAGAATGATGTCCTGTTCCTCGTTAACCCGGAGTACCCCCAGATTGGGAATCTTGGTGGTAAAGGGATAGGGCGCGATCTTTGGCCGCGCATTGGTAAAGTACTCGAGCAGGGAGCTTTTCCCGGCGTTGGGAAATCCGACAAAACCGATATCGGCGATAATGTTGAGTTCAATCCTCAAGCGGCGTGTCTCGCCCGGTTTGCCGGGCAGTGCGGTACGCGGAGCCTGGTTAGTTGCACCTTTGAAATGCACGTTTCCCCAACCGCCGTTACCGCCCTCGAGAAAAACAAAAGTTCCTTCCGTATCAAGACCGAAATCCTTGATTACATCGCCGGTTTCGGCATCCCTGAGAACACATCCGGGAGGCAGGGGGATGATACAGTCATCGCCATCCTTGCCGTATCGCTGACTGCCCTGCCCGTCTCCGCCGTTTTTGGCCTTGAACGACTGTTTGTACCGTACATGAGCGAGTGTACGCAGATTGCGGCGGATTTCAAAAATGATGCTTCCGCCCCTCCCTCCGTCTCCGCCTGACGGTCCGCCCATGGGAACATATTTTTCCCGGCGGAACGCGACACAACCGTTGCCGCCCTTCCCGGACGAGACGATTACAAAAGCCTCATCGGCAAATTTGACCATTACTGTTTCTCCAAAAAAAAAAGCCGGCAGGAAACCCGCCGGCAGTACATTCTTTACAACAGACACTCCCCGGAATAAACCGGGTGTGTCATGGATCCCGACGGCTCAGTGCCGCGTTGTTGAACAATACCCGCACCGGCGGGTACGGATCAGTTCTGTACGGGATCTACGGACGCAAGGCTGCGTCCCTGTCGCTTATGATACTGTACAACTCCATCCACCGTGGCAAAGAGGGTATCGTCTCTTCCAAGACCGACATTCCGGCCGGGGTGGATTTTGGTTCCACGCTGACGAACAAGGATGGAACCCGCAGGAACCGTCTGACCGCCGAACACTTTAACTCCGAGATATTTCGGGTTTGAATCGCGGCCGTTCTTGGCGCCGCTTCCACCTTTTTTGCGTCCCATATCAATCCTCCAACACTTCGATCGAACTGTTTTCTACAATTTTTTCGTGCACCCCGACCGAGTCGGGATACTCTCGCGCAAGTGCGCCAATACCACGCTGCAAAAAATGCGCGGTATACCGCAACAGCGGGTAATCCGCCTGTCTGCAGGCGACAACCGTCATGGACAGCGTTCCCCGGCCGGCGGTTTCAACCCGCAACGGCACACCGCTTTCTTCCAGAACGGCAGGTGCTGTGCGCATGAGAACAGAAACCGCCGCACAGACGATATCCGTTCCCGCTGATCCATGTAACGCATGCCCCTGTGCCGAAGCGGAAACAAGCGCTCCGCTTCCGTCGAGGACAAGGTTAACCCGGATCACACCTTATGCTCCGACGATATTCTCTACAGTGACCATGGTATACCGCTGACGGTGACCAATGGTCCGGTGGTAGTCTTTCTTGCTCTTGTACTTGTAGACAATAACCTTCTTGTCCTTGAACGTGTCTCCAACGACAATCTGAACCTTGGCACCCTTTACATAGGGAGTACCAACGGTTGCTTTATCACCGTCTGAAACCATCAAAACGGTATCGATATCAATCTTGCTGCCCTTTTCGGCGTCAATCTTGTCTACCTGAATCTGGGCGCCTTTCTCGGCCTTGTATTGCTTTCCCTTATACTCAACAAGTGCGTACATCATGAACCTCTATTTCCAAAAAATTATTCGTTACTCCGGTATTCGAACGGGTAAAAGACCGGAGGCACAGTACAACAGGTTTGGAAACTATACCAAATCGGATACCTGAACGTCAAGTGCTACATGGACTCCAAAAACGGTACCAGTACCAGATCAAGCGCGTTTTTCAACACAATTCGGCAAGCACGCACCAGCTCGAGACGCGTACGCGCAAGATCGGGCGAACCGGCCGCGAGTATGGGACAATCATGATAAAACCGGCTGAATGCCTTTGAAAGATCATAGATATATCCGGTTATCACGCTCGGATCCTGATTCTGCGCCGCGCGGAGCGTCTGTTTCGGGAATTCGCCCAGAATCTTGAGCAGCTCCCACTCGGCATCATGGATCAACAGGCCGGCTTGTACCGAACCTCCGGCCAAAGACGGGTCATCGGCGACTTTGCGCAAGATCGACGAAACACGCGCACCCATGTACTGGAGGTACGGACCGGTGTTCCCGGTAAAGGCCAGCGACTCTTTCGGATTGAAGATCATGTCCTTGGTGGGAGACACCTGGAGCAGGAAATAATGCAGTGCGCCAAGCGCTATTTTCTCGGCAACCGCGGCAGGATCGCCTACGGCCTCGTCCCGTCCCTTCGCAGATATTTCCTCGAGCGCGCCGTCGCGCAAGGTATTGATAAGATCATCTCCGTCAACAACAGTCCCTTCCCGGCTCTTCATCTTTCCCTCGGGGAGATTGACCATGCCGTACGACAGGTGATACAGGTTCTCCGCCCAGTCGTAGCCGAGCAGCCGGAGCACATAAAACAGGACCTTGAAATGGTACTGCTGTTCACTGCCGACCACATAGACAAGCTGATTGAAGTCCCAGTCGGTGTGGCGATAAATGGCTGTTCCCACATCCTGTGTCATATAGAGCGCGGTTCCGTCCTTGCGGAGAAGCACTTTCTTGTCGAGACCGATGGGCTCAAGATCTACCCACACCGAGCCGTCTTCTTCCCGGTAAAAAAGTCCTTTATCGAGACCGGCGAGAATTTCCTCCCGGCCTTTCATGTAGGTTTCGCTTTCGTAATAAATTTTGTCGAAGGAAACGCCGGTCCGCGCGTACGTCTGGGTAATGCCTTCTTCGGCCCAGCCGTTCATCTGTTTCCAGAGGCGCATAACCTCCGGGTCGCCGGCTTCCCAGGCGCGAAGGAGATCTTGTGCTTCGGCCTCCGCTTTTTCCGGCTCGGTCTTGCTGTATTCGTTGAACCTCACATAACAGTCGCCCACAAAGCGGTCGGACTTGACTCCGCGCGATTCCGGGGTTTCCCCGGCGAAAAACTTCTGATACGCGAGCATGGATTTGCAGATATGGATGCCGCGGTTGTTGACAATATTGACCTTGAAAACCTCCGCGCCGCAAAAGGCCAGGATGCGGGAAATGCTTTCGCCAAGCGCATCGTTGCGGAGATGTCCCAGATGCAGGGGTTTGTTCGTGTTGGGGCTCGAAAACTCGACCATGACGCGGCGGCCGGCAAGGGCATCGCTTCTCCCCCACCCGTCACCCGAACCGATGATGTCGGTAAGGGTTTTTCCCGCAACGGCGCCCTTTGCGAGAAATACGTTCACGTAAGGGCCCACGGCTTTTACCGTGCCGAATTGCGCAAGAGCGTCATCTGCGGCGAGCCGTGCGGAAACTTCTGCCGCAAGGGCGGGCGGCGCCATGCGGAACACTTTAGCGAAGGGAAACAGCGGAAACCCGACATCGCCCATAGCCGGATTCGGCGGAACTTCTGCACTCAACGTGCCCGCGTCCACCGGATCGCCCGGGAGGTCTTTTTCCTGCCGTAATGATTCGAGCGCCGAAGCAACCGCTACACGCCATGTTTCCCGTATATCAGACATAGATACTTCTCCTTGAAAAATGCGGGGTGTTCCGCATGTTCACAGAGTGTACCGGAATTGACGGGGTCTTTCAATGCACAACGTGCCGGATAAGGGCCGCCATGTGGGTAAATGAACCGGATCCTTCGCGGCGGTTCGAGCCGAACTCGCTGCCGCAGGCGGTGCAGAGTCCGGTATCGACAATATGCCCGTCGGGGATCCCCGCTTCCCGGCAGAGATGGCGGTTCGCTTCCGCCAGGGAAAGCCGCCAGGGCCATACGCTTCCCGCCTGGTTGCGCGCCTCGTCCAGACAAACCGCGTCCGGAGAGAAGTTCTCCGAAAAATACCGCGCGCGATCATCGTCCACGGTATAACAGCAGGAGCGGATATGCGGACCTAAAATTACGTGAAACCCTGCCGGATCCGCGTCCCATACCCGGCGGGCAGCAGCAAGCGCTTCACGAATAATGCCGGTACCCTTCCAGCCGGAGTGAAGTACCCCGAAGCAGGGAGCGCGCTCATGACACAGCCAGATGGGCATACAGTCGGCCACCGTAACACAAGGCACAATATCCGGGTTCCCGGTAAGAATCCCGTCTCCTTCCTTCCAGTCCGAAAAGTCTTCGGGCGTTTGCGCCACATACACCGTATGTGAATGAATCTGGGTCAGGGACACTACACGGGAAGGCTCGATACCAAGACCGGAAAAAACCCGTGCCCGGTTTTCCTCGTCGGTCCGGCCCTTCATGGGGCCCGCGGCCCGAAGCGTGAGCACGCAGTCATACGACAGGGATCCGCCGGAAAATCTGAAGAGCCGGTGCGGAATCATATCGAATCCTTTTCGATTTTCTCCGCTTCACCGAGAATCATGAACGCTTCACGAATTAACTGACGAACCATCGTCAATTCCTTGCGGAACCGCTCATTCTGCTTTCCCTGAATCGATGCAAGATTAACCAATGTTTCGTAGGGCCCGCCCCGCACAACATCAAGAATGCCGCCAAGAATGAGGTCCATACTCGTAAACGCGGTCACCGCCTTCCCGATAATGGTCTCCGTCTCGGAATCCGTCGTCAGCATCATGTTCTCAAGCCGGGCCTTGCCCTTGACCGTCGCCATTTTTTCACGCTGAACAATTTCGAACCCCTCGCCAAGATCACCCTTGGGCGAAAGACGTTCCTCAAAATTTTCGATAATGCTCTGCTCATGCTCCAGCGCGCTGAATGCGTCGGTATACTCCATGAGGTTTTCCCGTTTGTAAAAATCTCCCTCGATCAGGATGACCTTGAGCGGCTTCATGATCTGGGAGGGATACATGCGGGTAAAAAATCCTTTGAGAAACTGCAGCGACAATTCCCGGCGCAGCGAAAGCCGGAGCCACATTCCCTCCCAGGGATGATACGTCAGCTGGGGGAGATCGTCCATGCCGAGAAAATCGTGCATGCGGGCCGAAAGAACCGCGCGGCGGTGCGCCCGACTCCAGGCAGACCACCGCTGTTCAAAACGCTTTTTCCAGGCATTTCGGAAAAGCATGAACCAGTCCTCGCCGCTCTCGCTTACCAGCGGCCGCCAGCTGACATCATGAATGCTGAAGCGTACAAAATCCGCCAAGGGAATCGTGGACCTGAATTCCGAAATTGCCACAAGATGCCCGGCTGCCGCCGTGAGAAATTGCGAACATTCCCGCTCAAGGTCAAACCCGCTGTCCCGGACATGCTCCTGTTCGGAAAAAAGGAACAGGGCCTCAAGCATGAGTACGGGTATTTTCCGGCCACTTGAAAGAATGTTCACCAGGCTCTTCATCTCTTCGGTAACGGAATCGATGGGGCAACCCTGTGCGATACCGGACATTATGTCAAAACGGAGCAGGATCCGGTCGAGCGGTACGGCGCAGAATTTCCTCATCCACTCGATTCCCTGGGCGGCCTGATACATCCGCGCCCGGTCTTCGGACGGTATATTGTTCATTACGGAATCCATCGCCCGTACGCAGGTTAGGCGCACGTCCTTTTGATCACGTGAATCGGAGGGAAACTCGAACGGGTCAGCCGCGGCCGCAATGGCTTCCGCGGTTTTCTTTATCATGAGTGAAGAGAGGATGATGAAAAATCCCCCCTTGTTTTCCTCGTAGGAACCGAGCAGCGATGAGAAAAAACTTTGAATGGTACGGAGACGTTTTAACTCCTGATACAGGGCGGACGAGTACATCCGCTGCCGCGTGTCGATGTAAGACCCCGATGTCCGCGACAGCTTTTTTCCCAGCGATTCCACGAGATGAAGACTGTACAACTGTACCGGTGTGGAGGAAGAAAAAAGGGAGCAAATACCGAACCACAGCCTGACGAGGAAACTCTGTTCCTTGAACCGCTCCTCGGGAATTACCCCGCCCTCTCCGGAAATGACTTCAGGCCGTTCCCGGGACTGTGCTTCCTCCGAACGAAGTTCCGTTGTGTCTGCCAGCTTGCGCAGCAGATCCTGGCGTTCCGAGGATTGAAGACTCCGGACAAGTCGCTCAAAAGTTGTCAGATTATCTGTCATACGGTATCAGTATGGGGTAAAAACCGTTTTTTTACCAATAAAAAAGCCACTCGTTATGAGTGGCAACCGGTCCCTACGGGAATCGAACCCGTCTTTTAAGATTGAGAATCTCATGTCCTAACCGATAGACGAAGGGACCCGAGGAAGAAAAAGAACCTCTTTGAGGTTCTTTTTCTTCCTCTTGGAGTTTCGCTTCGCGAAACTCCACAGTATCATTTCACGTTCCGCTTCGCGGAACTTCACAGAACTACGTCAAGTTTCGCTTCGCGAAACTCCACAGTATCATTTCACGTTCCGCTTCGCGGAACTTCACAGTATTATTTCAAGTTCCGCAAAGCGGAACTTTACTTCTTGCATACCTCGTTGAGGTTTTTGTTTCATACATTTTTCAGGAAACGGTGGTAGGCAATTTCCCCAGGGAGGATTCGAACCCCCACATGCAGAACCAGAATCTGCGGTGCTACCATTACACAACCGGGGAATGAGGTCGTGGTGAAAATTACCACACAGGAACTTCTTTGTCAACTATTCCGGTGCTATTCGCCGTGATACTCTATCAGGGTTTTCACCGGAACAGAATCGCCAAGAACGGCGGCGTAGGACAGGAACGGGAGGCCGACAACACCGAAAAATCCGGTTACGGTAGCGCCGCCCTGCTCAAGGACGTTCCGTGCAGCGTTGAGTGTTCCGCCGGTTGCGATAAGGTCATCCATAACCAGAATTCGCTGACCGGGACGCACGTCGGTCTGGTGTACTTCAATTTCAGCTGTTGCATATTCAAGGGCATATTTGCAGGAATAGGTCTTGCCCGGCAGTTTTCCTTTTTTCCTGATCAAGATCAGGGGAATCCCCATCCGTTCGGCAAAAGGCGCCGCAAAGATGAAACCCCGCGACTCGATTGCTGCTATGGCATCCAGATGGTCGTTTTTGTACAACTCGACCATGCGGTCAATACAGTACCGGAACGCGGGAGGATTAACCAGTATTCCGGTTATGTCGTAAAAAAGAATCCCCGGTTTCGGAAAATCGGGGATTTTTCGTATTGCCGAATCAAGCGAAAAGGATTCCTTCATGTGGGAAATAGTAGTACATCGGAGGCTGTTCAGTCAACGGACGAAAGAGTCGGCGTGAATCATCGCCGACCGTATTTGCGGAATCCTTCTACCCGGGCGCTGGTGTTTACCGTCCACGGGCTGGTTATGCCGCGGGAAAGATACTGATAGCCTATTCCGGCTATCATGGCACCATTGTCGCCGCAAAGGTTGAGCGGGGGAAAAATGCAGTTCAAGTCGGTTCGCTGAGCGAGTTTTTCCCGGAGGCTGCTGTTCGCGGCCACACCGCCGCCGGCGACAATGGTCGTCAGCCCGGTATCTTCCACTGCGCGGAACAGTCGGGTAAGAAGAATTTTTACGGCGGTTTCCTGAAAGGCGGCGGCTATGTTTTCCGGAGTCCGTTCATACGTGTCATCCCAGAACTGGTCTATCTGGTTAATGGCCGCCGTCTTGAGCCCGGAGTAGGAAACATCGTAGGCATGGCCGTCACCATGGATGTTGGGAAGCGGAAATCGCGCAGCGCGGGGATCGCCGTTTTTTGCCAGACGGTCAATGATTACGCCGCCCGGATACCCGAAGTCATAGAACTTGGCAACCTTGTCAAAGGCCTCGCCCGCGGCATCGTCTATGGTCGTGCCGAGCACCTCAATGTCATCAAAACCAGATACCCTGCAGATAATGGTGTGCCCGCCCGAAACGAGCAGACCCAGATAGGGATAGGTGATATCAGTGTGCAAATGAGCCGCGTAGAGATGGGCAAGCATATGATTTACCGCAACGAAGGGTTTTCCGGTCGCCCAGGCGAGCGTTTTGCCGAACGTAAGCCCGACGAGTAATGACCCCATGAGTCCGGGTCGATTTGTTGCTGCGATTCCATCAATCCGGTCAAGGATGCAATCAGCTTCCCCGAGGGCCTGTTTTACTACCGGCAGTATCCATTCGGTATGTTTTCTGCTCGCTATCTCGGGCACCACCCCGCGGTATTTCTCATGAAAGGGGATCTGCGTCGCCACGACATTGCTGAGAATGGTGGTACCATCCACAACGACAGCGGCGGATGTTTCATCGCAGGAGCTTTCAATACCGAGAACGGTCATTGATCTCCCTCGTCGCTTGCGGCGATTTTCGCGATGGTGGATAGAGAGAATCCCTGGCTGACCAGCTCCGGGTACATTTCTGTCAGAATCTGCGCGAGTTCATTCGACCAGACATGACCGATCATGATGGCTGATCCGCGCCGTTCCGCTATTTTCATTCCGCTATATACCGCATCCATGATCGCATTGCGATCCTGGCTATTGTCCAAAAACACTGAGCGCTCCAAAATTTGCATGTTGCGTTCCCGCGCAAGCACCGGAGCTACGGTGTCCGAAGTTGTGCGGGAATCGAGAAAGTATAATCCGCGTTCCGATACGATATCGAATACTGCGGCCATTGCCGTTCTGTCGGCGGTGATTAATGATCCTTCATGATTGTTCAAACCGGTAACCGGCGCGATCTCGTCTATATTTTCACGAACAATCACGCGTATTTCGTCCGGAGTCATGCCCTTACGAATCGCTCCCGGGCCCGGGTCCATTGCAAGGTTTTGAGCCTGCATGGGTTGATGCAGCAGGCATTCCTTCCCCGCCGAGCGGATCTTCCGCGCGGATTCCGCAGAATAGCGCAATCGGGGTAAAACGGCAATAGTACAGGGGAAAGGCAGCTCGAGAAAGGGTTGTAACTGCGCCAGATTATGTCCCGCGTCATCGAAGACAAACACCAGGGTTCCTTTCGGCTCGACGGGAACGGGTTTCTCGAGTGGCGGGGCTCCGGGAGACAAAGGGGTCGGCTGCCGGGCCGGTTGCTCCGGCGGTTTCGCGGCCGGTTGTTCCGGCGGTTTCCTGACAGGTGCCGGTTGCCGAACCGGCTTTTCTCCGGAGGGCTTTTCGACGGCGGTGCCGGAGGGCTCCCGCCCCGGACTTTCATCCGGCGGATGCTCAATCGCCACGGGAGGTACAAGAAGAAATCGTCCCGTCAGCAGCATGGCAGAGGCGCCGAACAGTATCGCCAGCAGTACTATATTCGTTTTAAGGGCAGAAGCCTTTTTTCGGGAAGTTTTGGTCCTTTTACGGTTTTGCGGTTTTCGCCGGTGAGTTGAACGCCGCGGCTGCTTCTTGTTGTCCATACACCTATGAAGATACGGACAACAAGCCTCCGGTGTCAACCGAAGAAGCGCCGCGGCAGGGGAAGCTGGTTAACTGTACAGCATTTCGTGAAGCTCCCGGGAGCGGGCCTGGAGCTTTCTCAGCACCCGCAGTTCCACCTGACGTATTGTTTCGGCGGAAACTCCATACTGCTGACCGATATTTTTCAGGGTTACCGGCTTTCCCGAGTCATCAAGATTATACCGTTTTATCATGATATCCCGCTCGTTTTCCTTGAGTCCTTCAAGGATTTGCATGATGCAGTCACGGGTGTATTGTTTCATGAACTGCTCTTCCGGGCAGTAGGTCCGATCCGGAAGCACATCTTTCAACGAGAGGGAGTCATCGTCATCCAGCTGGAGATCAAGACTGGATACTGTTCCCGAACTGACGATGATGTCTGAAACCTCGCGGACGGGAAGACACAATTCGCGTGCAATTTCCTCGTTTGTCGGATGGCGTGAAAAACGCTGATACAACTCGGCGGAGGTCCTGCGGATTCGCCCCGCGAGTTCTTCTTTCCGGAAGGGAAGCCGGATCATCCGGCGCTTGTTCGCGATTGCCCGGGTTATCGCCTGTTGAATCCACCAGCAGGCATAGGTTGAGAATCGTACATTGTAGGAAAACTCGTATTTTTGGGCTGCGGTAATCAGCCCCATGTTGCCTTCCTGAATGATATCGAGCAGCGGCATGTCGGGCGCCGCGTATTTCCGGCCAACCGTAACAACAAGACGCAAATTGGATTCGATCAATTGTTTTCGTGCTGAAAGATCTCCTTCCTGAATCTTCTTTGACAGGGAGAGCTCTTCTTCGAAGCTCAGCAACGGATACTTTCTGATTTCCTTGAGATATTCCTGTAATGAATCGTGGTCGTTCATAAAATCCCCCGCTGAATACAAGCAATAATTGTGCCAATCGGCCAGTCGGTTTGTACAGCGGGTGTATTTCTATGTATAAGAACAATAAATCTCTATTTGCGTAAATTTATGTACACCATCATGTATTATTTATCATACATTCGTGAGGGGATACCTGTATACTTTTCCATCATTTCCCTGTATCCGGAGAGATACATCGGTCGAATTCGGCAATACCCGATCCGAAAGCGCCGGAACGGAAAGCGGGAATTTTCCCCCGCCGCCGGGCAAATCGACCGCGTATTGGGGAAGGGATAGACCGGAAAGCATATCGCGAAGTCGAAGCCAGATGTGCATACCCTCGTCCGGCGGAACACGAAACGACGCGGTTCCCGGCGCGAGATCACACTGAAAAAGATACCCGGGCTTTACGCCGAGACACACCAGCTCGTGAAAGAGTTCGGCGAGCAGTTCCGGTGAATCATTCACGCCCCGAAGCAATACGGTTTGCGACTGCTGTGGAATTCCCGCGGTCCGCAAAGCGGTTATACAGTCCCGTTGGGCAGCGCCGAGTTCCGCCGGATGGTTTATATGCGGAATAACCCACAGCGGCTGAAGCGCGGCAAGACGATGGACAAATTCGGGAGTAAACTTTTCCGGTGCGAACACCGGACCGCGGGTGCACAACCGGATGAGCAGGTCGGAGCGAACCGCACGCAGTTTTTCCAGGAACGCGAACAGCGAATCGGGCGGAACGGTTAATGGATCACCGCCGGAGACGAGGATTTCGCGCACAGCCGGGGTGTTTGCAAGGTAGGCAACAATGGCGTCCTGTTCGGCTTCAGAAAGGAAACTCCGGGAGCGGGCGGTAAAGCTCTTGCGGAAACAGTAGCGGCAGTGGCCAAGGCACTTCCCGGTCACGAGGGCGAGCACCCGGTTCGGGTACTGATGTACGAGATAGGGAGTTACGAGGTAGCGCCCTTCCCCGAGAGGATCGGAGGTTTCCTCCAGCGCGAAAACATCCTCTTCCGGCGACGGTTCAATCTGCCGGGCAAGCGCAAGGCGCGCGGCACCGTCGGCTTCGTCGATCAAGCGCGCAAATGAGTGTGGTACAAGGCGGGGAAACCGCGGCAGACCCGCGTCCGTCCGCCAGTCGGCATCGGTCATTCAGAGGCTTCCCCGAGCATGAGGGCGGCCATGACCGCCGCGTCTCCGCACAAGTAGTCGAGCACACAGTATTCATTGGGCTGATGGGCGGTTTCATCCATACGGGACCAGACAACGGCGTTATAGCCGTTGTTGCGGAGCTCTGCGGCGACAGTTCCTCCGCCGACACCGATGGGCCGCGCGGTTGCGCCGTAAACGAGTTCTATGGCCCGCGCGAGCGCAAGAACCACCGGTGCGTCTTTCGGCGTCGCCTTCGACTCGATCTGCTGGTCAATCCGCCAGCTGATACTCACCCGGTAGCGCTCCTCGATGCGCTTTGCTGTGCGGGAAATCTCGTCGAGCACGTCGGCCAGGGAATACCGGGGGAGGATGCGGCAGTCGAGGTAGAACACGTCTTCGCCGGGAATGGTATTCACGTTGGGAACATTCGCCTCCTTGCGGGTCGGCTGAATGGTGGAACGGTCGGGTTCAAAGAGCGTATCCCGGGCGTTAAAGTGCTGTTCGAGCGCATTGAGTTCAAGCGCGAGCGCACAGCCGGCGAGGTGGGCATTCACCCCCTGATCCGGCCGGGACGCATGGGTTTGCACCCCGCGTGTGGTTATCCGAAGCCAGAGGATGTTCTTTTCCGCAATCTCCATGGCATCACCGGCGGGATCGCCCCCGTCGGGGATGAGGATGAGGTCTTCCGCGCCGAATAGCCGGTGATGTTCCAAAAGGAACCGGATGCCATACGTGGAACCGACTTCTTCGTCGGCAACAAAGAGCAGCTTGATGGTATAGTCCGGCACGATACCGTTTTCCACAAAGGCAAGCGCGGCAAAGACCGACGATACGAGTCCCTGCTGATTGTCTTCTACACCGCGGCCGAAAAGCTTTCCGTCTTTTTCAACGACCGTCCAGGGGTTGCTGTCCCATTTGGAAAGATCGCCCGGCGGTACCACGTCGAGGTGGGTCATGATCCAGACAGCTTCGCTCCGTCGGCCGGGTATGGTTACCACAAGATTGGGCCTGAAACCTGCCGAAACGCGGGAATCGGGAGCGTCAAACCGCTCGCCTGCGGGAAGACCGAGCGCTGCGAGTTCTTTTTCAAGGAGGAGGCATTTTTCAAATTCCCCGTCCCCGCCGGATTCGGGCGCAAGCGCCTGACAGGCGGCAAGTTTTTTCTGGAGATCGATCATCCGGCCGCGCTGGGCGGCAAGCCAGGTCTGTATCGTTTCAAGATTCTTCATTTATTTCTCCGCGGTTTGGTGTTTGCGGTATACGTCCCAGGTGCTCGAAATGAGGGTTTTGCAATCCGATAATTCCGCTTCCCAGCCGATGCGCTTTTTGGCGTGAGCGGAGGTGGCATAGAGTTCGGACGGATCGCCGGGACGGCGATCCACATACCGTGCGGGAATCTCCACGCCGGTAACCTCGCGGGCGGTCTCGAGCATTTCGGTAACCGTAATGCCCGTTTCGCTTCCGAGATTCACCGTAAGGCTTTCATCCTCCCGGTCGATGGTTTCCAGGGCAAGCACATGGGCCCGCGCGAGATCGCTCACATGGACATAGTCGCGTACGCAGGTGCCGTCGCGGGTATCGTAGTCGTTGCCAAATATCTGCAGTTCCTTCCGCCAGCCCATGGCCACTTCCATGATGATGGGCAAGAGGTTCTGCGGGTTGCTTTCGAGCCCGAGGACGGTACCGTCGGGATCGTAGCCCGCGGCGTTAAAGTAGCGAAGTGCGGCGAAGCGCAGGCCCCGGATACGATCGTACCAGGCAAGTATTCGTTCGATTTCCAGCTTGGTAAACCCGTAGTAGCTTTCCGGATTCGCGGGATGTGCCTCGTCAATGGGAAGATACTGCGGCGATCCGAAGATCGCGGCCGAAGAGGAAAACACCATGCGTTTACAGCCGTGCGCGCAGGCCGCGTTGAGGATGTTGATGGTTCCGGAAAGATTGTTTACGGAATATTTTTCCGGTTCCGACATGGACTCGCCCACTGCCTTGAACGCGGCGAGGTGGACAAAGGCGTCGAAGCCACGTGAAAAGGCAGCGTCAAGATCGTCGGGATGGCGGATATCTCCGGCGATAAAGCCGGTTCCCGGAACAAGGTTGATCAACTGCCCGGATGAAAGATTGTCGAATACGGTAACATCATGCCCCGCAGAAAGAAATGCATGCACCACATGGCTGCCGATATATCCCGCGCCGCCCACTACCAAAACCTTCATGTGTACTCCCCGAGCGCTTCCGTTACCGCTTCCCAGCGGACAGTAAGCACTTCTATTGTTTGTTCAAGTGATTCTATTTTTTGTTGAACCATTTTACTCTTTTCTCCGTCAGTATACACCTCCGGAGTCGCCAAAA
>ENA-UPXM01003197-UPXM01003197.1-activated-sludge-metagenome-genome-assembly--contig:-NODE-3197-length-18185-cov-11.380364_pt1 | contig 18185 bp, 10 predicted proteins | sample MGYA00238178_ERZ772708 | MGnify/ENA primary metagenome ERZ772708 (study PRJEB29002, sample SAMN05720212) | activated sludge metagenome | isolation source: anaerobic digester from wastewater... | reverse complement strand
AATATCAAAGTTCCTATATCTGTAGGTATCTTAGGTGGTGCATATACTTCTGACGATAGGATTGATTACTATCTGTTAAATGATGTTATTATTGGTCCACAAGGTATAACTAGCTATACAAATACTGCTAACTTCTCTATTTATCCTAATCCTGTATCTGATCAATTAAACATTAATTTGATCAATAAAGGCGTTAATACTATAAAAGTAATGAATATAATGGGTGCAGAAGTTTATTCTACTGTAATAGATGGTAAAGATCATTGTACTATTGATTTATCTAATTTACCCGCTGGCATGTATATAGTAAATGTATCTAATAGCACGGGTACTAATGCAAAGAAAATTGTAAAAAAATAAATTTTGTAAGTTTATTGTAATATAAAAAGATAGCCGTGCGAAGCACGGCTATCTTTTTATTAATTAAGTCATTTATGATTTTTATCAATTTTTTTTTTTATAATTTTGCATAAAAATTATTATGAAAAATCAATCTTGGCTTAATAGTTCTCTAGACAATAAGTACCTTACTTTCTTATTTAGCTTAGATGAGAAACTAAATAAAAGTAATGATATACAAGAAATTTTCAATTTTATTATAAATAATATATCTAATTATTTTTCTAATTCACAATTGCTAAAAATACATATTACCTATGATAACATTAATTTTGGAGAAGAAATAGCAAATATAGATAAATCTAATATGATATCAATGCCAATAATCGTTGATAATCAAGAGAGAGGTAAAATGATGTTATATTATCAAGAGCTCGATAATGGTCAAATAGAATTCTCAAAAGCTGAAAAAGATTTTATAAAATTATTAATTTCCAGATTATCAGACTATTTAAGTACAATTGCAAAGATAGAAACGGTTACATATAAAGAGTATACACCTATTTATAACGCGAAAGTTTCAGATAAATATTCACAAGATTTAGTAAATTGGCTTTCAGCTTTTAATCTAACGGTAGATCAAATAGATAGCTTACTTCATACTTGTCTTAATTTTAGAAAAGGAGAAACTGTTTGCAAGCAGAGTGCGTTTTCATCATATTTCATTTTGTTAGCAGATGGCTATTGTAAGTCTTTTGTAGAAGATAGCAAAGGACATACTTTGAGTTTTATGGTTAATAAAGCATTCGAATTTATTGCTCTTTCATCTTTGTATGGTAAATCATTTTATTTTACTACAGTTACATTAACTCCTTGCAAAATTTATTTAATTGAGAAAAATGATTTTTTTATCATCATGGAGCAAAATAAAGATTTTCATAGAGAAGTGACTAAATGGCTGTGCGAAAACTACAATATAGTATTTGAAAAATTAGCTATTAGAGGGCTAAAACAAACAATAGGCAGAGTGGCTCATACACTATTATATCTCAGTCAAACTGTTTTTGAAAGTGATGTCATACCAAATTTAATTACTAGAAAAGACATTGCTGAATTCTCTGGTATGTCTAATGAAAATTGTGTAAGGATATTATCGTCTTTTAAAAGAGACAACATTATAAAATATACTAAAAATGGTATTCAAATAAAAGATTTAGATCTATTGAAAACTATGATAATTGCTGGTTAGCAAAATTTTAAATAAAAAAATGACTTTCAAATATTTTTTCTGCTTTATTAAATTATATTATCATCTTTTTAATAATACGGATTAGCAAATGTTTTGACATCGTCTAAGCTTACTTTACCATCACATAGGATCATTAATCTTTCAATAATATTCCTCAGCTCTCTCACATTACCTCGCCAAGGAAGTTTTTTTAAATACTCAATAGCATCAGGTTCGAAAGTTAATGGAGGTTTTTTCATAGCTTCACTAAACTCTTGTAAAAAATAATCTATTAGAAGAGGTATATCTTCTTTTCTTTCTCTAAGTGGTGGTACTTCTATAATGATAACTGCTAATCTATGAAATAAATCTTCACGAAATCTTTTATTTTGTATTTCCTCTACTAAATTTTTATTAGTAGCCGCTATTACTCTCACATTAACAGGTATTTCTTTTTCGCCACCTACATGTGTGATTTTATTTTCTTCCAAAGTTCTCAAAACTTTTGCTTGAGCTGCCAAGCTCATATCTCCTATTTCATCTAAAAACAAAGTGCCATTATTAGCTAATTCGAAACTACCTTTTTTAGATTTTATAGCAGAGGTGAAAGCACCTTTTTCATGACCAAATAGCTCACTTTCTATCAATTCAGATGGTATAGCAGCACAGTTGACTTCAATAAAGGGGCCTTTGGAGCGAGGACTTAACTCATGTAACCAATGAGCAATATTTTCTTTGCCAGTACCATTTTCACCAACTATTAGCACTCTAGCGTCTGTAGGAGCAATTCTCTCAATATTTGTTTTAAGTCTTTTCATCACATCAGATTCACCTATCAAAGCATATTTTTTGGTTAATTTGCTTTTAAGTCTCTTAGTTTCCTCCATCAAATTAGATCTATCTAAAGCATTACGTATAGATATTAGCAACCTATTTAAGTCAAATGGTTTTATTATAAAATCAAAAGCACCTTTTTTGATAGCATCTACTGCCGTATCGATAGTCCCATGACCAGATATCATTATTACTGGTATATCATAGCTTTGTAAAATTTTTTCTAAAAGCTCCATACCATCCATTCCAGGCATTTTAATATCACATAAAACTACATCAAACGATTGCTGAGAAAATAAATCTAAAGCTTGCAATCCACTATCAGCCTCTACCACTTCATAACCTTCATATTCGAGCATTTCTCTCAAAGTCTCTCTCACAGACTTCTCATCATCTACTATTAAAATTCTACTCATTCCAATGAAATTTATTTAAATTAATTATATTATAAATTATTTTGTCTAAATTACAAACAAATTTATACTATCCAAATAAGCTCTCGTCTAATAATGCCAGCAAGAGGATAAAGGTAAGGATAATTACGGCTTTCAGGTAAATCTTCTATTTCAAAATTAACACAATAATTTTCGAAAAATTCTACTTTCTTTTTGTCTAAATTAGTAAAAGCAATACCTGTATAATACAAGCCCTGATTGAGTAGATTTTTTTCTAATTTAGCATAAATTTTAAAGATACCTTTGCCTTTAGGTACTCTATCACTATCAATGATACTAGTCAATACATACTGATTATTAGAGGTTAAAAGGTGAATATTAGGATAAATGTCATCATCAGTTAATTTCTCATAGATAATTTCAAAATAAACATCTTCATTATTAGTAAAAGTGAATTTTTCATTATTTTCATTATCTAAAATTCTCAATGAAATTGGCTTAACGGCTTCATTATTAATATTATTCCAATATTTAGAAGTATCATACTTGGCTATCTCATTTATATATTTGTCAATTACTTTGTCAGTATCATCAAAAGTATCTATATGTCCATTGACAAAAAGAGCAGATTTTTCGCATAGATTAGAAATAGCATTGAGGTTATGGCTAACAAAGATGATTGTTCTACCTTCAGTATTAGAAACCTCATCCATTTTGCCAAGACATTTCTTTTGAAATTCAGTATCACCTACAGCTAATACTTCATCAACGAGCATAATATCTGCATCTAGAAAAGCTGATACTGCAAAAGCCAATCTCATTTGCATTCCTGAAGAGTAGTGTTTCACTGGAGTATCAATAAATTTTTCTACACCTGAAAAAGCAACAATATCATCAAATTTTTTATTAATTTCTTGACGTTTCATGCCTAAGATAGCTCCATTGAGATAAACATTTTCTCTACCAGTTAGCTCTCCATGAAAGCCAGTACCCACTTCTAATAAGCTAGCCACTCTTCCTCTCAATATAACGGAGCCTGATGTAGGATAGGTAATACGAGATAGAATTTTGAGAAATGTGCTTTTACCTGCACCATTTTTGCCAATAACTCCAATCTTTTGACCTTTTTCTATAGTCAAGTTTACATTGTCGAGAGCTTTAATGTAATGTTTTTTTCTCTTTTGATGATTAACATAAAATAATTGAGTAATGGCATCTCTAAAAGTCAGATAAGAGCCATGCAAAATACCTAATCTATATATTTTAGTTAAATTTTCTACCTCTACAATTGGATTCACAAAATTAAGATCAAAGATTAATAATTATAAAAAATGAGCAGGTATAAATTAATATTCACTAGACCAAGCTATACTTACAACCTTGTCATCTTCCAAATAAAAATCTACCATATCATCTTCTATAGATACACGTTTTTCGCCCCATTCTTCTACTTCTTCGTCAAATTTATTATACCCAGCATTATTTAAAAATTTTTTTAAGTCATTATAAGATAGTCCTATTACCTTATTGCCTTTAAAATAAGTATCAGGGAAAGAACTTTCTATGCCTTTAAGTGCATAATAATCATCATCTATCTCATCAAAAAATAAAGAGATATTATCTTCATAAAACCAAATGCTAGTAGCTGGCTCATCATCTTCTTCTTCGTATTTTTCGATGTCATCTGGCTCACCTAAAATTTCTAAAACTGCATCTTGTGAGTCTCCAAATTTAAATAAATTAGAACCTTCTAAAGGTATAACTTCCAATTTTTTAATTTTTTCCATATGGATATTTTTTTATTAATGGTGAATTTTTTTCTTTTAACATATCTTTGAAAACAAGTTTATCAACTAAAGCGGGAAAAAATTTACCTAAAAACACAGTTAATTTCCCCTCAGTAGTCATGATAACCTGTCTTTTACTTTTTTCTATTCCTTTAATTATCCTACTAGCCACTTTTTCTGCACTCATAAGTTTACCTTCCTCTAATGGAGTATCTTTTTGTTGTGAACCATCAGCTGTCAAAGCAGTATTTCTAATATTTGATGAAGTAAAACCAGGGCAAGCTATCATCACATGCAGCCCAGTATATAGATTTTCTATCCTAATAGTATTGAGAAAACCTTGAATAGCAAATTTAGAAGCTGAATAACCTGTACGAGCAGGCAAAGCTTGATAGCCTGCTATAGATGATACTCCCACTAAACTTCCTTTATTTTCTAATAAATGTGGCAAAGCATAATAAGTACAATAAACAGTTCCCCAGAAATTTGTATTCATTAATTCATGTAAAACATCTAAACGCACCTCATCAAAAAGTGCTCTCATAGATATACCAGCATTATTTATTAAAATATCTATCCGTCCCCATTTTGCTATAGTAAAATCAATAAACTTTTTACAATCGCTTTCTAACCTCACATCTCCTTGCACAGGTAAAAATTCGTAATTTAATTTTTTGATTTCATTATCTAATTCATTTAATTTATCAATATTCCTAGCCATTCCAGCTACATAGTATCCTTTTTGTGCTAATTGCAAACACAATGCTCTGCCTATTCCAGATGATGCACCTGTAACTAAAGCCACTTTATTTTCTATCACTTTTTTATTATTATTAAAATATATTTTGCAAAATTAATAAAATTAAATTCGTTTAATAAAATAAAATTTAAAAAAAGGGACAATAAAAATATTGTCCCTATAGATAAAAATTAAATATTAATACTTTTTATTTTTTTAAAACTCCCATTTCTTTACCCACTTTTTCAAAAGCTTTGACACATTTATCGATATGTTCAAATTCGTGAGCAGCTGATAGTTGTACTCTAATGCGAGCTTGTCCCTTAGGAACTACTGGATAAGAGAAACCAGTAACATAGATACCTTCGTCACTTAATTTTTTAGCCATTTCAGAAGCTACTTTAGCATCATAAAGCATTACAGCTACTATAGCACTTTGAGTAGGTTTAACATCAAAGCCGACTTTTTGAATTTGATCCATAAAATATTTTACATTATTATGCAATTTATCTTGTAGAGCATTAGTTTCACTCATCATATTAAACATTTCAATACCAGCAGCTACTACCATTGGAGGTAAAGAATTACTAAATAAATAAGGACGACTACGTTGGCGTAGCATTTCTATGATTTCTTTTTTGCCAGTAGTAAAGCCACCAATAGCACCACCAAAAGCTTTTCCTAAGGTACCGGTAAGCATTTCTACTTGACCTCTACAATTATAAAGCTCAGTAACTCCTCTACCTGTTTCGCCTACTACACCTGCAGAATGGCTTTCATCTACCATGACCATTGCATTGTATTTATTAGCTAATTCGACGATTTTATTTACTGGAGCTACATTGCCATCCATACTAAATACTCCATCAGTAGCTATCACTCTAAAACGCAAATTTTGAGTTTTTTTCAATTGTTCTTCTAGCTCGTTCATATCACCATTAGCATAGATGAAACGTTGGGCTTTGCATAATCTAACTCCATCAATGATAGATGCATGATTAAGAGCATCGCTGATGAGAGCATCGGCTTCTGTTAATAATGGCTCAAATAATCCACCATTAGCATCAAAGCAAGCTGCATATAATATGGTATCTTCCGTACCAAAAAATTCAGCAATTTTTTTCTCTAATTTTTTGTGTAAATCAGTAGTACCACAAATAAATCTAACGCTAGACATACCATAGCCATGAGTTTCTAAAGCTTTAGTAGCAGCTTGTTTCAGACGTGGATGATTTGATAATCCTAAATAGTTATTAGCACAAAAATTTAATAATTCTTTACCATTATCTAGTTTAATAACAGCACCTTGTGGAGAAACTATGATACGCTCTTCTTTAGCTAAGCCTGCTTCGTAGATGGCGTCTAATTCTTTTCGTAAATAATTTTGAAAATCCTTATACATATTTTTTTTCTGCAAACTTAAGAAAAATATTGCATATAAAGTATGAAAAATTTAATATAATTTTGTATAAATATAAATAATTAGGTAGATTTTAATATTTTTTTAGCTCATGTTTAATATGAAATACATTTTACTTTTTTTGTTATTTTTTATATTAAATAATATTTTATTTTCACAAAAAGAAGGTAATAATTGGTATTTTGGTACGAATGCTGGATTAAATTTCACTACTAACCCCAATATATGCTGGGATGGTAAATACAAAGGTGAACTTGTTCCTCAAGGAGTTTATTCTTATATAATTAATTTCACCGACTCTCAAGATTTTAATAGGCATACTCTACAAGGCGAAATAACAGTAATATATTAAATTTCGATAATTTTATTTTCGTTAAATTTATTTTTTCTTATATATTTGCAATTAAAATTGTATAATTTTATATAAAAAATATCTTTAATATTATGAAAAATAAAACCTTACACATTTTAGCATTTATGTTTTTGCTAATCAATGAATGCATTTTTGCTCAAAATCTATCAATATCACAGCTTTTATCACCCACAAATTACTATGGATGTATTAGCTACAATGATAGTCTAATAGTAGAAATACAAAATAATTCTACAGATACTATTCATCAGGATAGTACTTGGTTTTATATTGACATTAATAATATAATTGCAGATAGCATCAGCATACCACAGAGAGACCTAGCTACTAACGAAAAAGACACCATTTACATACCATTGTCATTTAGTAATTATGGGAAATACGTGGTGATGGCTTATTTAAATGCATTAGATTCATCTGATATAGGAGATACTGTTAATTTTAATATTTATGTGCAATTGTCAGGTGATTATACTGTAAATCCTTCATTACCAGCAAGTATGACGAATTTTATTTCTTTGTCTGAAATGGCTAAAGCTTTAGAGGGTGGTGCTTGTGGACAAGTAAATATTAAAATTGCTAGCGGTTTGTATAATGAACAGTTTATTCTTTGGGATGCTCCAGGTATAAATGCAAATAACAACATTACAATTACTAGTGAATCAAATAATGCTGACTCAGTGATAATAGCTTACAATCCATCATCTAATACAACCAATTACATTATTGGCATTAGAGGATTAGATTATCTGACTTTAGAGCATTTAACTTTGCAAAATAATTCTACTTCTTATGGGCATATTATAACAATAGATAGCTCTAGCACTCATAATAATTATCAAAACTTAAAATTAATTGGCAATCAAACTACATCTACTTCTATTGATATGGCACTATTACATTCATCTGCCGGCATCAATACGTTGGATTCCATAAGTAATTATTCTAATAATATATTTACAGGTGGCAGCTATGGAATGTACTTATATGGAAACAATATTAATCATGAGAAATATGTAAATATCAAAAATAATAAATTTATAAATCAATATAATTGTGGTATCTTCACGTATTATTTATCAGATTTTACTATTGATTCTAATTATATAATTACAAATTCTAATAATAATAATTTCAATGGTATATATTCTAGATATGGTAATGGCAATATAAAAATTAGCAGAAATCAAATATTTGCTACAAATGCTTCTGGAGATTTTATTTATGTTAGAGATTTAGAAGGAGACATAAATAATCCAATCTTAGTAGATAATAATTTTATTATACAGGATGGAGGTACAGCTACTGTGAGAGCATTGTACCCGTATAATTGTAAATATGTAGATATTGTATACAACACTATCAAAGTATTTGGTGGCAGTAGCACTGGTGGTAGAGCTATCTACATAAACAAATCTACTGGAGGAGATTATAATAATTTGAAAATATTGAATAATATCTTTGTAAATACTGGCGGTGGCTATGCTATTGAGATATCAGCAACAGCTCTTTCAGAATCGTATTTATCTTTTTTAAATAACAATGTATATTATTGCACAGGACAATATATTGGCAAAGCTGGAACAACAAATTATGCAAATATTAGTCAATGGCAATCTGCTATGTCTGGTTATGGCTTTGATACACAAAGCATTAGTTATGACCCACAATTTATGCATGACAGCTCTTTTGTCTTTACTAATGTAGGATTAGATAATATTGCAATCCCATATTCTGGTATCAATTATGATATTGCTGGTAATATTCGCAGTAGCTCACATCCAGATCCTGGTTGCTATGAATTCCATACATTAGAGCATGACATTAATGCTATAGCTATCACTGCCCCTACTAATTCTTGTGGTCTCACTAATGAAGAATTTATAAGTGTTCTAATTGCTAATAATGGTTCTAATAATGAAATTAATATACCTATTTCTTTATCCAATGATGGTGGCTTAACATGGTTAATTAATGAAACCATACCATCTATAAATGCGGGTGATACTATTACTTATACTTTTTCTCAAGGTATAAATATGTCACTACCACAATCTTACAATATTGCTATTAAAGTTAATCTATCTACTGATGAAAATCCAGTAAATGATCTAAAAAATATAACTATAACTAATTATCCTTACATAACCAATTTCCCATATATAGAAAGCTTCGAAGCTAACGATGGTATGTGGACAAGTGGTGGAGTGAGTAATAGCTGGCAATGGGGTATCCCTAATGGTATTTTGATTAATACTGCTTCAGATGGTACTCATGCATGGGTTACTAATTTGACTGGTAATTATAATACTAACGAAAAAAGTTATGTACAATCACCATGTTTTGATTTCTCTAATTTATCTGATCCATGGATATACATAGACATTTGGTATGAATGTGAAACTGGATGGGATGGTGCTAATTTGCAATATTCTACTGACTTGGGAAATAGTTGGCATACTGTGGGCAATTTCGGTGATGATAACTGGTATAATATGACAAATATTACTAGTCTAAATACTCCAGGATGGTCTGGTAATGCAACTTTAGGTAGTGGAGGATATATCACTATGTCTCATTCTTTATTACCTGCTGCTGGCAATTCTCAAGTAACTTTTAGAATAAATTTTGCTTCTAATATGATTAATAATAATTTCGAGGGAATAGCTTTTGATAATATTAAAATAATCGAAAGAGGTAAAAATGTGGGATTAGTTGATATTGTATATCCTAATAATGACTGTGGTCTGAGTAATGATGTGCCTATAACTGTAAAAACTTTTAATAATGGTACTGTAATACAGCATAATATACCTATTAGGTTCTCTAATGACAATGGTGCTACTTGGCAGATGGATACTATCCCGTTTATCAATTCTCATGACACTATTCTATTCACATCTAATGTAACTTTTGACTTTAGTAATATAGGGCTACACGATATAGCAGCAGAAATAATTTTAAATAATGATAGCATCATTTCAGATAATTACGTAGCTAAAACATTTTATAATAGTTTATTTGTAAATTCTTATCCTTATACTGATGATTTCGAAACTGCTACTAACATTTGGATAAATGATGGTAACTGGTCATATAATCCTAACGGTTCTTTAATAAATGCTGCTCATAGTGGGAGCCGTGCATTATTTATTCCTGGTAATTTAGATACTGTATCAATGTTGATTTCACCCTGTTTTGATTTAAGTCAAATCCCACTTCCAGTTGTTGAATTTTATCAATATATGAATGTGAATGATCCAGCAAGTGGTGGTGTTTTACAATACTCTATTGATAATGGTGATAATTGGTTAAATTTGGGCAATGAAGGAGATACTTTGAATTGGTACAACTCTTCTAGCATAGACTCATTGAATGATATTAGCAATGGCATTGGCTTTAGCACTAATACAAATGGATGGATTATGAGCCGTCATAATCTTTTTGCTCTCAGTGGACAAAATAAAGTTAGATTTAGATTTGTATTTGCTAGCTCAAATGTAGAAACTGGCGACGGGTGGGCAATAGATGATTTTCAGATATATAACAAGATAGGTGCCGACATTACAATAGATAGTTTGCTATATCCTGTATCTGATTGTCAATTAGCAGATACTAACCTCACTATTAGAATAATGAATCATTCCCCATTAACTATTAATGCTGGTACACCAATGACACTTTCAGTATGGCAAGACAATCAATTTGTCTTTACTGAAAATTTTACCCTTTCTCAGCAATTATTACCTAATGAAAGTATGATCTACTCTACTAATAATGTATTACATCTGTCATTAATCCCTCATAACTATAACATTAAAATCTCAATCGATTACAATCAAGATATTAACCCCGCTAATGACACAGTAAATTTCATAATAAAAAGTTATGGTTATCCAGTTGTAGAAGCCATTTTTCATGATTCAACAATTTGCTGGGATGAGCATGTTATTTTATATGTAAATGGTGATGCTCTATACTATGTATGGCAACCAAATAATGACACATCTGCTTTTATTATCATAGATTCTACTAAAGTTCCAGATTTTGGTACTTATCAATACATAGTTTATGGTTATAATCAATATGGTTGCTATACTACTGATACAGTAAATATCACAATGGATGATTGCTCTTCAATAGTAGATAATATCATTGCAAATCCTATAATTTATCCTAATCCTACTAATGGAACTATTTATTTATCAGGCTTGCCATCAGACGATTATAATATAGCTCTTATGGATCTCACTGGTAAATTATTATTATCTAAATCGATTGATATAAGCAGAGATAATGTAGTTTTGACTTTCCCCCATAATATTAATGAAGGAGTGTATATCTTAACTATCTATAATTCGAATAAACAATGGAAGCAGCTAATACAAATCATAAAATGATTTAATTAAGGTTGATTAAATAGAAAGATATAATCATAATTAAAAATGATTACATAAGATTTTTATATTATATTTGCATTGTAGTTTAGTATAATGAAAGTAGTGAAAAGATGAAACGATTATTTATTTTATTTACTTGTTTATTTTTGAGTATCCACATATATTGCCAAGAAAATAATTGTTTAAGCATTACTAAAAGTAAACAGCAAGAACAATTAGAAATAGCTATAAACAAGATCAATCATGGCATTAATAGTAAATTTGTAGAATCTCAAAAATTATATTTTAGTGAGGCAACAGATATACTGCGATCGCTTAATGATAAAGAGGAATATCCTATTGTCAATTATTATTTAGCACTAACATATATTTATAAACCAGATAATAATTTTACTTTAGCAGAGCAATATTTAAAAAAAGTAATAGATGCTTGCCCAGATGATATACCAGAAGCATATTTCCATTTAGGTAAACTAGCATATACTACAAATCAAAAATGCGATGCTATAAATTATTTTAAAAAATTTTTAACATATCAAGGAGATTTTGATACTTTATTCGCAGAAGCCAAGATGCTGATGAAATGGAGCGAAGAGATATGTAAACTAATAAATAATCCAGTACCATTTAATCCTAAATTAGTAAAAGGCATTAGTAGCCAATTAGACGATTATTTAGTTTCACTAAGTCCAGATAATGAAATAGCCTATTATACTAGGAAAACTAAAGACTACCAGATATCTGGCTATAAATCTGAACCAGCTTTTCAAGAAAAATTTTATTTTAGTTATCGCATATCAGATAATGTTTTTGACAATGGTAAAGAAATGCCATATCCATTTAATCGCAATGAGAATGAAGGTGGAGCCACAATAACTGGTAATAACAAAGAATTAATTTATACTGTTTGCAAAATGGTTACAAGTCCTCGTCAATATTACAATTGCGACCTTTACTCTTCTAAAAATATTAAAGGATATTGGACAGATATTGTGCCTTTAGAGCGAGTAAATAGACCAGATACTTGGGAAAGTATGCCATCAGTAACTGCTGATGGCAAGGAACTATATTTCGTTAGTAATAGATCTGGCGGTGTAGGTGGATATGATATTTATAAAAGTATAAAAGATGAAAATGGAGAATGGTCAGAGCCTATTAATATAGGTAAGCCTATAAACACTTCTGGTGATGAGAAATCACCTTTTATTCATACTGATACTCGTACATTATATTTCAGCTCTAATGGTCGTCCTGGTATAGGTGGATACGATATTTACTATGTAAAATTAAATGATAATAATGAAAAAACCGATGTTAAAAATATTGGTTATCCCATTAATACTGAAAATGATGAGGTAGGCTTCATTGTAAGTATAGATGGCAAATATGGGTATTTCTCAAGTAATAATATAAAAAATGAATCTTTGGGTGGTATGGATTTTTATTATTTTTCATTATACAATGAAGCCAAACCAGAGGAAGTCATTTTAGTAAAAGGGAATCTAAAATCAGAGGATACTACTAAACCAATTAAAGCAACAGTACAAATCAAAAGTTTGGAAAGTAAACGTGTAACATTTATCCCTGTAGATGAAGATGGAGATTATGTAGCTAGTTTACTGAAAAATGAAGATTATTTGCTCACAATAAAGGGTGAAGATATAGTATATCAAAGCACTTATGTGGCTGCTAAAGATTCTATAACTGCTCCAGTGATAAAATTAGAAATGGAAGTACAACCTATAGAAGTAGGTATGCATTATCGTTTACATAATATTTATTTTGCTTTTAATTCAGCTGATATTCTATCTAGCTCACAAAAAGTACTTGATGAATTTATTGTCTTTCTGAATGACCATCCCACTATGACTATAAGTATCGAGGGACATACAGATAACGTGGGTAGCGACGAATTTAATCTTATTCTCTCCGAGAATAGAGCAAAAGCTGTATATAACTATTTAGTGAATAATGGAATAGATGCTGATCGCTTACAATATAAAGGCTTTGGAGAAACTGCACCTATAGCTACAAATGAAACTGAAGAAGGTAGAGCTATGAATAGAAGGACAGAATTTGTTATTCTTAATGATTAAAAATCTTTGGTTATAGAGAATATTAATCTAGGAGAATGAAATCCTTTCTCTTCTACTCCCCACCCATAATCTAAACGCATAAAATAACCTAATAACTCTGCTCGGGCACCTATGCCTACCCCTCCCACTAATGGATTGCGTGGATTATTAATGATTACTGTAATTGGTTTGCTATAATAATATTCTGGTACATAAATATTTATATCAGAATATGGATTTAGCCCTATCCATGCTGAGCCTACATCACCAAAAAAGTTTAATTGGAAGCTATTGAGGAAAGATGATTTTATTGGTCTATTAAATAAAAATCTGAAAATTGGAAATCTGATTTCTGAATTTATAACTAAAAAAGAATTACCATTACGAATGTTTTGTGGCATACCTCTCATATTAGTAGCTAAAGTCTGAAAAGAAAAGTTCATAGTTGGATCTAATACTGGCTGATACATATATTTGGGGAAAAGCCAATTATCTACACCACCTAAAATATATATCAATCTTGTAGAACCGAAAGAAGTAGCTCCAGCAATTCTATTAGCCCATATCAAAGTTCTATATATTTTAGTATAATTTCTATAATCAAATCCTACATTAAACATGTTTAGTTTAGTATTTATAAGCCCTTGATAATATTCAAAAAATATTTTTGCTCTAGTGCCATAATAAATATTTATCATTGGATTTCTAGTATTATCAAAGGTGAAATCTAATACTCCACCACCCCATAGTGCATGATCATTAGGCTTTAGTAGACCAGCTTGGTCAATTGATTTATAAGCAATATTATCATATTTAGCAAACACATCTAATCTAATAGCTGCCACTTGATTAAAAGGATATTTTATTCTATAGTGTAAATCTGTTATTATATTTTTATTCAAATACTTTTCATCATTTAAATAATAACTATATCGATGAAAAACTGCCTGTCTATCTAAGCGACGAGATAGATCCTCGTAGCTCACGATATATTCATTCTCATCTAATGAACTAGACAAATGAGTACCTAATATTATCCTATGATCTTCTAATAAATCTGTTAAATTAAGCATAAATAAAGCATTCATACCTGGTTGTATAAATATGGGTCCATAACCAGTATAGGTTTGATAAGAAGCATTTAAATAAGAAAAATCAAATTGAGTGGTTACTTGATCTAAAAAATAGCCAGTTTCATAAGTTTCTAATTTTGGTAAAGTAAAATTTGACAAAGAAAGTGTATTCTGCGTTAATCCTACAACGTTACGTTTATTGGCATTTTTTTCTTTGTTTGATTTTATTGGTAAAGTATCCTGCTCGAGTTTATAATTATAAATATCTATTAATGAATCATTATCTTCACCTATGATTTGATAATTCTGCTTTTGCATTTCTAATAGTTTTTCATTTTTTATCTTCATAGCTTTAGACAGATCTGCTGCTTTCTTTAATTGTTGTTTTTTATAATTACTAAGTGGCAGAGTATCTATAGGATTAAAAACCATAGGAATTAAAGATAATTTATTTTTATTATTTTTTTCTCTAGTTATTATCAATGCTTTATCATCACTTATAGAAGCCGTTAAAATAGAGTTTTTGAAATTAGAAATTGGTTTATAATTAGCAAAATATTTATATTGCATTACAGTATCTACTAAAAGCAAAGAACTATCAATATTAGCGATAAAAAAATTATTTATTCCATTGCTATCACTTAAAAAGAGGAATTCATTTTTTGTAAAAGGTAATATTTCGTTTTCATTCACATCAGATGTATTCGTTGCACGAATTAGTATATTGGGCTTGCGATTATCATAAATAAAAATATCATATTTACCAGGATCATTACGCCAAGAGAAATAATCATATTTGTATGTTTTACGAATCAATGCTAGAGTATCATCCAGCCTATTAGATAAAAAAGCAATTTGATTTTTGTTAATATAAACAGGAGCATAATCATCAAAATAATCTTTAGTGATATTAGTAGCACTTTTGCCAGCAAAAGAAAATAAATAGATATCGCTCTGTCCTTCGTTAATAGCAGACATTACTAGATTTAGACCATCAGGAGAATAAGAAATAGAGGTAACCTTATCTACAGATTCTATTTTTATAAATTCTTTAGAATCTTCATCAATATTATAAAGCATCAGCATACGTTGTCCTTTGTTTTCGAAATAGCAAGTTAACAAAGGTGCATATGGATGAAAAGCTACTAGTGGATATGAATCATCAAAAGTCTCTTCGACCTTAGGTCCTAGCTTAAGGATTAATTTCTTTTCTTTAGGATTAGATAGTGAAACTAGATAAACCCGTTTTTGACTCATCCTATCACATACTATGGCAGCAAATTGCCCATTATTACTCATGGCAACTTTATAAGGGAAATCCTTTTTAGCAATTTTCAGATTTTCGATATTTTGCCAATCGCTCAACTGTTTTATTTCATTATTATAAATTTTAGAATAATAATTGTACCAAGTGTCGATGAAATCTTTATAATTAATGCCAAGGATATACATTATGCCATCACTCACGCTGTGGCTAATGCGAGTCATATAAAGGAGGTTAGAAATCACATTCTCTCCATAAATATCAATCATATAACGCCAAATGCTATGCCCTGCAATTTTGGCTTGTTCTCCCTCTAACTGATTAAATCTTTTAAATTTTTTATCTAAAATATTAACTCTTAAAAAATCGTCCATTTCTGTACTCCATGGTTCAGCTAAATACGAGACTAATCCATCTATAAACCAAGCAGGAATGGCATCTATAGTTTGATTTTTGAAATTGGCAGCAAAAGACTCACCATATAATAATCTGACAACCATAATCTTGGCTATACCCTCTCTGACTTGCTTAAAAAGATCAGTATAACTACCATTAAAATATAAAAAAATTTTATTTCTTTGAATTATGGTCTGTCCTGCAGTATTATATAATATTTCATCATCTATTCCGATGTTACTACTTTTTAGATCAGTTAAAGAATTAAATACTAAAAATTGTATCTTTGTGTTTAAACGATAGTTTAATTTATTTTGAAAAACATCAATAATAGAATCTGCATATCTAGCGACATTTACAGCAGTAGGATAACCTTTTTGATAGAAATAAACATCAAATTGATCAAATTTCATTAAGCTCCATATCTTTTCATATCTATATTGAACGCGATTTTTACCAAAGTTTAATTGACTCCCTGTATAGAATTGAGCATTAGCAAATTGATATATCAAAATAAAAGAAAAAAACAAGAATTTTTTAATTCTATTACCCATATTAGAAATTTCATACGAATTTACAATATTTTTTTTAATTAAAAATTTAATATACTGCAAAATAAATAAAATTAGGAACCACTACAATCCTAAATTATGAACTATTAAAAACATGAAAACCATATATAATTATTTTAAAAAAAAATCTAATTTTAATACATTTAAGCTTTTCTTAATAACTTTGATTTTATTGATTAATCATCACGATTAACACAGAATATAAATTAGTGATATTTTTCATTTTATGAATTTCTTATCAAATTTTAATGAATTTTGTAAAAAATAATAAAAAATGGAAAATTTAGAAATTACTGTAGAAGAACTGCAAGATATATTAGAAAATAATAAACCAATTAAAATAATAGATATAAGGCCTCAGGAGCACAGAGATGAATGGTATATCCCAGAAAGTGAGCATTTAGACGTTTATAAGCAAATAGAAGCTGGTGAAGATGATATTTTTGATAACGTAGAGCTACCTGTAGATAAACCAATAATTTTAGTATGTATTGAAGGATTAATAAGTAAGGATGGAGCAGATATTTTACAAGAAAAAGGATATAAAGCATACTCACTAAAAGGAGGTATGAAACAATGGAATTTCGCTTATAGTACAAAATTATTGGAAAACAAAGAAAATGATTTAAAAATATTTCAAATAAGAAGAGTTGCTAAAGGATGCATATCATATCTCATTATCTCAAAGGATGAAGCAGTAGTAATAGACGCTTCACTTAGTCCAGAAGTATATATATCTCTAGCAAATAAAAATCATAGTACTATTAAATATGTCATGGATACCCACACACATGCTGATTATATTTCTCGAACCAGGGAATTGGCTAAAACTAGCAATGCCAAACATATATTTATAGATATAGCTCAGGTAGATTATGATTACATAAAAGTTAAAGACAGAGAGAATATATATTTTGGCAATTCTGTAATAAAAATAATTCATACACCAGGACATACCTTGGATAGTGTTTCATATTTATTAAATAACGAATATCTATTCACAGGTGATACGCTTTTTGTAGATGGCATAGGCAGACCAGATTTGAAAGCCAACATAGATGAAACAATATACAAAGCAGGATTATTATATGATTCATTGCAATATATACTTTCATTAGATGAAAACATAAATATCTTACCGTCACATTATTCTAATTCTATAGCATTCGCTCAACCTATAATTATAAATAAAATTGGCGAAATATCTAAAAATGTGAATATTTTAAGTTTTAATAAAGATAAATTCATAGATGTGATAATGGATAACATGCCCTTACCACCCCCCAACTA
>ENA-UPXM01003192-UPXM01003192.1-activated-sludge-metagenome-genome-assembly--contig:-NODE-3192-length-18204-cov-52.303212_pt1 | contig 18204 bp, 18 predicted proteins | sample MGYA00238178_ERZ772708 | MGnify/ENA primary metagenome ERZ772708 (study PRJEB29002, sample SAMN05720212) | activated sludge metagenome | isolation source: anaerobic digester from wastewater... | reverse complement strand
TATTAAATTAGAAGGTAATTCTCCGTTATATGTCCAATATACAGGACTACTATATATATATAAATATTCTAAGTTAGAAGGCATAGTACCTGTATAAGTCCAATTAATATTACTTCCTTGTAAATATAAATAAGTTAAATTTTGTGGTAAACTTCCAGTATATGTCCATTTTATGTTACCTCCACAAAGAAATAAATAAGTTAAACTTGTTGGTAACGCTCCAGTATAAGTCCATTTAATATTACTCCCAAATAAATAAAGAGATATTAAATTAATAGGTAAACTTCCAGTATAAGTCCAATTTATATTATTTCCATAAAAATAAAGATGTGTTAAATCAATTGGCAATGCTCCAGTATATGTCCAATTAACAGTACCTAAATGTAAATATATTAAGCTTATTGGTAATTCTCCAGTATATGTCCATTTTACATTATCTAAATATAAATATATTAAGTTAGATGGTAAATTTCCATTATATGTCCAATCTATATTATTTAAATGTAAATGAGTTAAATTAATTGGTAATTCTCCTGAATATATCCAATCTACATTATTTAAATATAAATATGTTAGATTTTCTGGTAAAGCTTCGGTATTTGTCCAGTTTATATTATCTAAATGTAAATATGTTAAATTAGCAGGTAAAACTCCAAATAAATTTGTATTATTTTGTAAATTAATTATTTCTAAATTTTCAAAAAGATCTAAGTTAACAGATAGTTTATATTCACATAAATCATTAAAATAAATATCTTCAGAACCTAAACCAATAACCTTACTCCCGTCATTAATCTTAAGTTTTGAGAAACTATTAGTTTTAAAATAAATATATTTTAATCCTGCTGTATATGTTTTCGTATTTTTTGGATTTACTGTACAATCCTTATTATCATATAAATATCCATCACCTTCTAATATTATATTTACACTATCAGAAAAATTAAAACATAATGAAACTGGAGAATTATTATGTGACAGAATTAATATTTTAGCTTCACTCATTTTATTTTATTTTATTTTAATATATCTTATGTTTGACTAAAAGAAATTATAGCTAGAGATGGCGTAGTTGAATCTATATAAGTAATAAAAGGTAATCTATCTTGTCCAGTTGCATATGAGGTTTCTATCATACATGAAACAGAATCTCCTAATACAGCAATATCTGGAAAAACTCCAATATTTAACAAAGCACAATTTATAGTAGTATTTCTAAGGATATATAATATATTGCCTGTAAATTCATTATTAATAGTACATTGAAAAAACGAATGTACATAATTATTACTTATTTCTTTAGATAAACTACTAAATACACTTTGTGCACAACTATAAATAAAATTATTGCTGAATATATTATCATTAGCTTGTATCGTATGTATACCATATATCATATTACCAGATAACTCATATACTTTAATATTAGAATTATCTAAACATCTAATAATATTACAATCAAATTCTACAGTTTCAATATAATTATTAAAAGTTTCAGTTACAAATGTACCTGAAGATATTTTATTAGATATAGTATTAGTTTTTATTGTATTATTAAAAATACTTCCACATAAAAATACAAGATTAAATAATATAGTAGAATTAGATGTAGTTTTATTTACATATATATAATTATCTTTACTTGTTAAAGGATTAAATATATTAAAATCTGCATAAGTATCTGTCTTTACATGATCATATATAAAAACTCCATTTGTATTAGCGACATCAGTATACCATGCTAAATATTTACTATCCTCATTAACATAATCTACTAAACCTATCCATGCATAAGAATTTGCTGTTGGGATATTATTTAAGTTACTATCAACAGAAGATATATATAAGATATTATTATAATTTACAAAATCATTTTTAGCATATGTAACAGCATCACTCCAAGCTGGAGCATTTAATATAGACCAACGTCTAAATTTTACTCCTCTAAAATCAAAAGATGCAGTATTATTATTTATAGTATCTTTTCTATAATATATTACTCCTTTAAATCCAGTAATAATAGTTTCTTCACCAGGTTCTGCCGATAAACAATTAGAAAAACTACAATCATTTTTCCAATTATCTGGATTCCAGTCATAATATATAATATCTTGTGGATATACAGTAGATATAGCCAGTTTATTTAAATCATCTATTTTTGTAGCAGTAACAATTAAAGGTTCAGTAGTAGCTGTATTAATTGCATCTAATAATGTAGTATTTCCATCAGAAAAATAATGTGTAGTTCTAAAATCTGTTATTAAATATCTTGCTCCTGGAATTAATGTTTTTGCAGTTATTGCAGATGTTAGATCAGCATAAGTTATATTAATTAATTGATTTTCTATTGCATCTTCTACTGCATCATCTACATAACTTTTTAATGAAGTATCTTCTGCTAAAATCTTAGTATCCGTATAATTATTTGCTGAAGTTAGAGTTTCAGATGCTTTAGTATCCGTATATCCATTTGCCGAAGTCAAAGCTGCAGATACTTCAACATCTGTATATTTTTTTGCTACTGTAAGATTTGTTTCAGCTAAACTATATGCATCATCAGCTTTACCCCTGGCACTATTAGCAGTACTTACAGCATTATCTGCTTTAGTATTAGCTTCACCAGCTATATCTAAGGCATCATCTACTTTAGTATTAGCTTCATTAGCTACACTTACAGCATTATCTGCTTTAGTGTTAGCTCCATTAGCTATACTTACAACTGAATCTGCTTTAGTGTTAGCTTCATTAGCAGTGTTTACAGCTGAATCTGCTTTAGTATTAGATTCATTAGCAGTACTTACAGCTGCATCAGCTTTAATATCAGCTGCATCAGCTTTAGTTTTTATAGGTTTTATTCCTTGACTTAATACTAAATTATTATCTGGTGCTGCATCTACAGTTGGTACTACACCTGCAATAGGAACACTATTTATTATAGGATCAATTAATTCTTTGTGTGTTAATGTTTGTTGTTTATCTACTGTTACTACAGTTTCTTTAGAAACTTCATCATCAATTTCATTAATACAACTATCAATAAGATTCTCAAAATCTGTTTGAGAAGGTATATCATTATGTTCAAATTTACTTTTTAAATCTGCTCTATTTAATTTAGCCATTTCATTTGTATTTAATTATTAATATAAGAACTTCCTATCTGAGTAACACCAACTTGAAATGGATATATACCAATTGGAGAATGACCTTCAAAATATATATACATCGAATGTTGTAAATTAGTTCTTAATAAATCATTTATAATATTCTTTAAATGAAAACTTTCTTCTATGCTTAATGTGTTATCATAAATAACTATCTCTGCTATTGCATCACATAAAGACGAATTATTAAAATATACTCCATTATTACGTATATAACATAAGGTATCTTCAGGAAATATACCATCACTTTTTACTATCGAACAATCATATTCATAATATTCTAACTTACTTAAACCATTGACTATCAAAGCATTAGTACCTTTCTTTATATCACATTTTATATATATGGGAGGTTTATAATTTTTCAAAATATCTATAAATTTACTTGCAAGATATAAATTATAATTCCTTTTAAATATACCATTATCTTCCATTTTAAGACCATATAATATATTCATATTTAGTATATTTTTGTAAATATCTAACATGTTTTTATAATCATTATATGTATATTTTGTGGGTTTCATTTTGTTCCGTTAGTAAAAAGTTTATTTACTTCTTTAAATATTTTGGTAAATACTTTTTGTCCAGTTATAAAATCAAAGTTTTCGGTTATACCTTTAAACTCTATTAATACAACTAATCCTGTAACTATTCTTGTAATATAATAACCTGAACTATATAATAAAATATCTTCAAATATATAAACTAATAAAATCATTATTAAATAACTTATTAATTTCTCAAATGTACATCTAAATTTTTTAGTAGAAAATTTCTCTTTATTTCTTATAACATTTTTATATATTCCACTAACTGAATTAATTAATAAAAATATAAACATTAGATAAAACAATTCTTTAACAGGATATAAAAACGCAATAACTAAAGATAAAACTTTTTCAAAAACAGTTAATACTTTTATATTGTTCAATGTACAAATTAAATTACTTCCCATTTTTCCAATTATTGTATTTGTCATATTTATATTATTTTAAAGTTCTATCTATAGCTAATATAATACGTTTGCATTTGTCATATAATTCTATATAATCTACTTTATTATCTTCAGATGCAAATGAAATAAGTCTATTTATCAATAATTCTAAATCATAATAAGATTCTATTAAATTTTTTACTTTCGTAGTTAATGGATATTCTGTACGATAAACTTCTCCAATTAGATTAGATATTTTATAATATTCTTCAAGTAATCTATCATATATATATATATTATATGAATGAGCATACGTAGCTCCAGCAACCACTGTATATACGGCAGAATATATGTTATCTTCGTAACTACCTATTGTAGAATAAACTAAATCTGAAATAGAATGTATAGGAGTATTATATAATAAGTTTATTGTAGTATCATTAATATCTAATTTAGCATTCGTTATATTTATATAATCTGGATTTAATACGCCATATCCTGTTGGATTGCTATATCCATAATATCCAGTTATATCTCTATATTCCACTAAATTTCTATTCTGAATATTTGTAATTTTTAACTTTGGAATAAATGACATAACTATAATATTTATTTGCAAATATATACTTAAATATATCTAAATCTACAAAACAAAACCAATAAAATACATAACAATAATTATTAATAAGAGGGAGTAATTATAACTCCCTCTTTATCAAATAATTTTATGAAGTAGTATACGGAATTTTGAAATTAGTATTTAAAGCAGTAAATACAGTATGAATATGAGTACTTGCATTAGAACCTACTGGAGCTGCAATAACTAATCTTTTTTTAGATATAGCATATTTACCCAAGTCTGTTTTTAAATCATCACTAAATGTAGCAATATATATATCATAAGTAGCTGTGGAAACAACATCTGATTTATATGAACGTGTAGGATATTCAGGATTTACTCTAATTAAATCTCCTTCATTACCACGTAAGAACCATTCCCATTCTAATAATTGATTGGGTTCTCCAGAACCTTCACTTGCTGTTTTTATAACAGTTTCAACAAAAGGTACGTTACTTGTAACTTCATAATTAGTAACAGCATAATTATAAAAACCAGCTTCAAAAGGTTTATCCAAAGATTCAATGTATAATTTCAAAGCATTTACATCCTTATCATGTTTAAAAGATGTAAATGTAACGTTATTATTTACATCGAATACTCTATCTACTTCTATATAAGATGCAGTAGCACTCACAACTTTAAATATTACATTTACACCTTGACAACTTACACCAATATAATCTTGTAAACCAACCACTGCTTCAGTTATAGCTGCATATTTACTATTAGCTATAAATGTTATAGGTTTATTTACAGTAACTACTGTTGGATTTTCTTCTGCACCTACACCACAATATGTTCCTTGTATACCATAACGCATCTTATACCATTGGTCTCCTCTATCTTTAAATAAAGAATTAATTTGTAAGCTGTGTACAGCATCTTTTAAGAAATCATACATTACGGTTGATTCAGTTATATCATCCATAGTAGCAAATATAACTTTATCTTGACTTACCCTGTCTATAAAATGTAATTTTATAAAAGGTGCATCAGTTGGTGCTAGAGTAAAAAGTAAGCTACTAACTTTATTAGAATGAGCTTTATAAACTTTTTTAGATAAGCTAGATATAGCATTTGTAGGTAAAGTATCTGATAATTTTACAGTACTAGTACTATCACGATATCCAAATTTTAGAGCTGATCCAGTATAAGCACTTAATACTTTACCACTGGTAGATATAGCAGCTATTTCACCAATTGCAAGATCTGTAAGATATTTACCTGTTCTGTTAGCAGTATTCGATACAGAACTTGCGATTAATAATTGTTCAACATTATTTTGTAATCTCATTTTTAAATGTATTTTAAAATAAATAAATATTTAACCTTTGCGGTATCAAATTTTTATGTTTTTTATTCTTCAGTTTGTTTTTCATTTTTCACTTGTTCTTCTTGCTGAACTTGTTTTTCTTTTGGTTGTTCTTCTGATTGTTCTTCAGCATTTCTTCTACCAAAAGCAAATTCTAAAGCCAAGTTTATAATTATACCAGAATATTCCGCTGGTATATTTATCACAGAATTATTTAATAAATCAATTTTTTCTATCTCATTTAAATAAATACATTTATACTTTAATATAAATGTATCTTTAGGAAATATTATTTCATGTCTACTACCATTATCTATTCTCCAAGCTAATCCATCATCATTCCATAAATAAGGTTTTTTAAATGGATTATTTTTATTTATGTTATATTCATCATAAGTTATTGGTTTTACTTTAGCTACAACTTGTTCTACTTCTGGAGGTTGTTCATTATCTATTACTACAATATTCTTATAATTTGGATCTTCACTCGGTTCAGGTGGTAAAAATCCATCTTCGTATCCTGGAGCTTCAGGAGCATGTATATCATGTATTTCCTTATTAGGAGATTGTTTAGTTAATATGCAAGATTCTTGTAATACTTTTATACAACCTACTGGTATATTTATATATACTGAGTTATCTCCTAAAGGTACTATAGGACTTGCAAATATGTTTGTTTCATAACTTCTAATATAATAAGAAAAGAATTTTCTACCTTCCTCATCTCTATCAAGTTTTGGATACATCCTTAACCATAATAAATGAACAGCTTCATTTAACCAAGTTTCTATCTGAGATGAAATTGGTATTCTTGAAGTTTCTAAGTTTAACTTAGATATTAGAATATGATATAAATCAAGACTTTGTATCATCTGTTGTTACTGGTTGTATTCGTATATTATCTGATGCAGCTTTAGCTAAATTTGCTGCATAACTTATTACAGAATCAATTAATACATCACTTATTATTAATGTATCATCTTGTATCTCAGGTATATAAACTAAATCTGGAATAGCTCTTACAGCTTTTATATAAACATTAAGAATACTTGTAAATGAATCCCCTACAAAATATAACTTGTTACCTATATAAGAATATAATATATTATTAAAAATAGATATTTCAGATTTATCACCAATTTTAAATAAAACCTCCAAATTAACAGGATAAGCTTCTACTTTAGTAAGTTCTACTTTAGGATAATTCGTTCTAGATACATTAGTATATACACTAATAATATGTCTAATTGGAGTACTTAAATTAACCTCAACTACATTAGTATTATCTAATACATCGATAGTTTCTGTATTAAGATCTATTACTGGACATAAATTATAAGCTTTATTTCTAAATGCAGTATCTACTATTGATCTTGAAGCATCTGAAATAAATGTTAATATTTCTTCATCTTCATATCCTTTAGCAGATAATGAATATATCCTATCATAATATACCAAGAACTTTTCTATAGCTTCACTTGCTTTCATCAGAACTTAAAAGTTTTAATTTTATATCTTGATTTTTAGGATTTTTAAGGAAATCAAGTAATAAATTCATACTCATAGTTTCTTCAACACCATCTATAAGATATGACGCACCTTTACGTTTTATCTTTCCTTTTATTAAACATTGATATACAAAAACTTTTTCTTCAAAACGTGGATCAGTGAATATATCATAAAATGTATCTGTTTCTTTATCAATAGCTTCTGTAAGTTCTAATAATGCATCTACATCATTTATAGTATTCATGTTTTTAGTTTTACCAGCTTTTAGATAATACATAGATAAAAGTCCTTTTAGTTTTGAAGGAGAATCTTTTATATCTATAAACTTCTTCATTACTAATAACTGTTTTGTTATTTTATCTATCTTAGATTGTTCTTCATATTCTTTATCTCGTATAGCGAATTTATAAGTTCCCTTATTAAACCTTTCTTCCCAACTAGGAGCTATTAAATCAGAATAACATAATATAAATTTATATTTTAAATAATCTAAAGGATTAGATAAATCCAATATTACAGGTTCACGTGTTAAATCTACCATAAATGTGTTCCAATAACAGTTTTTATCAAATATAGATAATGTACCTTCTTCTATACGTAGATCAGAATTATAAAAGAATTCTTTTTCTTCTGGTGTTAGAGGATCTATAATATGTCCAAGTTTTGTATCATAAAGTGTACCATGCAATCGTATTTTAGAACCTTCAAATAAGAAAGCTCCTACATGATTAGGATGTATATCTTGTAAAAAGCTTGATCCTTCTCTTAGCACGGGATATACAACAATCTTCTTGTTTTTTAAAGGGGATTCCACAATATTTTCTTCGGTTTTTGTTTTCATATTATTATATTATTAAATTGCACATTTATAAACTAAACATTTAGTGGGATCAGTTACCTTAACTCCACCCATGAAAAATCTATGATGTACGTATCCATCAATAGGATTAGACATTATATTGTTTTGTATCATAGAATAATCTGCTACAAAAGGATTACGTAATCCTGGTTCATAACCTTTGATATCTTCCATACCTCTTTGATAAACCATACTAATATTACGTTCACCATTTGTAGTACCAATATCTAATATATCATAAGTATAAGATTCAGCAGTTCCACCATCAGGATGAGGAATTTTATTTATAATAGGATCATCTTTTATTGGATCTAGCATAAAATCAAATACTACTCCATTAGGACCTCTAAAACTCTTAAACTGACCTTTAAACTCAGCATCACCACTACTAGACATAGATATAAACTGATTAACACTTCTAATAGGTTCAAAGAATTGTTCACCATATTTTGCAATTTGTTCACTGGCTTGTATTAAACCACGTTCACCAGTACGTACAAGAAACTGACGTTTATCAAAAGGTAATCTATTAGTAGCTAAGTCTAATACAACATTCAAAAATCCTTTTATTGTAAAATTTCTAACAGGATAAAATGCTGTACTTGAAGTCTCAATCTGTTGTCTTAAACCTGCACCTTGAGAATATTCATAACCAGATTTTCCTTTATTTTTAAATGTACCATCAGGAGCTCTATTTATACGAGAATAATATAACATATAATTCTTTTCTTGTATATATTGACGGTCAAACTCCCAATCTCTATACTGTTGCCATAAATTAGTTTTTATAATAGAATTAGTTCTTGGATCACGTACTTGAATAGTAAATCCCATAGGACGACTAATCATATTTCCAGGAACAGTATCTTCCATACGTAATCTTGTAAATAAATTCTTCATCTTAAATGGAGTGCTATATCTTACTTTACCACCCTTTTTAGATAAAGTACTTTCTACACCAGAATAAAGTTTACTAAACTTTGTACCAGGTAAAAGTTCTTCATAAGGAATAAACAATAAAGCATCACCTGTTACTAATTCACAATCATATACCCAATAAGATCCTTCAGGTCTTGCATCATCAAGTATTCTTATTTGATATTCATGTTTATGACCTTCTATAATATTTACATCGAAAAAATAAGCTTCTGGAAATACTAGTTGAAATCTACTATAATTAAATCCAGTTTTATCAGTAGGTACGATAGCTGTATTATCTATACGAGCTTCTATTAAAGGAACATTTTTTTCTTCTGAGTTCATCAGATCCCAGATAAAATCATCATCAGAATCAAGATAGATTGGAGTAGAAATACTTTTTAAGTAAGCTCCAAAATCTATCAAGTTATAGTTACTAGCAAATACCATAGATGTTAAGGTAGATGCTTTTTGCGTTAAGTTACCAAAAGCCGCAGATAAGTGATTCTTAGTTGTTAAACCTCCCCATTCTTTCGGTTGGTATTCTTGAAGTAATAGTTTCATTGATTTGTAATTTTTAAAAATTAAAGTTTAATATAATTAAGTATCTCAGCTCCAAGCTCATCAATAGCTGGCTTAGAACCCATTCGTTTCATATCATTTATTTTTACTGCATCTTCTATATCTTTAGAAAGTTTTTGTTTTCCTATAGATTTAAATGCACTAAAATCTTTAAATCCTTTTGTCATTATAAATGTAAGTGCAAAACCAACATCAAATCTTATAGGATCTTCCATTCTAGCTTTTATAATATCACTTACTTTTTCACCAGAAGGTAATGTATGATTTTGTTTAAAAAGAGAATCTAATGCTTTTATTTTTAGCTCTTTAGTAATAGGTACACCATCAAAATCTTTTAATTCTTCTAAACTTTGTCTGAAAGAATTAATATATTCTTCTTCTTGTTTTTTTAATAATTCTTTCTCTTGTTTTTGTTTTTCTATAAGTTGTTGTTCATAATCTTCGTAATATTTTATTAGTTTTGGTAAAGCTTTTTTAGTTTTATCTTCTAATTTTTTCAAAGTTTTTAATTCTTCTAACTCATCATTTATTTCTTCATTATCAAATCCTTTTAATTTTAAAAATTCTTTATATAAAGTTTCTGATAAATCTTCAGTTAGATCTTCTTCGTTTATAGATTTAAGATATTCAATAGTTTTTCTATGTTCAACTATTTCATCAATATTAGAAACATTCTGTTTTAAATCTATTAAATCCTTAAAAGATTCTGGTATACTTTCTTTTACTTTTCTTTGTACTTCATCATCTATAATGGCTATTAAATCTTTAGCAGATTCTATTTTTCTGTTTTTGTCAATTTCAGAGATAACTCCTTCCTCTAATAAAGTTTGTGCCATAACCCCAAAAACCGAAGAATCTTTCTTAGAACCAGAAGGAGTTTCTCTGGATGGTTCAAAATCTATTTCAAATATATCATCATCGGTTTCTTTCTTTGAAACATTCTTTTTTTCTGGAGATTCAGCCTCTTGTGTATTATTTTGTTCTTCATTTTTTGTTTTTATATCTTCATTAAGATCTTCTAACACAAAATCCTCAACTCCACTAAAATCTAATTCTTCATTCATAAATTAAATATTTTTTACATTACGCAAATATAATAATAAGTTTCAATAAAATTATAAAAATATATCACAAATTTGTATTCGTATATAATAAATTATGTAATATTTATATTTTTGATTATCATATATTCTGGGATTTCATCTTCTTTAAACGGAATATAACAATTATCATCATCAAGCTCAGCTTGTATATTGCATATTAAGAATAATTTTTTATCAGGATATAAATTTTTAGTTTTAAAATAAGGATATCTATCTAAATACCATGTAATATATTTTTTAGTTATTAATACTCCAAAACGATGGTAATTTAGAGATAAATCTGTATTATGTTTAAAACCACTACGTTTACTACAATGTTTTTCATTTTTAAAATAATGATAAGTAAATGTAAAATATCTTGAGTCTTTACCCATTAATTCTACAATATCTATTTCTGGTAACCAAGTGTCTATGTTATACATCCATATAGCTGGAAAATATTTAAATCCACGTGGTGGCATTTTAGCTTCTACTTCTATGTATCCTTTATTAATATTAATACATTTATGAGATGATATCAATCCTCCTGTATTTATTATATCATTTTCTTTATCTGCTTTTAAAAATATCTCATCATCTTTAATTTCTATATTTTGTTTTCTCCATATTAAACTACATTTTCTTGTATCAGATTCTCCACTCCAAGGTTCTCTATAATCAAAACCATATTCCCATAAATTCTTACCATTTATACTTATATATGGTTCATTTTTTAGATGAAGCTTTGGTTTAAATATTTTGTAAAATATTATATTTAATACCTCAAATAAAGATAAATTATTTATTGTCATTTGTTATTTTTAGTATTTTTAGTATTTTCGTTATTTTTCATCAATTTTAATTTATCTCTCTCTAATTCTAAATTCAACATATCCACTTCTTTTTGAAGATTTTCAACATATTCTTTTAATTTAGCATTACGTTCATTAATAGAAATATCTGTATCATTTTGCATTTGTTCTTTTAATATATTCATTTGATAATCAAGTTCTATACTTTTTTCTTTAAGAGCTAATTCTTTATCTTTTATAGCTAACTGTTGTTCTAAAGCTTGTAACGCTTGATCCTGTTGCTGTTGTGCCATAGCAGCAGTTTGTTCTCTCATATTAATATCTTCTTCAATAGCTATATTTCTAATTTCTGCAAAAGATTTTGAGGTTAATATCTGCATCATGTTTTTAACATTCATGTTTATTTTAGAACCAAATTCTAAAGTTAATCTTTTTAACGAGTTTAAATCTTCTTTATCTTCATCTTCGTCAGTAACAAATATCCCAAAATCTGATACAGATAATTGTTCATCATTTAAATTTATTATATAATTAGCAGCTTCATCACTTATATATTGTAATATAGAAGGATCATTCCTAGCACATTGAACAGTAGTATCTAATAATACTTGTATCGTTCTTAATATAGTCTGCATATGAGTATTAAATAATGGTTCAGTAATATGTGAACTTTGAGTAACAGATCTTTCTATACCTCCAACAGTTTCAGTATGAGTTATTTGACCTAATCTTTGGTCACTTACACCAGAAGAATAAGCTACTTGTCTTTCTATAAAATTTAAAAATAATATTATATGTTGTATATAATTTCCTATATCTGGATTATATATTTTACCAGTAGTATTAAAACTACCAGCTAATTTACCTTGTGATAAACCTTTATTACTTTCTTTAAAACTATCTACTATAATATAACCTTCTTCATCAGCATAATCAAACCATTCATCTAGTGTAAAAGAATCAGGAACTTTGGCTAAATCTACTTCTATCATAGGAGCTTTAAACTTTTTAATGGCTTTTTTTAAATCTCTTAATAATATAGAATAAAGATATTCATAATTTTTTAATTCACTATACATAGAAGTAGCTTTTTCATTATTATCCGTATATATTGTACCTACATATCCAGAACCATTAGTTATATAACCATTACTTTTTATCATAGGAACATCTCTAGCTTCCATTTTTACATATATATCATCTCTTATTCTTGTTACTTCATACCATCTATTTACCCAATAATAATCTACTTTTTCTCCTATATCTTTATTTGGTTTGTAAAATTCACTTACAACTTCAAATTTTCTTACACCATCTTCATTTATATAATATCTTTTACCAAGTTTTTCAAATCCTTTAAATACTACACGTGTAACACGTACTTCTCCATTATTATTATAATTACCATTAAATGCTCCCCAAAAACCATTACCTACATCAAAAAGTTCATCAAATCGAAAATTAGGATAAGTTCTTTGAAAATCTCCTGCAGATTGTCCTTGTAAATTCATATTATTATCTTTTTCCAATTTATCTATTTGTGCTGGAGTAAGATATTCATAATATCTATCTATAACTTGTGATAAAGGCATATAATTATCTTCTACAATTATACTAGCATCTTCTATACGATTACTACCTCCTAATCCAAACACTTTTATTGAAAATGGATTACATTTTCTATACACAGGCTTATTACCTATACTTTCTATACAATATATTTCTTCACCATATTTTAAAACATCTGCAAAACCAAGTGAAGCTTGTTCATATACATTTAGTTGTTTAATATAGAAATTTAATAAATGATACATCACAACTTCTAATATATCTTGTGATTCATAATTTTTAAACTTCATAAATTTAGCTACAAAATTATCTACATCTCGTTTATCTGGAAGAGGTTTACTTAAATCTACAAATTCCTCCATAGCCTTATTAAACATTTTATGTATTGTGTCTTCTTTTTTAGTTATAGCAGACTCATTTATAGCACGTACTAAGAATTTCTTTTTACGTTTTATAGATTCTCCTATTAATAAATTTATACGTGGTTTTATTATTGGAAAATGCTGTATTCTAACATCTTTTATATCTGTTTCGTAATTATTAAATTCAGCAAAATTTCTAAGATCTTCTTGGTCTATCTCACCATGATATAATTTTGCTATTATCAATTTATCGTTTAAAGACATACGTGGAGTTCCATCATAATCAAATTGACATAACTCTATAGCTGCATCCGCACAATCTTTAAAAAACTTTTTATTCTTTAAAGATGCACTAATTTTTTGTCGTGGAAATGTTGTCATAATCTATATAAATTTATTTTAGATCTTTTTTTACCAAAAGCTTTATCATAATGTTGTTTAAATATATCTATTTCAGATTTTTTATCTGGATTTCTAAGATTAGTAGTTATTTTATTTATTTCTTCTGCAAAAATCATTAACATATTCATAGAACTTATTCTATCTGTATTTACCCGTTTACCAGAATTCGGAGGTGCATATAATAAACATTCTTTAATATACCCAACACTTCTTATTAAATCTACATTTCTTATACCTTCTTCCTTATTATAAGCTTGTTCTAACATCCAAGATATTTGTAAATCAATACCCCAACTATTAGTTCTTATATTAGAATGTATTCCTTTAGATTTATTACCTATCATACCAATAGAAGATATTAAACCATTATCTTTTAATATTTCTGGAGTATCTGCTAATAAATGTAAAGAATTCATTTTTGTCATATATCCATAAAAACCTTTTTTCTGATTTTCATAACATATAATTGCATTGTAATATAAAGCAGCTCTTCTAACTTGTTCATAAAATTCTTCTACTAATCTTGTACGTCCTGTATATTCAAATACTATTCTTCGTGTTATTGTGTTAAATACAAAAAAAGATTGTAAAGAGTTTTTATAATTATAATTACCATCATCATCTACTGGGTCAAATCCACCTATATAAGTATATAAAGGAACATCACCATTAGCATTTTTAACTACTGGTTCAAACATTTCACCACATCCATTTATATTTTCATTTCCTCTAAATGGAAATTCTCTTACAGGTTCTACATCTTCTTGTTTATAATACACATTTCCTTTTTCATCTATTTCAAAAAATCCTTTTATTGAACTATCTAATAAATCTTTTCGTGTACTTAATATACTGTAAGTATGTCTTAATTCTGATATAGGAAATCTATTATCACCAGAACGTACAAACATCTCAGTATATATTAATGGATAATTTAACATCTCATAGTCTAAAGCTGATTTATTGATTTTATCTTTTTTAAGCTTATTTCTTCTTTCTACATAATAATTATAAGCTTCTTCTTGTTTTGTATTTCCATTTTCATCTTTAAAATCATTATTAGTAAAATAAGCTGGTACGAACCAACAAGTTTCGGTATTATCATCATTTGTAAAAGATAACATATCAAAACTATGTGGATCTTTAAATATAATCTCAGATTCTATTATTTTATAAATATTTCCTGCTGTACCTATATATAAAGAACTTCCAAATTTAGTACTATCTACTAATTGAGCTGCTGTATTACTACCATGTATAGCTGTTATATTTGGAGTTAATGCTACTTCTTCTATTACAATAGTTCCAGGTCTATTACCAGCAGCAACTTCTGGATTTTCCATAGTAAATACACCATGTAATATCTTACTTTTTGTACCATACAACTTCCAATCATTACCAATTTTTTTCTTATATTCATGTCTAAAAGGAGAATTAAGATTATTTGGTTTCAGTGATCCACTTGTATGTTTATATAATGGAGAAGGTTTTATTTTTCCATCCGAATATATATATTGTCCTGGAAGATTTTCAAAAGCTAATTGTACTTTAGCTAATAACTCAGAAGATTTACCAGCTAAACCACTACCTACAAATATTTCAGCAGATCCAGGATATTTTATAGTTTCATCAGTATATTCTCTAGCTCCATCAAATAAGAATTCATGTAATATTATAGCTACTGCAGTAAACCAAGATTTACCACCACCACGAGCACCTAATAACATTAAATTTTTAGCCTCATTCTTATATAATGGTTTTCCTTTAGGTCCTTCCCATAATTTACGTATATATTGTAATGGAGGAATATATTTTTTTAATTCTCCTTTACTATTAAAACAGCTTGCATCATATTTTCCTGTATGTAAATTAACATCTTCACAACATGTGTATTCATCATCTAACTCAAATCCAGAAAATCCTCTAGCACATATCCAGTTATATGCAAAAGCCCATTCAAAATCTCTTAAATCTGGACGTATCTTAATCTTAGGAGCAGTTTTAGGAAGATGTTTTGGTTTATGTAAGATCGTTCCTAGATTTGCATAAAAAAATAAATTACCTGGACAATATCTATAATATTCTCCATCTTTAGCCCACATACCTTCTATGCATCTTTTTTTTATACTTTTCCAAAACTCAAGATAATCTAAAGATTCTGGATGATATGTAGGAAATTCTCCAATTAAAAAATTATTTCTATTTTTTATAACTGGAAATATACTTTCTATTTTTTCTGGATCTATCATATTATTCCTTCTTCACTTATAGATTCTAAACCACCTCCTTTATTCTTTGTTTCTATAACTCTTTCTTTTTCAGCAATTTCTATTAATTTATTATATTCTATATAAAGTTGATTAGTTTTTATTAATAATTCATCTAATAATTTTGCATTTTCTATAGTGTATTCATAACTTTGTAACAAAGATATTCTATCTTCTAATCTTTTTTTATATGTAGAAATCATTAAATCTATTTCAGACATACAAAACTTTTTGTATACTGCTATAAGTTCTTGATAATCTTCTAATTTATATTCCTTCTTTAAGATATCTTCTTGTATTACTTTTAACTTATCTTCATATATTAAATGTCTATATGGATTTTCAGAATGTAAATCTTCTAATGCTGCTATTGCCCACATTATTTTAGAACTTTTATTTTTATTTTTAGAAGTATCTGAATCATAGAACTTTTTAAAGTCTGTTATACTTAGTACGTTTGGGTTTACGTCCCAAAAGTTCTCTGTCATCATGAAACCACTTAGAATAGTCCTCATATTTTTTAAAATAATTTTTTAGTTTTAATGAACTAACTGCAAATGTCCCCAAAGGAGTTATCTTAATAGATAAAAAACTTCCATTATATTTCTTAAATCCACATTTTATAGTATCACGTACAAATCTTAGTGTATAAATTATTATATCATTTACTTCACTTTCTTTAACATTATATTTATCTGCAATTATTCTTATTTTTTCTTTATGGCTCGGTGTGTTCCACATCATCTAATATATTTAATATTTCTTCTACTGAATTTTTATTATCATTTAATCCTAATATAAAGTTTTGTATCGGAAACCTTTCAATTACAGCTTTTTCTTTTGCATTTTCTTTTTCTGATAATATAATATGCTGACATTGAATTAGTAATACATCTATATATTCGGCATCTTTTACTGAAAGCTTATCACAAGAATTGTACAAAAGTACAATAGTATCTATAATATGTTCAAAAAATTTAAGATCTAACTGTATCATTGTTGAATGTAAATTCAAAAACAACTAAAGGTTCTAACTTAAATCTATATTGTTTGGCTGGATTTTTATAATTTATAAGACCAGCTTTTCTTAGTATGTTAATTTTATTATAAAATGAACTTTTTGATATATTTAATCTTTTACAAATATTTGTAACATTCTGACTAATATACTTTATTTTTTCTTCATCATCATCTGAAGGACATTCATTATAATAATAAAGCATTTCAGCAAATACTTCTAAAGTTCTATTATCTAATTTTTTAAAAGGATTAAATACTCTTAATAATTCTAATAAATATCTAAAGTAATCTCTTGAATTACATTTAATTGTAAATTTAGCTGCCATATTTTAGCTTTATAAATGATTGTTTAGTATAAGCGTATATAGTATTTTTATCTTTAACATTAACAACTGGCAATTCAACTAAACTTGCATAAGATACTATAACTTTATCACCTATATTTAAATCTTTAATATCAGGATCAACAGCTACAACAATAATATCATGTAAATAATCAGATGTATTTGCAGTTTCTGGAATTATAACATTAGACTTTGTTTGTCTAATAGCTACTACAACATTCTGATCTCTAGGTATCCATTTTCCATTTAAAAGTTCTTCTTCATCTATTTTCATAATTATTATATTTTTATGTTTTGCAAAGATACACTAATAATTTAAATTGTGTATATATTTTTTTATTTTTATATTTTTTCAAATAATTGTGTGAATATTGTAAAAATAAAGATATAAACTACTGTAAACCATAATAATATATTAGTTATACTCAATATGTGTGAATAAATAG
>ENA-UPXM01003191-UPXM01003191.1-activated-sludge-metagenome-genome-assembly--contig:-NODE-3191-length-18210-cov-12.543211_pt1 | contig 18210 bp, 18 predicted proteins | sample MGYA00238178_ERZ772708 | MGnify/ENA primary metagenome ERZ772708 (study PRJEB29002, sample SAMN05720212) | activated sludge metagenome | isolation source: anaerobic digester from wastewater... | reverse complement strand
CACATTAACGAAGAAACAATGGCTCTTATTGCTGCGGTAGGAATTATTACTATAACAACATCAACCTATATGATTGTATTTTCTGATAAGCTGTATTCTAAACTATCTCCATTATTGTCGTTTTTTGAACGAAAAAACCCAAGAAAAGAATATTCTTTTGAAGATAATAAAAAGCCAATTATTCTAGTTGGTTATGACAGAACTGGTAAAAGTATAGCTGCAAGATTAGAAAAAGAAAAAATGTTAGTAATTGACTTTAATCCAGACATAATAAAAGGATTAGAGAAATTGGGCTATTCTTGTATATACGGAGACATTATTGATCCACTAATATTTGAAAACGTTGATTTTACAAGCGCTAAAATGGTAATATCTACAAGCCCCGAATTAAAAGATAATATTAATCTAGTTTCAGGTATTAAATTGTCTGGATCAAAAGCCAAGATTATATCTAGAGCCGAATCAGAAGAAGATGCCAAGATACTTTATAGCAAAGGATGTGATTATGTGTTTTTGCCTCTTTATTCTTCTGGCCAATATCTAGGTAAGATTATTGATTCTGATCCCGAACTTAAAGGCTTGCAAGAATTAAAAAATAAAGATATAATGTTTATAAACCAAATTAATAAAAAATAATATGTTTGACAAACTAAAACAAATAAAACAACTAAAGGCTCTTCAAGATTCTTTAAAAAGCGAAATGGTAGAGTCAGAAAACAGGGGAGTAAAGGTCGTTGTTAACGGTAATATGCAAGTTGAGAGTGTTAAATTAAATAACGATCTTTCTTTGAGTGAACAAGAAAAGATAGTTAAAGATTGCATTAACGATGCATTTAAGCAAGTTCAAATGTTAGTAGCTCAAAAAATGACTAAAATGCAATAATATCCGCTGTCTCAAAAACTAAACCCTTTTAGAATACTCTCCAGTTTCAGTGTTAACTTCTATAACGTCCCCTTCTTTAATAAACAGTGGCGCTAATATCTCTACTCCCGTCTCTAGTTTAATTACTTTGTTTCCTGATTGAGCTCGGTCTCCTTTTATTCCAATTGGAGCGTCTATAACCTTTAGTTCTACTTTAATTGGAGCAACAACATCAAGAATCTTATCTTCAAAGAATACTCCCTCTACAATATCGCCTTCTTTTACAAAGCGAATAGAGTTGTTCAGGTTCTCTTCTACTAATTCAAATCTATTCTTAGGGTTATTCTCTTCGCAGAAAAAACATTTACCTTTGTTTTTATACAAAAACTTAATGTTTTGTTTTTCAACTTCGGCCTCATCAAAAATGTCCGATGGTCTAAATGTTTTAGCCAAAACATTACCCGTTTTAAGGTTTTTTAATTTTGCCTGAATAACAGATTGACCCCTTCCTTTTACAACATGAGTTGTTTCTAATATCTCATAAGGATCTTTATCTATTATAATTTTTACTCCCCTCTTTAATTCGTTAAATGAAATCATATTTTTATTTTAATACTACACCAATTAAATTATTATTACCTCTTAAATATTCTTCTGTTTTCATAGCTTTCTTGCCTTCTAGTTGAAACTCTTTTATTACCAAGAAATCTTTACCTGTTTGAACTACAATTGTTTCGTTTGAGCCAAGATAAACCTTGCCTGGAGTACCAAAGGGTCCATTTCTGGTTTGCTCTAAAACATCAGCATCTAAGACTTTAATAATTTTATCTTTTTGATAGGCATAAGCACCAGGCCAAGGGTTAAAAGCTCTAATCTGTCTTTCTATCTTTTCAGCAGGATCTTTCCAGTCTATTCGGCCATCAAATCTATTTAGTATTTTAGTATAAGTGGGAAAAGGTCCTTGTTTTTTTGGTTGAATCTTACCCGAAACCCAATTAGGTATAGTTTTTACTAATAAGTCTCCACCAATTAAAGCTAACTCACTAGATAATTCTTGGTAAGTTGTTTTGTTTTTTAAAGCAACTTCTTCCTGTTTTAATATATCTCCGCTATCCATTTCTTCTTCTACTAGCATTATTGTAACTCCGGTCTTTTTATCATTATTCAATATCGCATATTGTATTGGGGCGGGTCCACGATATTGAGGGAGTAGGGAAGGATGAACATTTATTGTTTTGTATTTTGGAATATCTAGAATATTCTTAGATATAATTTTACCATAACTAGCAATTACAATTAAATCAGGATTAACCTCTTTCATTTTGTCTTCTAATTCGGTCATTGTCTGAGGTTTAAATACATTAATGTTGCTTTTACTGGCTACATTAGCCACAATAGATTGTTGTATCTTTTTGCCTCGACCAGCTGGTTTATCGGGGTTAGTAACAACTAAAAAAGGACTAATATCACTATTAATCATTTTTAAAAGGATAGTGGCTCCAAACTCTGGAGTTCCCATAAACACTATTTTTAAATCATTTACCATAAGGTATTTTTACCTGAAAAAGAATAAAAAAGCAACTATTCTTCCCTGTATTCTATCTTGTCCTCAGTGTCGGCAAACTCAAGCCAAGTATTAGTTTCGTCAACAACAAACCACTTCTTTTTTGCCTTAGACCAGACAAGGGGATTACCATTGTAATATGGTTTTTTAGCTAGCTTTTTTGGTTTAAGACGATCTAGCTCTAACCAACGTTTAAACACTGTTTCTATAGTATAATCTAATTTACGAGAATTTGCCCAAGCGGCTACCTTGTCTATAGCCTTATTGGCATCAACTACACTTCCAGAAAGTTCAATCAACTGCTTAGCAGGTTTAGTATATCTAGAATATACTATATCTCTTTTTTTAGAACTTGCTTTTAATTGACTAAGACTAATTCCTTTTGTTTTAAAATAATGAGTAACCACTTGCCTTATCTCTGTCTCTTCTTTTAATTCTTCTAAATATTTTATTTTTCCTTTTTTAAGATATTCTTCTATCTTTAAGGCAATGCTCTCGCCAATACCTTTGATTTTAATAATTCCTTTTAAACCACTTTCTTCGTATATGGTACCAATATCGTCATTTAGACCTAAAACTGCCTCAGAAGCTTTTCTATAAGCTCTAATGCGATACAAATGATCACCCTTAATGTCTAAGAGATCTGCAATTTCATTTAATTTTTGAGAAACCTTTTTATTCATTTTCTAAAAAACTTTTAATTCTCTCTACTTCTTGCTCTAGCACTGATCCGTCATAGTCGGCATTGTGTGCTCTAACACCAGCATATACTGTTTTTCTTTGATCAAGGTGAATATTTAGTATTGCGTCTTTGCCTTGGTCAAACCTCACTAAAGCATGAAATCGGGGATAGCCACCACTACCAAGAGAGCGAACAAAAGAAAACTCAGCATCATCATTACCTCGACCCAAACAAGTATAACCAATTCTTTTCATTGAGCCAATAGCTTGTTCTTTTTCAAATCCTTTAATATGTATTTTCATAACACTTCTATTATACTACATTTTGTGGTATTATGCCATCAATGAAAAAGAAAATACATTTTATTGGCATCGGTGGTATTGGTATGTCTGCTTTGGCTAGATACTTTTTATCCGAAGATGATGTTGTAACCGGTTCGGAATTAGTAAAATCAGAAATTACAGATGGATTAGAAAAAGCTGGTGTTTTGATTACAAAAAAAATTAAAGATGTAGATTTAGTAGTTTACTCTAATGCAATAAGAGACAATAACTCAGAACTTAAAAAAGCAAGGAAACTTGGCATAAAATGCATTACTTACCCTGAAGCATTGGGCGAACTAACTAAAAAATACTTCACTATTGCAATATCTGGAACTCATGGTAAAAGCACTACCAGTGCCATGACTGCACTAATATTGATTAAAAATGGCCTAGATCCAACTGTGATAATTGGAACTAAGCTTAAAGAGTTTAACGATTCTAATTTCAGAAAAGGAAAATCTAATTACCTTGTAATAGAGGCTGACGAATACAAAGAAGCTTTTCTAAACTATAACCCGGATATAATAGTTTTAACAAATATTGAAGCTGATCATCTAGATTATTACAAAAACATTGATAATATCTTAAATGCTTTTGAAAAGTATACTAAAAGATTATCAAAAGGTGGCACTATTATTGCAAACAAAGACGATTCAAATATTTTACGACTATTAAAGAACAAAAAATTCAAATCTTTTTCTTTAAAAAACAAAGATGCGAAAGAAGTTTCAAGTGTATTAAAAGTACCAGGAGAATACAATGTATCAAATGCTTTGGCCGCCCTAGAAGTTGCAAAAACTCTAAAGATTAAAAAACTAGATGCGATTAAGGCATTGTCCGAATATCATGGCTCTTGGCGAAGGTTTGAGATATTTAAAACAAAAGATTTAATAATCATATCTGATTATGCTCATCACCCAACAGCATTTTTAAAAACACTAATAGCCACAAGAGAAAAATTTAAAAATAAAAAGATTACTTGTATATTCCAACCCCACCAATACCACAGAACATATTCATTCTTTAATGAATTTGTAAATGTTTTTAGGGTTGCTCCAGTAGACCAGTTAATAATATCAAAGATATATGATGTGGCGGGGAGAGAGGATAAAAAAAGCAAAGCTAATGTTAATTCTGCTAAACTGGCAAAAGCAGTTAATAATCCAAGAGTTGTGAGTATGGAAAAATTTGAAGATATCAAAAAGTATGTATATGATAATTGTAAGAAGGGAGAAGTTGTTGTTGTTATGGGAGCAGGAGATATATATAATCTGTTTTCAGATTTGACAAAAAAGTAAAAATATAAGATAATGGGGTCAGTATTATAAACCAATAAAAAAAATATGAAACTAAGCACAATTGTAGTTATATTAATAATCATTGCACTGGTAGCGGCATTTTTCTACATTAAGAAAAAAGATGTCAAAGCGAAAAAGACCCTTCCTGATGATGGAGGATCTGAGGAAGACATTGAACCAGCAAATTATAAAGAAGATTAAATATTTTTAAGGAGCCACTCTTGTGTGGCTCTTTTTTTTATATCAAAAACTATGAACAAAAAAGATCCTGAGAAATTATTAGAAACTTTAGAAAGGTTAGGTAAAATCATTGATCCGACAATAAAAGAAATTTTAACATTAGAAATACCAGAAGAATTTCATGATTTAACGGTTCATCAAATAAATGCTGGGGGAAAAAGACTAAGACCAGCCTTTTTATTCACTTCATGCTATCTTTTAGGGGGAAAAACAAAAGATGCAATATATCCTGCTACAGGAGTAGAAATACTACACAACTATACTTTAATTATTGATGATATTATAGATAATTCGTTAACAAGAAGAGGAAGGCCAACTGTATGGAAGAAATATGGAACATCTATGGCTGAATGTGCTGGCTCTTTTTATGCCTCATCAATATTTGAAGCCGCTCAAAGATCAAGACATCCATTAATTACTTCTCAAATATTCTCTAAAACACTAAAAACTATCATGGTTGGAGAAATTGATGATGTTTTGTGTGATCGTGGAGAAAAGAAAAACGAACCATTTGTAAAAGAAAACAAATATCCAAGTGTTGATAAAAAGGTATATCTCAATATGATTTACAAAAAAACTGCTAGTCTTTTTGAATCTTGCTGTGCTTTGGGAGGAATATGTGCTAATGGAAAAAAAGAAGACATCAAATTGTTAAAAGAGTTTGGACTTAATTTAGGTCTAGCATTTCAAATTCAAGATGACATATTAGATATATTCGGAGACCCTAAAAAGTTTGGTAAGAAAATCGGAAAAGACATACAAGAAAGAAAGGGAGGAAACATTGTAATTCTCTATGCCCTAGAAGAACTAAATCAAAAAGATAAAAAAGAATTCTTAAATATTATTAATAAGCCAAAAATATTTAATAGAGACATTGAAAGGGGGATTGAGCTAATTAAAAAAACAGATGCCAAAGCAAAAGCAGAAAAGCTTGGCAACTACTATAATCAAAAATCTAAAAAGGCCCTGAAAAAATTACCTCAAAACGAATGGAACCAAATAATGGAATTTCTTTCTGATTTTACAATGCAAAGAAATAAATAGTTGATTTCATACGAAAGATATGTTAGATTGGCATTATGCAATACAAAATAAACGATAAACCAAAATCAAAAAAAGAAATAGAAGTAACTATATCTCCAAAAGCAATGGAGAACTGCATGATAAGAGCAGCAGAGAAGCTTTGTAGCGAAAGTCCAATTAAAGGATTTCGTCCAGGCAAAGCTCCTTTTAATATTGTCAAAAAAACATTTGGAGACACAAAACTATGGAATGAAGGTTGCTACGATGCAATCAACAAGAGCTATTTTAAAATAATAGAAAAAGAGGGGATTGAAGTCATATCTCCACCACAAGTAGAAATAGTTAAAATGGTAGTAAACGAGCCATTAGAGTATAAGGCTACTGTTGAGTTCCTTCCAGAAATACAGTTGCCTGATTACAAGAAAATAGCTAAAGATATATTAAAAGATAAAAAAGAAGTTAAGGTGAGTGCCAAAGAAGTAGAAAATACTCTTAAAAGTATACAAAAATCAAGAGCCAAAACAGTAAGAGTTACAAGAAAATCTAAAAAAGGAGACGAGGTTGTAATAAACTTTCAAGGTAAAATAGATGGAGTAGCCCAAGAAAGTCTAAAAGCTGAGGCTTTTCCTATTATTATAGGAGAAACTCAGTTTATAGATGGTTTTGAAAAAGAAATCACCGATGTTAAAGAAGGTGAAAAGAAAATATTTAGCGTTGAAATACCTATTACCGAAAACGAAAAGAAAAGAGTTGAATTTGAGGTTGATATAATATCGGTTAACGAAAAAGAGTTGCCCAAGATAGACGATGATTTTGCTAAATCTTTAGGAGAATTTAAGGATGCCAAAGATTTAAAAATCAAAATAGAAGAAAATATTAAGCTTGAAAAAGAAAACAAAGAACAAGAATCTATTAGAATTAAAATAATTGAAGAAATCGGCAACAAGTCTAATGTTGATTTACCCGAAATACTAATAGAAAAAGAGACAGAATATATGCTTCAAGAGTTTAAAGCACAAATCACACAATCAGGTGGTTCATTTGAAGATTATCTTAAAAGAATAAATAAAAAAGAAGAAGATATTAAAAAAGAGTGGACTCCTCAAGCAAAAAAAAGAATCATGGTCTCTTTGGTATTACAGAAAATAGGGGAATTAGAAAAAATAAAAATAAATCCAGAAGAAATAGAAACAGAGCTCAATCTATACTTAAGCCGATTTGGAAATGAACTAAAAGACACAGAAATAGATAATATAAAAATTCATATTTCTAATATGCTTAAGAACAGAAAAGTATTTGAGATTCTTGAAAAATAAATTACTTGATCTGAGATTGAATATTTTTAATAAAGTCCTCCTTAGATATTTTGTAAGTATTTTTACTTCCTCTCTCTCTAACATTTAATAATCCAGACTCCATTTCCTTGTCTCCTATAACTAAAATATAGGGGACTTTTTCATTAACTGCCTTTCTTATCTTATTCCCTACAGTTTCACTGGCATCATCAACCTGAGGCCTAAAATCCATTTGTAAGAACTCTTCTGACAATTTGTAACAATAGTCAATGTGATTGTCTGAGACGGATATAATTTTAATTTGAATAGGAGATAACCAAAAAGGAAAGGCTCCAGCATAATGTTCAATTAAAATTGTGCAGAAACGCTCTAGAGAACCAAATATTGTGCGATGAATCATTATTGGAGTATGATCTTTTCCATCTTGACCAATATATGTCATATTAAACTTAGATGGTAAATTCATATCTAGCTGAATTGTTGGACATTGCCACTCTCTACCAATAGCATCAAATATCTTAATATCTAGGGCTGGGCCATAAAACTTAGCTCCGCCTTCTTCTAATTCGTACTCAATTCCTTTTTCAACTAATATTTCTTTAATAGTTGCCTCGGCAATATCCCAAACATCAGAATCACCAACATACTGGTCAAGATTTTTAGGATCCCTAGCAGCTAAATAATATTTAAACTTAGTAAAACCAAAATTAGAAAATACATTTAGAGTTAATTCTACCACTTTTCTATACTCGTCTTTGAACTGCTCTTTAGTACATATTATGTGAGCATCATCTTGAGTAAAACCCCTGGGTCTTGCAAGACCATGAAGCTCACCAGATTTCTCGTAACGATAGCAAGTACCTAACTCGTTCCACCTTATTGGCAAATCACGATAACTTCTTCTTCTAGATTTATATATTTCAACATGAAAAGGACAACTCATTGGCTTTACATAATATTCATCTTTTGTTTCTTTATCAGAAAATGGAGGAAACATAGAATCTTTAAAATATCCTAAATGACCCGATTCTTGCCAAAGCAAAGAACGACCAATATGTGGCGTATAGACATAATGATATCCATTTTGACGATGAACTTTTCTCCACCATGTTTCTAAAACTTCTCTTGTTTTAGAAAGATTAGGATGCCAGAGTATAAGTCCCTGACCAACTTTATCACTAATACTAAATAAATCAAATTCTTTAGCTAATCTACGATGATCTCGAAGCTCGGCTTCTTTTAGAAGCTCAGTATATTCGTTTAAATCTTTTTCGGTTTCAAAAGCTAGAGCATATATTCTAGTAAGCATCTTGTTATTCTCATCTCCTCGCCAATATGCTCCAGCGATCTTGTTAAGTTTAAACGCTTTTACCTCACTCGAAGATTTAATATGCGGTCCTCGACATAAGTCTTCAAAATCTCCTGTTTTAAAATATGTAACCTTTTGTGTTCCTTCAGATTTTAAATCTTCTAATAGCTCTACTTTGTAAATCTCACCTCTTTGTTTTTCTTTATCTATTGCCTTCAAGATATCTTCTTCATACTTTTCAAATGGCAAATCTTGAGCAATAATACTCTTCATTTTCTTTTCAATCTTTGCAAAATCATTTTCATTAATAACAGTATCTCCAAAATCAAAGTCGTAGTAAAAACCATTGTCAATTGCTGGTCCGATAGCAAGCTTAACATTGGGCCAGATATCTTTTACTGCTGCTGCCATAATATGAGCGGCTGAGTGTCTTAATGTTTCCATATTTTTTAAATTAGTTTAAAGTTATTAAATATATTGATAATTCCATCTTGATCCACGTCACCACCTATAAAATTATTCTTGTCTTTATCAGATAAAACCAAATCTTTCAATTCTTTTTGACCATTTTGTAGTGTTGCTCGATAATCACACAACTCAATAAAAGACCAATCACCAAGACTATCTCCAATGCCAAGAGATTCACTAAAAGACACTCCGTAATAATTTGCCACTTTCTCACAAGCAGTTCTCTTAGAAACACTTTTCTTAGTAATTATAACAAATAGGGTATTGGGAAGTATTGGATGAGTAGATGCCTCGTAATTAATATCACTAGACAATGATTTAAAATGGTTTAATATCTCTTCGGTATTGTCTACTTTTTCAAAAGCCACAATTATTTTTACAATATCTTCCTTTTTCGACACCAAAGCCAAATCATCAACTAACACCGCACTTTGCTGATGATCATATTGTGCTTTTTGAGTAATTTCAAAGCTTTGTTTTTTATCAAAAAAATAGTTGTCTTTAGAATAAAGACAGATATACTTCTTTTTTCCAAAACACTTATTAGATAATTCTTTAACAATATTTGAATCTATACTCTGAATATCTAATATCTTTCCATTAAGGTCTGCTATAACAGCACCACCATCGGCAATATGCATACCTGGAAGGTCTAGATTAGATAATATCTTTTTAGTAGAAAACAATGGTTTGGCGGTACAAAGAGTAATGCCAACGCCACTTTCTTTGATACTTTTGATAGCCGAAGAAACGCTAGAGCTAGGAAAAGGAAAGTTCCTGTTCAAAATACCTCCTGTTATTACACCATCAATATCTGAAAATATGTGTTTGATCATAATGCAGATATAATACACTATTTTACTTAATTTTACTAGTTGACAAAACAATATATCTTGTCATAGTTGGAATAAAGGGTACAGAAATGAAAAAGGTTAATGTAGTTAGAAGTGATTTTCTTCATATTACAACCGCGTTACAATAAAAAAGAAATGCATTGTATTTACCCCATTATTTTTATAACACCTAGTTTAAAAAATAAATTTGTGATAATATGCAATTATGAAAAATGAAAAAGTCAAAGAGTTATTAACTAGGGGAGTTGACGAAATAATTGATAAAGCTAGCCTAGAAAAAAAACTAAAAAGTGGCAAGCCACTTAGAATTAAGTTTGGTACCGACCCAACAAGTCCCAACATACACTTGGGTAGAACTATACCAATATTAAAATTAAGAGACTTTCAAGAATTGGGTCACAAAATTATATTTATTGTCGGAGACTTTACTGGGTTAATTGGAGATACTTCAGACAAAGAAAGTGAACGACCAATGTTATCTGAACAAACAGTTAAAGAAAACCTAAAAACATACATCAAACAAGCTGGGAAAATAATTGATATTGATAAAGCCGAAATACACTATAACAGCAAATGGCTCGGCAAGTTAAAATATATGGATATTGGCCGCCAAGCAAACTCGTTCTCTTTAAACGAATTCATTTCTCGAGAAAATATCAAACGAAGACTAGACAAAGGTAAGAGAGTTTCTCTAAGAGAGCTATTATACCCACTAATGCAAGGATACGACTCAGTAGAAGTAAAAGCCGATGTTGAAATTGGAGGCACTGACCAACGCTTTAACTTGTTGGCTGGAAGAGATCTTCAAAGACTCTACGGTCAAGAACCTCAAGATATTATTACAAATCCTTTAATTGAAGGGCTAGATGGAAGAAAAATGAGCTCTAGCTTTAGAAATACTGTTAATCTATTTGATACACCTAATGATATGTTTGGAAAAATAATGTCTTTGCAAGATAGTTTAATTATTAAATACTTTATACTCCTCACACGAATAGACTTAAAAGCAATTAAAAAATACGAAAACTCAATTACTAATCCTCGTGATTTAAAAATGAAATTAGCTTTTGAAATTACTAAAATGTATCATTCAAAAAAAGATGCTGAATTGGCCCAAGATTATTTTATTAAAACATTTTCTAAAAAAGAAATACCTAGTGAGGTTGAAAAGTTCAAACCCAGCAAATACGACATTGTATCCATATTAATTGAATCTGGCCTAGTTCCTTCTAAATCAGAGGCTAGAAGAACAATTATTCAAGGAGGAGTAAAAGTTGATGGGATAGTTGTAAAAGATGTTTCTTGCAGTGTAGCTCGCAATTCAATTATTCAAAAGGGCAAAATTAAATTTATTAAAATAGTCTAGCTTTTAAACAATATTTATTATATAATATCGGTATGAATAAAAAATTAGAATTAATTAAAGCAGAAGCTCTTAGAGAAATCGAATCTTCAAAAGACGAGAATTCTTTAAACAAGATATACAAAAAACATTTCAAAGAATTGTCTTCTATTTTCTCTCAAATGGGGACGCTAAGTCCAGAAGAAAAAAAAGTTATTGGCGTGAAAGCTAACGAAATCAAACAAGCAATTACCATTTCTTTTGAAAACAAGAAAAAAAACTTTACAAAAAAAGATAAGACTAATTCTGAGTTTTTTGACATTACTATTCCTGGCAAAAAAACAAAAGTTGGTCATCTCCATCCAATAACTCAAGCAATAAACGAAGCAGAAAACATATTTAGAGGTATGGGATTCTCAATAGTTGAAGGACCAGAGCTAGAAGATGAATGGCATAATTTTGATGCTCTCAATTTTCCAGAAGATCATCCAGCCAGAGAAATGCAAGATACCTTCTTTGTAAAAAATGAACCCAAGAAGAGATTATTAATGAGAACACACACATCTCCAGTACAAATTAGATATATGCTGGACAACAAACCACCTTATAGAATTATTGTTCCAGGAAGGGTTTTCAGAAACGAAGCAACCGATGCTAGCCATGAAGTAAACTTTCATCAGATAGAGGGATTAATGGTAGACAAAGAAATATCGGTTGCTAATTTTAAAGCTGTAATTGAAGAATTTTGTAGAGAATTTTTTAACCGAGATGTTAAGATAAGACTTAGACCATCTTTTTTCCCTTTTACCGAACCGTCTTTCGAAGTAGATATGAGTTGTTCTGAATGCAAGGGAAAGGGATGTTCACTATGTTCTCAAACTGGATGGTTAGAAATATTAGGCGCCGGAATAGTTCACCCAAGTGTTTTTAAAAACAGTGGTGTTGACCCTAAAAAATGGCAAGGATTTGCCTTTGGTCTTGGTTGGGATCGATGGGTTATGCTAAAATACAAGATCAACGACATTAGGCTCTTCTATAATGGAGATTTAAGATTTTTAAATCAATTTTAATTATGAAATTTTCATACAACTGGTTACAATCAATTATAATAAAGAAACTTCCAAATCCAAAAGAGTTGGCAGATATAATTACCATAAGATTCTTTGAAGTAGAAAGTGTAGAAAAGCTAAAAGATGATTGGATTATTGATATAGATGTTTTGCCAAACAGAGCCGGAGATTGCTTGTCACACATTGGAGTTGCAAAAGAAATTGCAATTATACTTAACAGCAAAATCAGAAAAGAAGCCTTAAAGTTAAGAGAAGTGTCTAGAAATGCTAAAGACCTTGTATCTGTAGAAGTATTAGACTCTCTTAATTGCAATCGCTACACTGCTCGAGTAATGATAAATATTAGCGTGGCTGAGTCTCCAAAATGGATTAAAGAAAGACTAGAATCGTGTGGAATTCAATCAATTAATAATGTGGTAGACATTGCTAATTATGTAATGCTTGAAATGGGTCAACCATTACATATTTTTGATTTAGACAAATTATCAAATAAAGAAATAGTTGTAAGAATGAGTAAAGCTGGAGAAAAGATTACTACTCTGGACAACAATAGTTTTGTTTTAAACAAAAATATCCTATTAATCACAGATAACAAAGACCCGCTAGCAATTGCCGGAATCAAGGGAGGTAAAAAAGCAGAGATAGATTTAAAAACTAAAAACATAGTTATAGAATCGGCTAATTTCAATAGGACAAGTATTAGGAAAGCTTCAGCTCAATTAAAACTTAGAACCGATGCATCTCTAAGATTTGAGCACGGACTAGACCCCAATATGACCAATATCGCAATAGATCGAACTGCACAAATGATACAAGAAATTTGCTCAGGACAAATTGCCAAAGGAATCATAGATATTTATCCTAACAAAAACAAACCTAAAAAGATTGACCTAAATTTGACAAAAGTTCAAAAAGTTTTAGGGATAACTATTAAGGCAGATAAAATTAAAAAGATAATCAATGATCTAGATTTAAAGATAATATCTTCTAAAAAAGATAACCTTTTAATTGAGGTTCCAACTATAAGGCAAGATATTACAATTGCCGAAGATATTATAGAGGAAATTGGAAGAATTTTAGGATACGATAAAATAAAATCCGAATTACCATCGCTACCCATAACACTACCCATAAAAAACAAAGATTTCTTTTGGAAAAACGAAATTAAAGAATTGTTGAAATCTGCTGGTCTTACTGAAGTATACAATTCTAGCTTTCTAAGCCAAGAACAATTCGAAACTTTTAAATATGTTGATTTAATAGAAATAGAAAAACCAGCAACAATTGATCAACAATACTTAAAACCATCACTAATACCTAATTTAATTAAGAATATAGAATTTAATAGCAAATTCTTTGAAGAAATAGAAATATTTGAAATTGGCAGTGTTTTTTCTAAATCTAGAGAAGAAGAACATTTTGCAGTAGCCCTTAAAAACAAAACATTCTTTGACGCAAAATCAATATTAGAACTAGTAGCGGGTAGAATGAATTTAGAATTATCTTTTAAGTTAACAGAGAATAATTTATTTGATAATTCGGCTGAAGTATTTCTAGGATCTGAAAAGATTGGAATATTGGGATACAATTCAAATTTATCAATATTTGAAGTAAACTTTGACAAAATGAAAAAACTAGCGGTTAACAAAAAGCAGTATTGTCCCATACCAAAGTTCCCCGAATCTAGTCGAGACTTAGCTATAATCGTTCCTAAAGAAATCACTTACGAAAACATTGTTAATGAGATCAAAAAAGCAAACATACGATTGTTAGAAGATATTTCCCTTTTTGATATTTATTCTGACGATAAACTTCCAAAAGAAAGTAAAAGTATGGCATTGAGATTAATTTATCGTGCAAATAGAACTCTAACCAGTGAAGAAGTTAATGAGATGCATAGTAAAATTATTAAACACATTGAAAAAAACAACAATTGGATCGTAAGAAAATAATATGAGAATAACAAAACTATTTAGTAAAACTAGGAAAGACAGCCCTAAAGATGAAACTAGTAAAAATGCACAGCTTTTAATAAAATCGGGCTACATCCACAAAGAATTAGCTGGAGTCTATACCTATCTTCCTCTAGGCCTTAGAGTGATTAATAAAATATCAAATATCATCAGAGAAGAAATGGATAATGCCGGTGGTCAAGAAATATTGATGACTGTTCTACAAGATAAAAATATTTGGGAAAAGTCAAAACGTTGGGACGATAATGCAGTTGATGATTGGTTTAAAACAAGACTTAAAAACAATACAGAATTGGGTCTTGGATTTACTCATGAAGAACCATTGGTCAACTTAATGAAAAACCATATTAACTCATACAAAGACTTACCAATATACCCATACCAAATACAAACAAAATTTCGTAATGAATTAAGAGCTAAGTCTGGAATAATGAGAGGAAGAGAGTTCTTAATGAAAGATATGTATTCATTTTCTAAAAACAAAGAAGAGCATAATTTGTTTTACGAAAAAATGAAAGAAGTCTATATGAGCATATTTAATCAATTGGGGCTAGGGGACAAAACATACACTACAATATCTTCTGGTGGATCTTTTTCAAAATATTCTTATGAATTTCAAACAGTATCCGATGCTGGAGAAGATATAATATATATTATAGACCAAGAGAAAAAATTGGCTATCAATGAAGATGATTTTAACGAAGAAACTCTCAAAGATTTTGGATTAAACTTAAACAAGGAGACTCTCCGATCAGAAAAATCAATTGAAGTAGGGGATATATATAGTTTGGGCTACAGATATTCTAAAGCACTGAACTTAAAATATACTAACGAAAAAGGATTAGATGAATTTGTATATATGGGCTGTTATGGAATTGGAATATCAAGATTAATGGGAGCAATTGTAGAATTAAATAGCGATGATAAAGGGCTTGTTTGGCCTAGAGAAGTATCCCCATTTGATATTCACCTGATATCTCTTTCTAAAACAGAAAACTATGCTAATAAAATATATGATGAGTTGGTTAAAAGAGGCTTTTCGGTATTGTTTGACGATCGCCAAGACACAACAACTGGAGTAAAGTTTAACGATGCTGACTTAATAGGAATTCCAAAACAAATAATTATTGGAGAAAAAAGAATAAAAAACAACGAGGTAGAAATAAAAGATAGAAAAACTCAAGAAATTAAAATTATTTCAGTTGATTCTTTATACGATTTATTGTAAAATCAAGAATGGATATAAAGCCAATCAAAATAAGACTCAAAATAACCGGTAAATGCAATAAGTCTTGCTTCTTTTGTCATAAAGAAGGAGGAGATAATATAGATGATTTTTTGCTGGATGATGATTTTATTAATTGTATGAATGAATTTGAAAAAATAGGGATAAAAAATGTCATTTTGACAGGCGGAGAACCTACATTATGCCCAGACTTCGAAAAAATATGTCAATACCTTTCTAAAAAATTCCATGTTACTGTCGTAACAAACGGATCAATAGTAAAAGATTGGAGTAAAATACAGGTAAATAAAATAACAATAAGTATCCATTCACTAAACCCAGAAAAAATGATAAAATTAGAAAACATTAAAAGAACAAAAAGTTGGGCAAAAAAAGAAATAGAAAAAATTAAAATAAACATTACAAATATAATTAATTCTAAAAAGGAAGCAAGAATAAACCTCGTTGTGACTGACAGGGAAAGCCTAAAAGAAGCAGAAAATCTTTCCCATACCGGAATAGAGGTAAGGCTACTTAACAACCTTAATGATATAAAAAATAGTCAAAAAATAATTAATAATTTTATAAAGGAAAAGAAGGCCACGAAAAAATATGAGTATAGAAGAATGTCTAACCATACAGCTTATTATGATGGTGAGTTAAAGTTTTCTACTAAAATATCTTATCCTTTTTATTTCGATGCTATCTGTAAGGATTGCAGTTTTAAAAAAAAATGTTACGAAGGATTTTACGGACTAAGACTAGAAAAAAGAGGGGGCTACTATGTTCGACTCTGTTTATATAAAAATCTAATCTATCCATATAAGGATTTCTTAAAATCAAGAATGAAAAACGATTTCTTAAAATTATGCTAGAACAAGAATTGCGATACAAGATAACAAAAGAGAAAGCTCAAGAAATAATATCCAAAAAAAACTTCTCAAAACCTCAAAAACAGACAGACACATATTATGAGGGATATTTCGAAGGAATTTTCAGAATAAGAGAGTCTAATAGTCAATATTTTTGTCACAAATATTTTAAAGGCGATAGTTGGGAAGAGTGGGAAGTAGAAGTTCCACTTAAGACTGCTATGGAGTTGAAGAAAGCTTTAGAGAGTCAAAAAACAATAAATATTATTAAAATTAGGCAAAAATTTTATGATAATGGCATTGAAATAAATATCGATGAAATAGAGGGCCTTGGAATATTTTGCGAAATAGAGATGGTTGGGAAAACAAAGAAAGACATTAGAGCTATTGCAAAAAAAATGAATCTAGAAGGAGAAATAAAAGAAGGTTATGTCCAATTAATGAAAAGGGAGATTTCCAGTTGATTCTTTATACGATTTATTGTAAAATACAAATATGTTAGATATAAAATTTATAAAAGAAAACGCTAGTCAAATTAAAAAAACAGCTCAAGATAAAAAGATTAATATTGATATTGATCACCTTTTGTCTGTAAACGAAAACAGAGTTAAACTGATTAGCGAAATACAAAAAATTAAAACCGAACAAAACAAACTATCTAAAGTAAAGCCAGACCCGGAAACATTAGAAAAGCTAAGGAAATTTAAATCTGAAATCGTAACACTTAAAGAAAAACTAAATAGCGTTGAAGAAGAATACCTAGACTTAATGGTAAAGGTTCCCACAATACCATCAACAGATGTTCCTTTCGGTAAAGATGATAGTGAGAATATAGAGATATACAGGTGGGGAGAGCCAACCAAGTTTGACTTTGAACCAAAGAGCCATATTGAGCTAGCAGAAAACCTAGATTTAATTGATTTTACTAGAGGATCCAAAGTTGCAGGATATCGTGGCTATTATGTAAAAAATGAAGCTGTAATGTTACAAATGGGTCTAATGATGTATGCTCTAGACAAGCTTATTAAAAAAGGATTTACCCCAGTTATACCACCAACACTAGTAAAAGAATTTGTTTTGTTTGGCAGTGGATACTTTTCAAGCAGAAAATATAATCCTAAAGTTGACGAAGTATACAAAATTGAAAACGATGAAGAAAAAAACCCTGACGGAACCATAAGTAAAGAGTCTAAGTTTTTAGTTGGCACAGCAGAACCATCAATTTTAGCATATTATTCAGACGAAACACTAGAAGAAAAAGATTTACCAATGAAAATATGTGGTTTTTCTCAGTGCTATAGAAGTGAAATAGGGAGCTATGGCAAAAACACAAAAGGAATTTATCGGGTTCATGAGTTTATGAAAATAGAGCAAGTTGGTATTACGCATGCAAACACTGAGGAAGCTGAAAAGATTCATCAAGAATTAAGAAATGTCGCTAAAGAAATTCACGAAGATTTGGGCATACCATACAGAGAGCTCATTATCTGTACTGGAGACTTAAGTGCAGGAAAATACAAACAATATGATATTGAAGCATGGATACCAAGCATGAATAGTTATGGAGAAACAGGGTCGGCCTCCAACTTTCTTGATTGGCAGTCTAGAAGATTGAATGTTAAATACAGGGACAAAGATGCCACTAACTATGTATATATGTTAAATAGTACGGCTATTCCTAGTCCACGAATGCTTATTGCAATAATCGAAAATTATCAACAAAAAGATGGAACGATACTTGTTCCAAAGGTTTTAAGACAATATGTTGGAAAAGAAATTATTGGTTTTAAAAAATAAATAATATGAAAAA
>ENA-UPXM01003177-UPXM01003177.1-activated-sludge-metagenome-genome-assembly--contig:-NODE-3177-length-18244-cov-5.782726_pt1 | contig 18244 bp, 28 predicted proteins | sample MGYA00238178_ERZ772708 | MGnify/ENA primary metagenome ERZ772708 (study PRJEB29002, sample SAMN05720212) | activated sludge metagenome | isolation source: anaerobic digester from wastewater... | reverse complement strand
ATTACGCGCACAATCCTCCGGACGTATCTGCCGTGGCACTCGGCAGCGATGAAGTGACTGTATGCTTCGTGGTGTTGCACATGTTTGGAAAGAACGGCAACGATGTCACTATGTACACAGACATGGACGTAAAGAACATAGAAGGAGATCCGCACGCGTTCGACAAGTTCTACATACATTTCCTGAACGCGCAAACTACCGAAGAAACACACTACATAGCCGAGGAATACATAATAGGCAGGATAAAAGAAATGATAGAAAAAGTAAAAAAGATAAAGAAATACTGGGACCACGAGAAGTACATATATACTCTTGTGAGGTTTAAGAATGAATTGACTGCAGACGAGATACGCATGCCGTCAGAATAAACGAGATTGTCTGCTTTTTCTTGTTGTAGATGAAGCTCTCCTGTTCACGCGTTTTATAACTTTTCCATATCCGTATTCCACCTTTGCGTACATGTAAGGAACTTCGTCTATTTTCCTGAATATCCATTTTGCTTCAACTTGAGAATACACTGGCAAAAAGACCCTGTATCTCGTTCCGTATTTTCTTGAAGACTCGTAAACTTCTATCGCGCCTTCCTTCTTGAGTATGGTGATGTTCTTCTCGACGGTAGAAGGCTGAAAGTTTAAGATCTCTGCCATCCTCCTGATGGAGGTGTATCCTGTTTTATCTATCCCTTGCTGTATAGAATTGATGTAGAGCCAGAGATAGACCCTGACCTTCGAACTCGGTCTGGTCCAGGTGATGTAGTCTATCACTTTCCACGGTATTTGCACAAAAGTGCCGAGCGGTCTCATGATTTTCATAAAGTCACCACCTACAATAGATGTACACTAGGAAGTATATATCAACGGACCGGTTCTGGTCAATACATTGTTCCATAATGGCACGTTCTTGCTTCCTCTTTGTTCTTCAATAATTGGGTCGCGGTCGCATGGAACGGTAGGAGCAAGATAAGAGTTTACAGGCGTGCATGTATTAGAGAAAGGAGTTATAAATGGTAGCCTGCGGCATTGCATTGGATATTATAAAGAAAGAGCTTCTTGAACTAAAAAGAGAAGAAGTGTTGTATATATGGTTTGAAATGGATGGGGAAGATGTTATATCTGCATCTGTCGAAAAGCGCAACGCACAAAACGGCGAAAAAGAAGTCAACACGTCTTTCTCAAAATGGGCAAACACAAATAACTTCGAGATACACACAATAGGAAAGAAATACGAAGGGTATATTGATTACACGATAAATATGATATTTTCAAAACTGTTCTTGCTTTCTAGCATAAAGAGCATGAAGTTAAAGTTTTTAATAGATAGAGAAAATACATTCAGTTTCTGTATGAAGTTGGAAGGAGATAAAGAATGGGAGAATTGAAGGAAATAAAGGAGGACTATGATTGACTTAAACGAAAAACAGCTAAACTGCGTTATTGCAGATGCTCCTTTGATAGTGGTAGCCGCACCTGGATCTGGCAAGACGGCAACTATAGTTGAAAGAATAAAATTCAACGTCGAGCAGAGAAAGATAGATCCAAAAAGAATACTCGCGTTGAGCTTCACTGTAAACGCAGCCAACGAGTTGAAAGACAGGTCTGGATATCAGGTAGAGTCCAGGACAATACATTCATGGTGTTATAGAAACCTAATGAGAATGGGATTGAAGGCAAAAGTGGCGAGCGATTACATACTCCAGAACATGGCAGGCTCAAAAATGCCGTCTATGACAAATGAAATAGTAAGGGCCGTTAACTTCATTAGATTAGGCATACTGGATATAAACGACATTGGAAATACAGAATTCGCGCAATTTGTGTTAAAAGTCAAGAAGGAATACGAATATTACCTGAGAAAAAACAACATGATAGATTTCACAGATATGCTTTCAATGATGAGAGACAAGTTGAGAGATGACGGATACAGAAAATACGCGCAATCGTTCTACGACGAGATAATAATTGATGAGGCGCAGGATCTGGACACCGTGCAGCTTGAAATAGTGAAGCTGATATCTAACAACTACCACAACTGCGTGATGGTAGGCGATCAGGACCAGTCGATATACGGATTTCTCGGGGCGCTCGCGGATCTGGAAAGCATAGCATTGCGCAACGGAATAAATCTGATGCGGCTAGACAACACTTACAGGTTTGGAAACAACGTTTCTGAAATAGCCTGTTCTGTGATGAGAAGAGGGGACAGGACTACAACAATAGCCAAGAACAAACTGCACACAGATGTTACCGTGATAGACGATCAATCTCAGATAAGAGACATCATAGAAGACATGGTGGAAAACAACAGGTACAGACAACATGATATAGCAATACTTTCAAGAACAAATACAGATGCGGTAACAGTTAGAATGAACGTGCCGTATGACGTGTTTTCTGCAACAGCCGACAAGATTCGCCCGCATATTGATTACCTAACAAGAATAGTGGACTTCTGTTGTAGAAGGGACGATCTGTCTTTGAACAAACTTCTTCAATCCGTGAAAGGAATAGGCCAGAAAACTGCAGACAAGATTACTGACGGGCTTAAACCTGAAGATATAAACAGGATAATGGATTTTGGCACCATAAAAGCTCTGGGAATAAAGAGAAAATCTGCGCTAGATGAATTTGAAAGGGTAGACAGAGAGATAATGAGTATGAAGGCAGGGTATTTCGTTCCGGGATACAACATGTTCCTTAAAACTCCTGACAGGTTAAGAAACGTTATAGACTGCATGGAAGGGAAGAAATTGGAAGAAGCAAGAAATATCATCTTCAACGAGAAAATGATGGGGATAACTTCCATGACCGTGCACGCTTCGAAGGGGATGGAATTCCCGGTGGTCATAGTCAACAGCGCCGGCGGCGACCTGCACATGCCTGTTGTCGATTACTCGGAAGAGGTGAGAATTACATATGTAGCGGTCACAAGGGCGAAGAACCATCTCGTTGTGAACAGGGACAGCATGTACCTGGATCACCTGAAAAGGAGCGATAGCCTTGTTCAAGTTTAATACGGATATGCTGAAGAAAATATCCAAAAATATCGAGTTATTCACAGGAAGGACTACCGACGAAGCTTTCAAGAGAGTTACAATATCTGCATCTGACGGAATAATGCGCATATACGGATACGACGGATACGGGTATGTCTGGTTGAAGTTCAGGACTTCTTCTAAATTCCCAACACTGCATATGGATATAAACGAATTCACCGCGGCTGTTGAAAACTCGAAGGATATGGACACCATAGTATCTATACGTGGAAATATGGTTGTACTCTCTTCTGGTAATATAACAAGCAATATAAACGCGGATGTAGAAGAAGAGTTGTACGAAATCGAGCCGCCAGAGAAACTGATAGGCAGGATAAACTCTAAATCTCTGCACAGGATACTCGATCTTGGAAGCATGTGCGCTGATAAAACTAGCACAGAAGAGAATCTAATAATGCTGAGTGCTTCTAAAAACTTCTACGCGTCTAATGGAATGTACGGAAACATGAACAGCTTTGCAGGATGCTCGGGCGATACATTAGATTCAGTTGCATTTTTCATACCGTACAACACAGTCAGACATATGGTTAAAGTATTGGCAAATATGAAAGAGATAGACTTGAACATATCGAGCGAGGGAAACAGGATATCCATATTCTCGGACTCTTTCGGATTCACCTTCGACGGGATAACGGACGAAGAATTGTACAAAACACACGCCGAGATGATAGGAAAGTCTAAAGACACAGCCATGAAGGGAAAGGTTGTGGAACTGAACAAAGAGCAAATGCACAATTCACTGGACAGCGCGATAAAGATAATGAGGACTACTGGCGGCACTTTCATTATAGACATGGACGAAGAAATAGCAATAAACGCAAGAACTCCGAACGGTTCTACAACAAAGATAGATGTGTGCAATTCTAATTTGAAAGGCGGCGAATTCTACGTGAACATAGAGATGCTTCGATCATTCATAAAGAGAATAGACGCAAGCAAGTACAGGTTCATGTATAAAAACGATACTCTAGTAGTTATGGACGGAACTATAAAAGAAATGCTCATGATTCTAAGATAAAGGGGATGATAGATTGATAGTGAAGGTGAGGACTAAAGACACTATGGAAATATACGCATACGGGGACGTTGAACACACGAGTATTAAAGACGGGCTGTACAACATGTTCATAGGAGAGATGATAATAAGAGTCCCAATACATAACATATTCGATATAGTAGAAGACTACAGAACAGAAGAAGAAGATGAACCGGAAAACATGAGCGACGAGAAGGTGAATGCAAATATACTATGAAGACCAAAAACCCTTTCCTTATCATAATTAATCTGGATACAAAGAACGTAACCACTAACTACTACAGAGACGAATCGAACTATTATTCTGTATCCGGAGAAATAGAAGAAGAGTTTCTGGAAGAAATGATAAAGATAAATATGACTGTATACAAATCTAAAGACGAAATGGCGCGCGATATAGAAAAGAAACTGTTTAAAGATATAAAGGAAGAAGCCGAAGAATACGAAGAGGAATTCATCGAAATAACTCAGGACATGTACGAAGAACACCTTGTTGGAAAAGACAATAAGAAGAGATCCATATACTCTACAAGGATATCTTCGGTAGACATACAGGTAATAAATCAGTCGGATCTGAAACACGTGTTGCAGGATTCAGGAATAGACTACAAACTGATAAAGTGTATCCTGAACAAGACGCCGATCTGCATAGATTCCAACAGAAAGTTGAAACGCTCGAATGAGGACGAATGATAGGAAAAACTGGCGAAGGCATTATGAATTTCGATCTGGAAATCTACACGTATTCAAACAATATTTGTGTGTTTTCAAACTTCAGAAAACTAGGGGATTCTTACGAAGAAGTAAGATCTATATATGAATACAACAGCATTCCAGACTTCGATATATTCGAAATGACAAAAGAGGAATTCAAAAAACGAGCAATGGACAGAATAATGAGATTCCTTAAAGAAAATAGTGTGCTCAACACGTCAGAGTTAGATATTTTTCATGAAGAGGTAAATAACTTTCCTGGAAATGACAGAACATACATAGAATTCGGAGAAGACTATCTGTACATAAAGCTTAGAGACAAAGAAATAATTTCAGGCACTGGAGATCTAGAGACTATTGTATACGCTCTTATAAAAGAAGAATACCTGGCTATAGAGATACCTGAAGAATACGGAGAGTGATAGAATGGACAGAAAATTACTTGAAAAGAAATTGTGCCTTGTAAAGGAAAACAGGGCATATTTTGTTGAAGACTTTGATAATGTTACTGGAGACGACTGGAATGATATACCGTGTCAGTGCAACGCCGGGAATCCTTACAAAGAATTCGATGCAACAGTGGTTTACTTCGACGGAGATTTCACTACTCCTGCAGACATGTCGGGAATGTTTTTAACTTCAGCGGGCATAATAAACAGTCTTGAATACAGCATACCGTGGATATACCATGATCCTAAGCATATGTTGTTGCCGGGCGCTACTCTTGAAGAGTTCATAGAGTTCGTCAAGAGTTTTGACGGAAAAGTATTTGTAGAGATATGACAGACGTAAACTTCGAATTAGAAATTCAAAAGCGGAATAGCGACAACTGGGCATCAGTACGAAAATTCTACAGATACAACGGAAGATATATAGAAATCACAGCGTCAGGAGAAAACGGCATAGACTATATATATAGCAATCACTACAACAAAAAAGAATTTGAGGACAGTTTAAAAAGTATAATATCTGACTATATATGGGATGTAAATGAAAGTGCTCGCGAGTACGAAGGAAACAACAGATATGCAGATTTTATCGAGTTCGAAGTGAAGCAGGATGATTATGGTTGTACTATAATAAATGAATACAACAATATACTGCAAATAGACTTAATAGACGAAAGCATTTTAGATGGCATGCAGGAAATTCAAAAGGTTATAAAAATCCTGACGACCGAAGGAAAAGCGGCGCTTGAATTGAAATTGTGGGAGGATAAAAATTGAAGAACCCTAAAGAGATGATACAAGTAGTAGATTCAATAATGGTTGATTGTCTTGAAGAAGGATACAACAAGATGAAATGGGATGATTCTACAATAGATTCCATAATATCAAAAAGGTATCCGGTATTGAGAAAGGACGCTGAAACTGACGAATCTATGCGGCAGCTAATAGTGTACGTTACGGTCTACAACGAAAACACGGAGATACTCGCCTATCCGCGCACGGGGTCAGAGGACAGGTTGCACGGCATGTACTCCATCGGGATCGGCGGTCACGTGGACGCACAGGACGGCACTTATTCGGATGGTCATATGAACCTGTACTACGATTCATGTATTACAGATACCATAATACGAGAAGTGTACGAAGAGTTGGCGATAAAGACAAGACCGCAAAATTACCTGTTCGGCGGCCTTATAAAACTCTCTCAAACACCAGTTGATAGAGTACATATAGGTTTTCACTTCCTGCTTCCTGTGAAGAATTTCGAGTTCGTGCAAACTACAGAGATAGGAAATATTCTCTTTGTTGAAAGAGATTCTCTTAAGAACATGAACCTAGAATCGTGGTCAAAATGTGTGGAAGAAAGCGGGGTGCTTGAACTATTGCAAAACAACTGAATTACGAGCTAGAATTATCATTGAAGGAAAACAGGGATGATTTAACTATAGACAAATCTATATACTACGAAATACAAGGAAAAATGTTCTGTATGGAAGTTTTCTCAAACTCAGACACAGGAGAAGAATACCAATCGATTTTTGAAATAGACAGCGAAAAACTGGAAGAAGAAATAGAAGGCACAACGCTATCTTATATAGAGGAAATTTGCGATAAGTACGAATTATACGACGTACGTGAAATAAAAAAGCATGTATATGATTTTTATCCTTACGACGGCGCAAAATACAAAGTAACAAGAATATCAATTAAGCTATACTCAAACGAAGAAATATCTATGGAAATAACTGCCACAGAAGAATTCATAGAAAGAATAGAACCACTGAAGCACATATTCGAAATGTTCAAAGAAGCAGGGAAGAGCTCGTTCGTGATAATAAACAAATACGGCACAGTACAGGTACCTGAAGATTCAAAGAAGGAATAGACTGTATCATAAGTACAGATCACCAACAAATACCACACCAACACTGGATTGAGCCGTCCGAAAGGGCGGCGCTTTTTTTGAAAAAAAGGGGGGTGTACACTTGAAAAGAGAAGAAGCGTTCATGGTCATATACGAGAAAATTGGAACTAAAGACACATGGAACGAAGAGAGAATAAACAATTATTACAAAGACGGAGAGAAAATAACAAGCGTTGTATCGTACGCAGAATCCAACAATTCATCTGACATACTATCATGGCAAAGAATGTTTTCATACGGGAACGACTTTGATATGTACAACATAGTGACCAGAAAGATACACACTTTTACTTTAACGTGGCAGTCTGAAGAATCAGATAAAAAACACTTCAACAGGATGTCTGGATGCACGAACGGAACACGCATTTTCACGTCCATGTATTTTAAAACTCCAAAATGTTCAGTAAGATTGAAGATAGAGGTAGACGCGGAATCATCGAAACACACAAAAGGATTCAAAGAGACTGCAGAACTGTTCGAATTACTAAGCAGAAATCACGAAAACAAATTGGCCATAGAATACAAAGACAAGTTCATAGAAATACCAGGGAATGATCACTGATGGGATGCAATATAATAGAAGCAAGTCATATGACCAGAGAGAAGAATAGATCAGAAGAAAGAATAGAAAGGTATTACTCGAGCGGAGACAGAATAATAAAATTCATATCTTCAGCCAACCACAACATTGAATACCTGACATGCGACATCATAGAAACAAACAAATCGGAATTCGACCAGGCGGAAATTCTCATAGACCATCTAAATCAATCTATATATGGAAAACGCGATAAATATTGCATGGATATATATCTGTACGACGGCGCAGCATCTATCTATATAACAGGAAACACGGAAAACGAAAAGGACAGGACGAATATTTTCATGTACATATTAGATAAAAACACGCAAGATGTACTGTCTAAACTTATGGAATCGAAAGATACTGGGATAGTGATAGACTACAACGGGAAAACGCTGGAATTTCCTAAGCTAGATGAATTGTCTATAAAAAACAAGGCTGGTTGAAGTCAAGTGTTCTGGTTTATAATCTTGTAGACACTCTCCACCTAATTCCATTATTGGAGTATTTTAAGGAGGTGTGGCGATGAAAATAAAATTGAATAATCGCGCAAGACAAAAACTGCTGGACATTCTGTACGAAGAAGAAATAAAAACGTTAGAAGGTATGGATATTCTGCAATGGGAAAGCAAATCGCGGCGGCACATATGGGATACGCCAGAACATTTCACAAGGATATACGAAATATCTAAATACGGAATGTTGAAAGAAATAGACACAAGAGACTACTTCGACTACGAACCACCTGAAAATGCATATGTGCTTCTCGTGGAACACGAAAATGTGTTTGACAGCAGGAAACTCTGGATCTACACTAAATAATCAGGGCTGTCGAAAGGCAGCTCTTTATTTGAAAGGAGGTAATTATGGAACCGTTCATAACAATGCAAAAGTTAAATGTATACAATTCAGACTCGTTTTCATACGAAGAATTAATAGAAAAGCACTACAAAATCGGCGGTAAGATAATTTCAGTTGCATCCAAAGCATATGCAGACAGAATAGTTGGAATTAGCAGCGATATACATACAATGGATCTTACTGATTCATACAACCTATACGATTACACACTGAAAATTATAAGCTGTATTATAGAAGACTGTACAGATCCAAAAAAATCGATAGTAAGAAACTCAAACAAAGAATACAACATCATAACTATGAAAATGACATCAAAAGTATTGAAAATTACTACAACAATATGCATAGACGAAAAAATTGGCAAAGACATACCTGGACTAAAAGAATCTATAGATTTGTTAGATAAACTATACGAAAACGAAGACTCTACTGTAGCTGTAGAATACAACAACAATGTACTCGAGATACCTGGAAACAAGAAAGAATAAGGAACGACTACAACAGGAAAACTCTCCACCCGCCGCGGCGAAAACTGTCAATCAAATCTCACAAAATCGCGCAAACATTTTTCGCGGATATTTCTTATTCAATTATCAATGACCACTACTGTGCATAGATACTACTTATCTTGTACACTACTGATTATCTTATACACTGTATATCTCATAAGCTGTATATTATATATAAGCAGTGTATATATCAGCAGCAGGATCAACACACAGAACAGATCAAGACATCAAGACCCCGGGAAATATATAGGAAAAGAAGTCGCACAAGAGTAAAAAAATAAGTTATTTCCGCTTTTTTCCATCGCAGCGGTCCATAAACTTAAAAATTTCTCTCGCGCCTTCTCGACTTACAGTCATACTGTAAATCTTGTAGTTATCCATAGGTTCAGATCCATTCATGAGAGTCCAGAACACGCTGCCGTCATAATACCTTCCGGTTTTACCTCTGGAATAAGTTGAGTTTTTCGCCACTTCGATAACATTCTCACTATACATCAAGCCCCCGGCAGAATTCCGGTCATCTGGATTGTAATATGAGTTTGCGGCGCGCACGGCTCTCTTGTTTGAATCTGGGACCTTTACGGTAACTAATTCACTGCATTTCTCGGAGTTTATAACGATGTAGTTGTTTACTACTTCAAGTCTTCCTTCTTCTCTTAATTTTCTAACGATGTTGAATATAGTCTTGCTTGTTACATTGAACCTTTTTGCGGCGGATTTCGCACTTATCCTCTTCACTTTTATCAAAGTGCGCAGTATCAGATTATCTCTGAACGTAGTGAAGGAGTACAGTTCATCGTCTTCGAATGTACCAAGTCTCTTTCCGAACGGCTTTCTTAAAGAACACAAGTACACTGTTTCTCCATCAACCGATCTAACACACTTATCGTCATTGATAAATTCATTGGCAATCTTGCGCGATCTTCCATAGTTGCTGTCAACCATTAACGCAGTCCGATATACATCTTCAACAGCACACCTTCCGTCCTTGTGAGAGTTCATAAGGATAGAAAGCATGTACAGATGTCTGGTGTCGAATTCAACGTTATCTGGCATGTACTCTGGAAGTTTTACCATTTTTCACCTCGCGCAAAGCCATTTGATTTATCTAACAGTCAATGCTATAATTGTATTATAGCACACATAATACAAGAAATTCCCTGAATGGGTAAAAGTTTAAGGAGGAATTGATGAACGTATCAGGAAAATTCTATATCAACAAGGTAAAGCCGCCAAGGGACAACGTATCTCAAAACGGCAGAGAATTCAGGACGATGAACGTATCGGTGGCATGGTCGCGCCCAAAGAACATTCAGAACAAGTGGAAGAGCGATTTTGCAAGTCTGAACATCATAGGCAACCCTTCTGACTACAGGTGGGAAATGATAAAAGAGAGGACTCCGATATTCCTGGTGAGAGGAACAGCAAACTTCTGGTACAGAGACAGAGAAGAGGAAACACAGATCGGCGGCATAGGAATAAACGTGAATATCCAGGATATAGAATTTCTCGCGCAGAGACAGAAAGAAGAGGTAACAGAAGAAGAGGTAATAGAAAACTTCTCTGCATCAGACGACATACCATTCTAATGAGGTGATAAATGGCTGCCAAATACAAAACTCTTGACGACCTTAGTTCCAGGTACTCAGAATATAAAAAGGCCGGCAGGGGAATAAAGAAAGTCCTGACCGGGATAATGCCGCTTGATTATTTGACTGCAGGCGGCATACCTCTCGGAAGGATAATCGAATTGTATGGCGCCTTCTCGTCAGGTAAATCAACGACTTCCTTCTACATCATGAGAGAGTTTATGAAAGAGTTTCCGGATAAAGAAACTATGCTCGTAGATGTAGAGGGGAGTTTCGACGAGGATTGGGCGCAAAAGAACGGTCTTGACCCATATGAAAGTAATTTTAGGATAATGACAGGAATAACGGGCGAAGACATAATGGAAAAGATGGAATTTGCAATAAGGACAGGACAGATATCTATAATAGTTTTAGACTCTCTTGCAGCTATGTATTTTGAAGAGGAACAGACTTACGCCAACACCAACGGCGACGTTATAACCAAAGAGAAGATAGGCACGATGCCGAAGAAATTCGGAGTCTGGTTGAAGAAGATGAGTCCTGTGATGCAGGAAACAGAAACGACCATGATAATACTAAACCAGATAAGGGCAAACCTGAACATATATGCAGGCGGCGGTGGCGTGAACGCTCCTGGCGGCGCGCAAAAAGACCATCAGACAACGATGAAACTGATGTCTAAATCTTCTAAAGTATCAATAGGTACAGGCAAAGAGAAAGAAGACGTTGGAATAATAACAAATATAAAATGCAACAAGAACAAAGTTGGAGTGGCCGGGAGAGTAGGAAACATATATATCTACGGCAACACTGGAATCGACATAGTTCAGACCAACACGGATTTCCTGGTGTACCACGGATTTATAAATCAAAAAGGGCCGATGTACTACTTCGGAGAAGAAAAGTTCAAAGGACTGGCGGCGTTGAAAGAGAGGATGGAAAACTTCGACTGGCAGGTTTACTACAACGACAACGATTTCAAATCTTTCATATCAGGAAACAGGAAGATAGACACGTCCCTGATTTCCGTATCGGAGGATGAAGAAGTTGAATTTGAAGAACAATCCTAACGAAAGACTGGCAATATTACTGAATGCTTTTATTATGCTTTCCGAAGAGAAAACCAACAGCAAATTCATAGCCAGCAGTCTGAAGAAGTACATAAAGAAGGAAGACATAAGAAAGATCAAACACGCAAAGAAACTACTTGAAGCAACTATTAAGGAGGCTGAAAAATGGACGGATTAGAAACTGCAAAACCGGTACCTGGAATCTACAAGAAAATGACCAAGATCCTTCAGAAAATTGCCAGGATTCCAAAGAACGGAACGAACAAGTTTTTTAACTATGATTATGTTACAGAAGCGGATTTAACAGACCACATAAGACCAATTCTCGCAGAAGAGGGAATAGCATTCACTGCGAGTGTGATCGATACTCTGAAGACTCCGATGGAAAAAGGTGAAATATTAAGCACGGTAACGATGAAATTCTGCCTATTTGATTCAGAAGACGGCTCGTTCATAGAGTCAGTGTTTTTGGGAGAAGGCACAGACAAAGGCGATAAGGGTTTTTACAAGGCTTATACAGGCTGCGTAAAATATTTCCTCATGAAAACTTTCCTTGTAGCAACTGGCGACGATCCAGAAAATGACGAGAAGGAATACGTTGCAAAACAGTCTTCTTCTGGACAGAGACAGTCTTACCAGAGCAGTTCAAAGACCATCTCGGACAACCAGATAAACTACATACTGAAACTCAAGAGCATGAACAGGCTAAACGACGAACATATGAAAAACCTCTTCACAATGTGCGAGATAGAAAATGAAAAGATACCTGACACTTTTAACACAGATACTCTCAAAAACTTGAACCTGGACGACGCAAGAAAGATAATAGACATCATGAAAGAATCATCGAACATCACGAAAATAAAAACGCCTGCATGAAAGAAAAAGTAGAAGAAGCCATAAAGATTCTCGATTCAGTGATAACTCTAAGACTGAAAAATAGCTTCTTCGAACTAGAAAAAGAGGAACAGCTCGCGGCTGTGAAGAAAGCCTACCGCGGGCTTTCCTTTATTTTTCATCCAGATAAAGGCGGAAGTGCGGAAGAGTTCAGGAAGATAGTCGAGTCAAAAAACTTTCTGCTATCTATAATTAATATAAACAAGTTAACATTGTGCTGTATCACACAAGATATAATATACAATGTTAAAATAGATTTACTTGAAGTACCAAATGGTAGAATCGTGGCAGAAATACCAAAGTTTGTGAACAAAAACGGCTATACGATTATTGAAAAGGAAACTTCAAATATTCTGTCAGAAGAGTTGGATCTATCTTTTCAACAGTCAGTTGGATTGCTTTTCAGGTCGCACTACCGATTCGATCTGTACGATTCAATTATAGATCTTCAAACTCACGGCATACTGGAAGAACCAGACATGTGCGAATTCGAGGTAGTTGACAGCAGAATATTCATCAACATTGTTTGCAGAGTTACTCAGAACGACGTACACGACGGGATGATAGACACTGGATTCGGCGTGTACAAAACAATAGACCACGACATAGAGTTCGGAGACTCACTTGTTGTAGACTTGAACGATTTTCTTTCTATTAGATTTTTATTTTTCCCAATTATAGTGGTATAATTATTTAGACTTCTGGTTATGTAAAATTCTTTGGAGGACCCATGTTTTACAGGATATCTCTGAAATACAAGAAGTATGATTATTCAATAAATGTGGATACAGAACATCTTCATAAGTATTCAATTAGAGATGTCAACGAGATAATTAGCATCACGGAGGAGGAATACATTTGTGGTTTGTTTGATGAACTCCGTTCTACACTAATCAGAGATGTGATAGGTCTTGACACAACAGTTAAGAAGATCATCAATGTTTGCGGAGGTGTAATTTGAGAGCGTGTTCTATTCTTTTAGGTGCAGGATTCTCAGATTCTGCAGTTTCAGAGATACTGGGAATTCCAAAGAATACTATAAACAACGTCCAACCTGCAAAAGTGAATGAAGAGCAATCCATAACGGTGGCGAATTATGTCGTGTCTACCAATTATCCGGAAGCAGAAACTATATGCAGATTGTACGATATGTGCAACGGTGTAATATCGAAAGAACTGTTCACGATAGACGAGCATTTGCTGGAAGAGAGCAAAACATATTCCGGAAAGAAGTATGTGTTCGCGGCAGATTTTCACATACCATTCCAGATAGCGGGAATCGACGATTACATAGTGGAAAACTACTCGCGCAGAGCCGACACTATAATAATCGGCGGTGACTTCATGGACCTGCAGATGGCTTCGAAGTATTACAACAGAGACGAAGGATACTTCACAGACATCTACTTCCAAGCTCTCGATATAATTACCAAGTTCTCGTCTTCTTTCAAGAGGGTAATCATGATAAAGGGAAACCATTCTGAAAGAGTGGACAAGAAGATCAGATCCATTCCGGAGTTACGTGGAATAGACACTATACTTTCTGGAAATGTGCTTCACCATCTTGCCAGCGGAAACGAATTCGTTGACGGAATGCCTGTAAAAGTAAGAAAACACGAAAACGTTGAATACTACGACTCGAGATTCATAAAGATCGGGACTGTTGTTTATCAGCATCCGGACGATTTTGTGGAATTCTCGGCAATGGCAAAGAGATCGGTTCAGCACTGGATTGCAAGGCATAGAGACGTTACTGATATTGTTACTGCCCACACGCACAGGGTAGGAGAATACCAGTACATGGGTGTAAATTACTACGAATCCGGCTGTCTAATGGGACAGGCAGACTATCTGGTGAAAGATCTTAAACTGAGAAAGGAAGTACCGGCTCAGGGTTTGATGTACATAGAGACTAACGCTGACACATCCATAAACACATTCAAGTCATACACGGAGAAACTGACAAAATTCTCCAATATGTACAGATACTACATGAAAGATCTCACCAACGTGGCGCCGTAGAAGGCGATCGTGTGAAAAACGACAGGGAATACAACATAATGGACAAGCTCACAGATTCCGAGTTCAGAAATGTGCTTACCATAGTCTACGAATATTTAGATACCTTGCATTGTATTTTCGGTGATACAATAGCAGACACGGTGATAGAAATGTATCACAAAGACAATTCATTCGCGCAGATAGATATTTTGCTGGAACTGGACGAAGGTTGCGCAGAACACGAATACAAAGCGAGGTACGAACTCGTGGCGAGTTGTATAGAAGCTGCGTTGATAGATGTTTTCGGAGAAGAAGTAAAATCCCAAATGCCTATATTCATGTTCGATATAAACATAGACGAAATACTTTTCAAAGAAATAGACAGGAAGATCTCGCAGAGATCTAAAAATTACTACAGGACCAGGAGAAAGGAAGAATTACTGCCATTATTCGAGTAGGGGCGAAAGCCCCTGCTTTCTTTGAAAGGAGAATAGATTGAAGATATTGAACAAGGACGAGATAAGAGATAAGTCGCAGCAACACCTTAAAACATATGTTGAAAATTGCTGCGGGCATGCAGTAAACAACAAATACAAGTGTTTCAACCCGTCACATGTGGACGAGATACCATCTATGGTGTATTTTGAGCACGACAACCACGGCAATTACAGCCCTAGATTCAAGTGTTTCGGCTGCGGTGAGATATACGACATATTCTCGGCTATACAGACGATAGAACAGATAGATTTCTACGAAGCAGTGGTAAGGGCTGCAGAAATATCCAACTGCGAGGTTAAATACGAAGACGACGGAACTCTCCTCAAAGCGTTGAAAGACGCGTCGGATTTTGCGCTGTCTACAAACAACTTCACTCCGGAAGTGTTCAAATATCTGAAGGGAAAGGGAATATCGGTAGAGCAGGCAAAGAGATACGGAGTCGGAAATATAATCAGTTACGCGCGATATTTTCATCACATGACTTCCAAATACGACACGAAGATGCTGTACAAGTATGGACTTATAGACGATATGGAAGGGAAGAAATATTTCAAGATATCTCCGACCAGCGTCGTTTTCACGATAAAGGACGAGAAAGGTACACCGATAAGTCTCGCGTTCAGGAGAATAGACAAGAACAACCCGGAACCGAAGTTTCTCAATCTCACCAACAACCCTTATTATGAAAAGGCGAAAACTCCATACATGTTCGATGACGTGCCTGACAACTCAAACTTTGTTTATGTTGTAGAAGGTTACTCGGACGCTTTGTCTATGCATGTAAACGGGATAAGGAATTCCGTCGCCATAACCAGTTCCAACGCCAACAGAACTTTCTTCGAGACTTTAAACAAGAAAACCAACTCTGTTGTATTTGTGCTGGACGGTGATAAAGCTGGAATAAACGGCACAGTATCAATGATAGAAGACATAATGCCAAAACTGGACATGTACAGCGCAGTAATAAAATTGCCAGACGGAACAGATCCTGACGACTACATAAGAGAACACGGCGCGAAAGCTTTCACTGAACTTCCGGTAATGAGCTCGGCAGCATTCTGGTTGAAACACGGAAACTATGAAATTACGCAGGATAGACTTGAACGCACGATAAGGTTGATGTCTAAAATCAAAATAAAGAATCCGGAAGTACAATGCGAATCTATATCTAACCTGTTGAAAGAAGAAGGTTTTAACGCAAATAAAGAAGATATAATGAAGAGGTACAGATCGATCAAACTGTCTGATAAACTGCCTGCCGTATTGAAGAGTCTAAACGATATGCAGAATGAGATAAACAGCATAAGGAAAGAAATATCTTCCATGACAGACGAAATAATAGACGGGAAAGAGGCGATAAGACTTGATACTATACGTTGATATGTTGAACCACAAACACTCCCATGATGGAGATAATCTAATAATAAATGTGGACAGTGTAGAATACCTCGCATGCAGAGACATATTACTGAACACGAAAATAACCACACGACCATACAGGTTATCCAGAAACGTTATAGTTTTAGAGACGGAAAAAGAAAACGATTGCGTGTACATAGCACTTACGGAAAAAGACGCGACTGGCGCGGCAAACTGTTCAAAGATAAAGTTCGTGGGTCCAGAGAAGACTATAACAGTAGACATAAAGGAAGAGGACATTGTAATAAAGAGAGCAGTGTTAAGCGTTGGCCAAAATTAGCCCAATTGCAAAATTCTACAAGCAACCTACTCTGAACAAAGTCGTATTCGGAACTTATTCGAACAAGAGAAAACCTTTTTACCTTATACGCAAATCTTTTATGGAATACTTTCAATACTGCCCGGCATTCTTGCACATGATGCGCGTAGATACAAATAGGTACAGGAAACATCCGGTTTCTCACTTCTGGGTCTATAAGAAATCTATACAGAGAACGTTTTCGTATCTCATGGCCAACAATCTCTCTTTTGAAGACATAGGAGACAGGGAGATAGAAGACGAGTTCATAAAGTGGTGGATAAAAAACACTCCGAAAAACATGTATCTACCGGCGGGAGTTACGGAGACAGACATAATACTCAAGGCAAAAAACACTATAAAGTCAGTAATAGCGGCCATGCCGAAAGGCGTGCAGATAGTCAGAAGTAACCACAAATACAGTTTTGAAGTGCATTCAGACATACTGAACAAACCGTTGCTGGTGTCCGGAATACTACCGGCGCTGCTTTACAGGAAAGGAAAATACAACAAGGAGAATCTATTCGTTCTGAGCGCGCTACATCCTTTTCATCCTATCGATCCGCAGGCTATACCTTTCAACTATTCTGTGATGACAGACTATTACGGAAACAACATATCGCTGGAGGGACAGTTCAAACAGACGTCTTTGAACAACTCGAGTCTTGTATTTGCAGACCTCAGCACAGGACTGGTCTACCGGTATTACGCGGAAAGCCTGAGAAAATTCTCGCGCTACAAGAGAGACATAGTAAAATTCGCACAACTGATAGCGATATCATACAACATGAGAAACACTGGAGAACACTGTGTAGATTGCTACTTAAGAAGCAACTGCATAAAGGATATAAAATTCGAGGTGCTTTGATGCCGTTTTATAGATATAAATGCAAGAAATGCAAAAAGGAATTCTCGTTTATGGAGAAGATGAGCGAAGAAAGAAAGAGGATTTGCCCGGAATGTTTAGGAGAATTAGAGAGAGTTTTCACACCTGTAGATACCATATACAAGAGCGACGGATTCTATAAAAAGGAAGGGAAAAAAGATGGGTGAAACGATAAAAGTAATAAGCATAGTCGATTCTATGATAGATCCTATATGCGACTGCATAACAAAATACTACAGAGACGGAGAGAAAACAACTCTTGTGTCTATAACTGACAATACTGCTGCGGTAAAGCCAATAAAGAAAATAAATAAAAGCAAACTTCCAAAAGAAAGATTGAATTTCACTTTCAATGAAAAATTCGACGATCTAACCAGAAAATTGGCAATAGAGGACGGAGTTAGAAAATTGCTATCTTTCATTACCTGTAAAAAGCTTCACGACAGGAAGAAATTCAT
>ENA-UPXM01003148-UPXM01003148.1-activated-sludge-metagenome-genome-assembly--contig:-NODE-3148-length-18338-cov-4.918121_pt1 | contig 18338 bp, 16 predicted proteins | sample MGYA00238178_ERZ772708 | MGnify/ENA primary metagenome ERZ772708 (study PRJEB29002, sample SAMN05720212) | activated sludge metagenome | isolation source: anaerobic digester from wastewater... | reverse complement strand
AGTGATTTCTTTTTTGATGTGAATAAATTTATTAAAATTCTCGATTTAGCGGATGAAGATTTTATCCTTTACACCGAAATTGATGAAGCACGGAAGTTTTTCCCAAAGTTTTTTATTAAGTGTCTTAGTGGCGCAAAGTTTATTAATGAATTTTTAAAAGTAATTGACCACGCGATATTTTTTAGTGCGACACTTGCACCAGCGCCTTACTTTAAAACGATGCTTAGTATTGATGATGATATTCATCAAATTCCTAACCCGTTTAGCCGTGAACAGCTTTTAATTATGGTTGACGGTAGCACTAGTCTTTACTATAAAGACCGCGAACAAACTCTAAGTGTAGTAGCGGAGAAAATTCGAGCAGCGATAAGTGTTAAAACTGGTAATTATATCGTTTATACGCCCAGTTTTATGTATCTTGAAAATTTGGAGCAAGAGTTAAGAAATAGCGAAGACTATGATTTAATTGTGCAACGACCAAGTATGAGTGATATCGAAAAAGAAAAGTATCTAGAAACATTTAAACTCTCGCCAACAAAAACAACACTTGGTCTAGCGGTATTAGGCGGCTCTTTTAGTGAAGGAGTCGACCTTGTTAGTGACCGCTTAAGTGGTGTAATTATTCTAGGAGTAGGGTATCCGCCACCATCTTTTGAAAAAGAACTAGAAAAAGATTATTTTGAAAATAAACTTAATGACGGAATAAGTTATGCTTATGTTTATCCTGCGCTTAATAAGATACTTCAAACTATGGGCCGCGTAATTAGAAGTGAAAAAGATTACGGTTTTATCCTTTTGATGGATAAGCGTTATAATTACAGTCCCTATCGCCAGCAATTAGAAAGTTATGACGGCCTAGTCGTGCAAGTAAAAAGTGCGGAAAGAATCAGTTATCTTTTAGCGCGTTTTTTCTTAAATTAACTCACTATTTTTAAGTGCTTATATGAATGTTTTGTACTTAGTCTTTTCTCATTAGTCAATTTTAATAAAAATTGGTATAATACTATCTCGAGAGTAAGTATTATGAATTACAACAAAGATTTAATCCGTAACTTCTCAATTATTGCCCATATTGATCATGGTAAATCGACCCTTGCAGATCGCTTAATTGAGACAACAGGCACACTTGAAAAGCGTGAAATGAAAGCGCAAGTGCTTGATTCTTTAGAATTAGAAAGAGAACGCGGGATTACGATTAAACTTAATGCTGTTGCCCTTGATTATTTGGCGAAAGACGGTAAAACATATCGTTTAAATTTAATTGATACGCCAGGGCATGTTGATTTTACTTATGAAGTTAGTCGTTCTTTAGCGGCGTGCGAAGGAGCGATTTTAGTTGTTGACGCGACCCAAGGTGTTGAAGCACAGACACTAGCGAATATGTATTTAGCAATTGATAATGATTTAGAGATTATCCCAGTGATTAATAAAGTTGATTTACCAAGTGCAAGAGTGGAAGAAGTGCGTGAAGAAATTCACAAACGGATTGGTCTTGATCCCTCTAAAGTTATTGGCGTCAGCGCTAAAACAGGTTTTAATATTGAAGAAGTACTTGAAGCAATTGTTAAATATGTGCCTGCACCAAGCGGAAATGTTAAAGCACCACTTAAAGCACTTATTTTTGATAGTTATTATGACCCTTATCGCGGTGTCATTATTATGATGCGCGTTAAAGAAGGGGAAGTGCGTGTAGGTGATGAAGTGTTAATGATGGCGACGAATAGAAAGTATTTAGTCACTGAATTAGGGATTAGAACACCGCAAGAAGTAAAGCGTGATGTATTACGCGCTGGTGAAGTAGGGTACTTAGCCGCGCAAATTAAAGATATCAAAGATATTAGTACGGGGGACACTGTTACTTTAGTTAATAATAAAGCAAAGGAAGCTTTACCAGGTTACCGCGAAATTACGCCGATGGTATATTGCGGTCTCTATCCAGTTGATTCAAAGGATTATGGTGATCTTAAAGACGCTTTAGAGAAACTTTCACTAAATGACGCAGCCTTAAAATATGAGCCAGAAACTAGTGTCGCCTTAGGTTTTGGTTTCCGCTGCGGATTTTTAGGACTTTTACATATGGATGTAATTCAAGAACGGCTTGAACGGGAACACGACTTAAATTTAATCTTAACAGCGCCAAGTGTTATTTATCATGTTTATCTCACTAATGGGACGATGTTAAAAATAGATAACCCAAGTAAATTACCAGATTTTACACTTGTTGACCGTATCGAAGAACCATATGTTAAAGCACAAATTATGACACCACAAGAATACGTCGGTCCCATTATGGAATTATGCCAAGATAAGCGCGGTATTTATGTCGATTTATCTTATCTTGATGATACGCGAATGCAAGTTACTTATGAGATTCCCTTATCTGAAGTAATTTACAATTTCTTTGATAAATTAAAAAGTTATTCAAAGGGCTACGCGACACTTGATTATAGTCTTAGCGGCTATAAAGCTAGTAACTTAGCGAAAATGGATATTTTACTTAATGGTCAACCAGTTGACGCTTTAAGTCTAATTGTGTATCGCCCGACTGCTTATAACCGCGGTGTTGCCATGTGTCGAGCCTTAAAAAACATCATTCCACGGCAACAATTTGAAGTACCGATTCAAGCAGCTATCAATAATAAGATTATTGCAAGAACCGATATTAAAGCAGTGCGTAAAGATGTCTTAGCGAAGTGTTATGGTGGTGATATTAGTCGGAAACGCAAGCTTTTAGAAAAGCAAAAAGAAGGGAAAAAACGGATGAAACTCGTCGGTTCAGTGGAGATTCCACAAGAAGCCTTCATGTCAGTTTTAAGTATTGATGATGATAATTAGTAAAATATTAGTAGTTTTATAGTTTTAGGGGTCAAAACAAACATCAATTATGGTACACTTTAATAGAGGAAGAAATGTATGAGCACTAACCAAGGAGAACGCTTTAGTAATGAACGCTATCTAACGATGAATCAAGTTAGTAGGGCACTTGGCACAACACTGATTGATGATATTTGGAAAGAAGTATTACAATATCGCAATATGTTCAGTGTGACCATCCCTTTACGCACGGTTGAACGTAATCGTTTACGCGTTGTATTAACCCCCAAAATTAATGATCGCTTAAATCAACTTGACCGCAGAATCTCGCGTATTCAAGCACGAATTCAAGAAGTTTATGTTGACGCTAATCATCAAAAGGCACTTAAAACCTTATTAACTCGTGATATTTTAAAAACAATCGCCGCTAGTTATGAAATTAATTTTCATGATGGGATTGTTAATCAACTCATTAATCACAATATTAGTGTTTTAAATGCGTGGGAGATGTTTTTAAATGATTATTATCGTGGGTTAGAACTAGTAGCAAAAAGCGCTAATCTTGATTTTACTGAAGCACTTTTAGCTGATGTTGGGCGCCTATTTAATGTTCCGCCGCTAAGTAACTATATTTATCGCACTACCGAAATTAAAACGGGGCGTCAAGTCTCCGTCATTAATCATGTTCATCCGCATGTTCCCGTCAATCAAATTAGTGATGCAATCGCTGATTTTTACGCATTTATGGCCACAAGTACATTACCAACCATTGTGCAAAGTGCAGCGATTATTTTCTATCTTGATTATATTAAACCTTTTGAAGCTCATAGTGAAATTATTGCCATTTTAATGGCAAAAGCCTTCCTTGCAGAAAGAGAACTAGCGCTTATTGCGCCTTATCTTAACTTTGAACTTATCTTAGAAAGATACCGTGATGCGCGTGATGATGTTTTCGCCGAAGTAAAGAAAAGTGCTGATTTAACTTATTTTATTGATTTACTTATTAATGTGCTTAATGAATCACTGCAAACAATTGAAGAACGGATTGTGTTTGTCGTGACGCATGAACTTGAAGCAGAAAAGCATGTGCTCCCACCATTTGAAGAAGAAACGCAAGAAGAAAGTGTGAGTGCTACACCACCAACTGATCTTTTTGAACATGCCCAAGCCGAAGTAGCGGAGAAGGAAGAAACTTTTAAATCTGAACCAGTACCAGTTTATACACCAAAAAAATCCGCAATCCCGCTTCCACTTCCGCCGCGCGAAGAAGGCGTAAAAGTTACACCAGAAGAGGCCAATTTAGGGATTACACAATTACCACCAGAACTTAGCGAAAATGATATATTACGCTTAGAGCGACATATTCGTGAAAGCGATCCAAGTTTAAGTCGCGCTCAAGCTTATTTCTACGCTAGACACTGTACTATGGGTAAATATTACTCAATTAATGACTTTAAAGAAGTGACAGGCTGTGCGTATGAAACAGCGCGGACATCAATGGAACACCTCGCTAACAGCGGATATTACCGCAAAGAAAAATTTAAAAACAAATTTATTTATACACCAACACGGAAAGCATAGGATGATGATTATGATTTATTTACCAACACTTGCGATTGATTCACCAGGATTAATTCTGTTATTTTTACTACTATTTTTTGGCTTAATTGCGCTTATTACCTTTATTATTCGCCGCTTAATTCCTGGTTTAAAGGATAAAGGTGGTCGCGTTAATGAACAAGTCGCTGTTCAACAAGAATTAGATAGAGTACTTGAACCAATTACTGATGAAAAAATCTTAGCGGAATTTGAAAAAGTAGATAAAGAAACGAAAAATGACTAAACGTGGACTTTATGTACACATTCCTTTTTGCACTTCACTATGCCATTATTGCGATTTTGTTAAAGTAATTTATCAAAAAAAGTGGGTTGCATCTTACTTAGAAAAGCTTAAGCATGACTTAAGTTTTTTTAATGTTAGTCGTGACTTAAGTACGCTTTATATCGGGGGCGGGACGCCTTCGTCTTTAAGCTATTATGAGTTACGTAATCTTTTAGAATTATTAAAGCCTTATACGGCTAATGTAAAAGAGTATACAGTCGAGGCTAATGTCGAAAGTTTAACCTTGCCTAAACTTAAATTAATGCGAAGTTACGGTGTTAATCGTCTGAGTATTGGAGTGCAAACCACTGATGACTATATGCTTAAAAAATTAAATCGTCATCATACTTATACGATGATTAAAACAAAGATTGCGCTTGTTAAAAAGGCGTTATTTACAAACTTTAGTGTTGATTTAATTTACGGATTACCTGGCCAAACTCTTAGCGACTTAGAAAATGACTTAATGAACATCATAAAGCTAGGAGCACCACATATTTCTACCTATAGCTTAACGATTGAAAAAGGCACGATGGCTGCACTTAAAAAGTGGGAAGTTCCAAGTGACGACACTTTACGCGAGATGTATGACTTTATTTTAAAAACATTAAGAAATAATAATTATATACGCTATGAAGTTAGTAATTTTGCGTTAAAGGGATATGAAAGTATCCACAATAAACTATATTGGGAAAACCGTAATTATTACGGGATTGGCCTTGGCGCTAGTGGGTATATTGATGGTAAACGCTACTTAATAAGTGGCGGTTTAACTAAGTATTTAAAAGGCGAAAGTATCATAAATTACGACGAAATAACAAGCGAAGAATATGTTGAAGAGTACTTAATGCTTAACTTACGACTCGCACAAGGTTTTAGTTTACAAGACTTTAAAACTCGTGTCGGCTTTGATTTTTTAGAAAAGTATGGCACTAAGGTAAAAAGCCTCATAGAAAGAGGACTTTTAAATGTCACTGATGACAAAGTATATGCGACAGATGAAGGGATTATGCTCCTTGATCAAGTCGTTTTAACATTAATAATGTAAATATCTTTGCATATATTAGATATATTTTTTATAATGTATATGAACACTTGCTCAAATATTCAAGTGTTAGGAGAAAATTATGGATAAAGTCGTGGATATTGAAAGATTACGAGACTTCTTTAAAGTCTTAGGAGATGATACGCGTATGCGTATTATTTTACTCTTAGAAGAAAGCGCAAAGAATGTCACTGAAATCGCTAATGCATTAAATATGACGCAAAGTGCGATTAGTCATCAATTACGGACACTTTATGACCATCGCGTAGTCACGTATTCAAAAGCTGGCCAAGAGCGGATTTATGAAATTCTTGACCCGCATATTTATGAAATTATTAAACAAGCACGTGACCATATTAGGGAGTAAAAATATGATACAAGATAATAAACAAAGTAAATTTCAAAAAATATTTCACGAGCTTGGTCTCTATGCTTATTTTATAGGGCTATTACTCTTTTTATTTGCACTTTTAGCGTTCATCCCCGGTGTGAGTTTTTTAAGTGATAAAGCGGTAATGATATTAAACTTAATAGCGCTTATTCTTGCGGGTTACGAAGTTATTAGTGAAGGACTAGTCGAAATGGTTAAAGAGAGTATTAAAAGTAAAAGATTTCGTCCAAATATTCATATCTTAATGGCACTAGGGGCGATTGGGGCGATTATTATTGGTGATTATGGCGACGCTGCTTTACTTATATTAATATTCGCGGGCGCGCATTTTCTTGAAAAATATGCTGAAGCAAAAAGTGCCAAAGAAATTACGAATCTTTTAAAGATAACACCGACAACCGCTAGGCTTTTACTTCAAGACGGAACACAACAAGAAGTAAGTGTTGAGTCACTAAAAGTTGGTGACAAAGTACTTGTGTTAAATGGTGATCAAATCCCGACAGATGGCACGATAGTTAGTGGTAGTGCCGCAATTAATGAAGCGATGATTACGGGTGAAAGTATGCCAAAAGAGAAGCATGAAGGTGATGAAGTCTTTGGTGGTAGTATTAATGGCAACAGTACTTTTACGATGGTAGTGACCAAAAATAGTGATGAAACGGTATTAGCGAAAATCTTAAGGGTTGTTAGTGAAACGCAAACTAATTTAACTAAAACTGCGACATTTATTAAGAAATTTGAACCAATTTATGTAACTATTGTGATGTTAATTGCTCCACTATTTTATTTATTTGGCTATTATGTTTTAGGGTGGAATGAAGTTATTAGCGCTAACGGGATGACGCTTGCGCTTAAACGCACAATTATTCTTTTTATCGGTGCTTCGCCGTGTGCCCTAGCTGTTAGTGATATCCCGGCAAGTCTAAGTGCTTTAAGTCTTTTAGCAAGACGCGGTGTGCTTTTTAAAGGTGCTTCTTCCTTAGCTCTATTTGCGGATGTAGAAGCAGTTGCTTTTGATAAAACTGGTACTTTAACGGAAGGGAAACCGAGTGTTACTGATGTTAATATCCCGCCAGGAGTAAGTGCAGAAGAAGCAGAAGAAGGAAAAGTTTTCCTTGTCAGTATGGAAAAGAAAAGTAATCACCCATTAGCGACAGCGATTGTTAGTCATTTTACTCCTATAAAAACAGTTGATTTAGAAGTTGAACATAAAATTGGCAGTGGATTACGCGCAATGTATGACGGTAACGAGTATCTTGTAGGTAAACCAGCATTATTTAATTTACCAGAGCGCTGCGCGAATCGCGCTAAAGAGTTGGCAGTTCAAGGTAAAACAGTCGTCTTTATTGCAAAAAACGGGAAACCAATCTTACTTGTAGCGCTTTTAGATATGATTAAATGTTGTGCCTATGATGGGCTTGAATACTTTAGAAAACAAGAAATTAATACAGTAATGATTACTGGAGATAATGAATTAACGGCAAAAGCTATTGGTAAAGAGTTAGGCATTACGCGAATATACGCGAATGTATTACCTGAACAAAAGCTTGATATTGTTAAAGAACTAAAAAAGGAATACGGCGGAGTAGCGATGGTGGGAGACGGGATTAATGATGCGCCCGCGCTTGTTGAAGCCACAATCGGGATTGCAATGGGGGATGGCACTGATGTGGCGATTGATGTTGCTGATGGGGTGCTTGTCAACAATGATTTCCAAAAGTTATCATTAATGCACGCTATTTCACGAAAACTTAAACGCATTGTTATTCAAAATATTGTGTTAGCGCTCAGTGTGGTGCTATTATTAATTGCGCTTAATTTCGTGGTGACATTGCCAATGGGATTAGCAGTAGCGATCCATGAAGGTAGTACTATTTTAGTGATATTAAACGGTTTACGGCTCTTAAATTTTAATGAAAAACATGCGATTAAAAAACCAAAAAGACGCAAATTTAATAAAAAAATAGCCTAATTTTTGGCTTTTTACGAAGTAATTAGTAAAAATTTACGAAATTTAGCACTTAAATGTTGACAGTGCTATTTTCTTTAGTATAATATATTTAGCAATCGAAAGTTGCAAGTGCTAAGGAGGAGTTATGAGATACAGACGAAGAGAGTTAATCTTAAAGTATACTGTTGAGTTATTTATTAAGACTGCCCAACCTGTTGGTTCAAAGTCATTAATTGATAATTATAACTTAAACTATAGCAGTGCAACGGTTCGAGCGGAAATGAATGCCCTTGAAGGAATGGGCTTTCTTGAAAAGCCACACGCTAGTGCTGGCCGTGTACCAAGTAAGAAAGGCTATGAATTCTATGTTGCTAACTTACGTGAAGATGAAGTGAATGATAACTTCCGACATCACATTGCGACGCTTGTGGAAGAGAAGACGAAAAGCGTTGAACAAGTAATTAATCAAACATGTGAAATTCTCTCACAAATGACAAATCTTGTCAGTGTCGCACTTGGTCCCGAGAAAAAAGGTGAAACACTACAAAGTATTCAAGTTGTCGCGTTGGATAAAAACATGGGGACGGCAATATTTGTCACTAATCGCGGCTATGTCGAACATAATACCTTCATCGTCCCGCCTTCAACAAGTATTCAAGAAATTAGCAAAGTCGCTAATATCTTCAATGAACGCCTAGTCGGTACAAGAATTAGTGAAGTATCGGCAAAGATGGAACTCTTACAACCACTCTTAACCGATTACATTGTTGAACAAGAAGTCTTAGCAAATGCCTTCACTGATGCATTTATAAGGTACGCCCGTGACCGGCTTAGCTTATACGGTAAAGAAAGCTTACTTGAGCAACCAGAATTCATTAATGATAGTGAAAAGCTCCGTAAACTCATATCAATCCTTGATGATCCAGAGAAAATACGTGAACTTATCACGGGAAACGGTGACTTAAGTGTGAATATCGGGGGCAAAGATGAAGACTTAACCTTCATAAGCGCCAATGTCCATGTCCCAGGCGACCAGGTCGGACAAATTGTCCTAGTTGGTCCAAAACGGATGGACTACAGTAAAGTCTTATGGGCGTTAGAATACGTAACTGATGAGCTCGAAAAGTACTTCGAGATAGAAAGAGAGATTAATGATGAGTGATGAAAAGAAACATGTGGAAAAAGATGTAGCGCCAAAAAAACGCCATCTCGCGAAAATACAAAAACTCGAAGCTGAAATTGAAAAACTAAAAGCTGAAAGTGCTGAGTGGCATAACAAATATATGCGCGTACTCGCTGATATGGATAATGCGCGTAAACAAAATGCGAAAGATCAACAATATTACATTAAATACCGTGCAGTACCATTTATTGAAAAACTCTTACCAGCGCTTGATATCTTCAATCATGTCATTCGCGAAGAACAAGAAGATCCAGTGCTTAATAACTACTTAACGGGCTTCCGCTTCGTCTACGGACAACTACTTGATGCCTTAACTAGTGAAGGCCTAGAGGAAGTAGTTGTGAATGTCGGCGATAAATTCGATGAAAACTCGATGCACGCTGTGGAAGTTAAATACAGTGAAGAAGTTGAACCAAACACCGTCCTTGGTGTGCGCAATAACACATTTAAATTCATTGATCGCTTAATTCGCCCCGCGCAAGTTATGGTGTCAACGAATATTAAAGAAGAACCAAAAAATGATGATAATGTCCCAGAAGTTAATCCTGAGGACTTAAATTAATAAAAAGGAGAAGAGATATATATTATGGCAAAGAAAGAAATTATTATTGGAATTGACTTAGGAACAACTAATAGTGTCGTAAGCTATCGCCAAGCTGACGGCCAAATTAAAGTTATTCCAACCCCAGAAGGCAAACCGACCACCCCAAGTGTCGTCGCCTTTAAACCTGATGGCGAACAAGTTAATGGTGAAGCGGCCAAACGTCAAGCGGTTACTAATCCTGATACTGTGATGAGTGTTAAGCGTCACATCGGGACAAATAAAAAGTTTAAAATTAATGCGTTAAAGAAAGAATTTACACCAGAAGAAATAAGCGCGAGAATTCTTGGTTATATGAAAGATTATGCCGAAAAGAATTTAGGGCAAAGTATTCAAAAAGCTGTTATTACCGTTCCTGCTTACTTTAATGATGCGCAACGGCAAGCAACAAAAGTCGCTGGTGAAATTGCCGGCCTTGAAGTTGTGCGGATTATTAACGAACCGACCGCAGCAGCACTTGCGTACGGTTTAGATAAAGAACACGATGAAAAGATCTTAGTGTTTGACTTAGGTGGTGGAACATTTGACGTTTCAATCTTAGAGATTGGTGATGGTACCTTTGAAGTTATCGCGACCGCTGGAGATAACCACTTAGGTGGGGATGACTGGGACGCGGAGATTGTCGAATGGATTAAGCAAGAAATTGAAAGAGAACATGGCTTAAAGTTAAATGACAAAATGGCTATGCAACGCTTCCGTGAAGCGGCTGAAAAAGCAAAGATTGACTTAAGTCAAATGCTTGAAACAACAATTAGTTTACCCTTTATTGGTATGGGCGCAAGCGGACCAATTAGTTACGAAGGTAAATTAACAAGAGCGAAGTTCCTTGATTTAACAAAACACTTATTAGCGAGAGTCGAAGAACCAATTCGCCGGGCACTAAGTGACGCTAAAGTTAAAGCAAGTGACCTTAACCAAGTAATCTTAATTGGCGGTAGTACAAGAATGCCTGCTGTCCAAGATTTAGTAAAGAAAATGACAGGTAAAGCACCTAACCTTACTGTTAATCCTGATGAAGCAGTCTCAATTGGTGCGGCCATTCAAGGTGCAGTTATTGCTGGAGATGTTAAAGACGTTGTCTTACTTGACGTTACTCCGTTAACCTTAGGTATTGAAACAATGGGTGAAGTAATGACTCCGCTTATTACACGGAATACGACAATTCCGACGACTAAATCACAAATCTTTAGTACGGCAGCCGACAATCAACCATCGGTGGACATTGTTGTCTACCAAGGTGAAAGACCAATGGCGCGTGATAATAAATTATTAGGTCACTTCCGCCTTGACGGCATTAAACCAGCGCGTCGCGGTCAACCACGGATTGAAGTAACATTTGACATTGATGTTAACGGTATTGTTAAAGTAACCGCCAAAGACTTAGACACGCAAAAAGAACAACATATTACGATTACTAATAGCAGCGGACTCTCTAAAGAAGAAATTGACCGCATGGTAAAAGACGCTGAAGAGCATAAAGAAGCTGATGAAAAGCGCAAGAAAAATGTTGAACTTAAAAATCGCGCTGAACAATATATTAATGAAATCGAACATAGTTTAGAAGAAGGTGGCGATAAAGTTGACGCTAATCAAAAAGAAGCAAGTGAAAAACTCGTCACTGAACTAAAAGAAGCGATTGAAAAAGAAGATTACGAAACGCTTGAAAAACGTTTAAGTGAACTCGAACAAATGGCACAAATGATGCAAAATATGCAACAAGGCCAAGCCGAAGGTGAAACTAGCGCTACTGAAACACCAAAAGATGATGACATCATTGACGCTGATTTCACTGATAAAAAAGACTAATTTAAATTAAGAAACAACTTTCAGGAACCCCGCCATCCGGGGTTTCTGTATGTAAAAGGAGCTGCCGATGGCTAAACGTGATTATTATGAAGTATTAGGAATAAAGAAAAGTGCTTCGAAAGATGAAATCAAAAGTGCTTATCGTAAACTTGCGAAGAAGTATCATCCTGATGTGAATAAAGAAAAGGATGCAGAAGAGAAGTTTAAAGAAGTACAAGAAGCTTACGACGTCCTCTATGACGATCAAAAACGCGCTACATATGACCAATTTGGTCACGCTGCCTTTGATCAAAACGGAGGTAATCCTTTTGGTGGTGGCTTTAGTGGCAGTGGCTTCGGGTTTGACTTTGGCGATATTTTTGAAGGCTTCTTTGGCGGCGGACGACGCGCTAGTCGGCAAACTGGACCCGCTAGAGGGAACGACTTATTAACGCGGGTACGCATTAACTTTATGGATGCGATTAATGGCACAAAGATTGAATTTATGCACACTTATGACAAGATGTGTGAAACGTGTCAAGGTAAAGGCGCTGAAAACGCAAACGATATCCATACATGTAGTAAATGTAATGGCAGCGGGGTTGAAACCTTTGTCCAAGAAAGTATTTTCGGCCGTGTGCAAAGTCAAAGAGCGTGTACATCTTGTGGTGGCAGCGGGAAAACAATTAGTAAACCGTGTAAATCATGTAATGGTGCAGGCTATACCCGTGTAAAAGAAAAGCAATTACTTAACATCCCAGCCGGCATTGGTGAAGGTCAAAAGCTACGGATTCAAGGCAAGGGTGAACGCGGACTTAACGGTGGTCCTAATGGTGACCTACATGTTGAAATTGTCATTAAACCGCATAATAGTTTTAAGCGCGTTGGTAACGATATTTATTTACAAATCCCCATTAGCTTTGTCGATGCAGCGCTTGGGGTTACACTTGAAGTCCCAACGGTTTATGGCAATGTCGAAGTTAAAATACCAGCGGGTACGCAACCTGGCGCTACTTTACGCTTAAGTGGCCAAGGGGTTAAAGACGTACGCGGTAATGTTGGAAACCAATACTTAGAAGTAGAAGTGAAAACACCGACTAATTTAAGTAAAGATCAAAAAGTGGCGCTTGAAGATTTCAAGAAAGCGGAGCCAAAGAAAGAAACATTCTTTGAGAAATTTAAATCTAAATTTAAACGCTAAAATTTATTAAAATTATATGAAAGAGGTTAGGAATAAATCCCTAGCCTTTTTTTGTATAAAAAACATTATCACAAAAAATTGAATTTTTGCTTTAGTTAATAATCAACTAAATTATTACGAATATATGCAATTAATTTAATTTAAGTGAAGTTTTAATCCTTCTTTTTACTAATTTAGGTCATGAAATTAAAACTTTTAATTGATTTTATGGTGTTAAACTAAATTTATGAACATATGTTCATTTGGTCGGAAGGAAATAATCTATGAAAAACATAAAGTTGCTTAGTAAGGCGACCTTAGCCTTTTTTGCGTTATCGGCACTACTTATTAGCGCGATTAGTCTTGGGAGTAATCACGGCTCTAGTGCGCGCGGTGAACCAACACCGTACGCCATTGTGTTTAATGCGAGCAAAAATAAAATTGTAAATGGTCCAGTTGGTCAAAGTAATTCCGGCTATGGATCAATGAAGACGGAACTTGGTAACTCAATCGGAATGGAAATTGGTGCTTTAGAAAACACCGCTACAACATGGCAATCATTAAGATCAAGTGGGTATATTACGAATACTACTATCATTCACGGCATTACTTATATGCGTTTTAAAGAGTAAATGTAAATAAGGGTGCCGCTATTTTATATTCTTACGAAAAAGGAGTATTTAGTGATAGTAAACGTGTTAATTTCCCCGCTGGTGGGCCCGCTGTTTGTGAAACTGACTTTGGTGGTGCACTCCCATGTTTCTTTAAACTAATTGGGATGGGTGAAAATAATTTAGAAATAGTAGGCGGACGTATTGAATTTAATTGTGTCGATAATTATCGCACATTATCAATTGTTAACGAAACACCTGCGGCTGGTAGTGTAAGCGGAGCGGGAGTTTATTACCCTGGTACTAGTGTCACAGTCACCGCGACACCAAGCGGTAGTGATGAGTTTCAAGGGTGGTATGACACGCTTGGAACATTAAAATCAATGGATAATCCCTATACCTTCACGATGCCTGGCGAAGATTACACATTAAGTACTTTCTTTGGACCCGCAAAAGGATCCCTAAAGCAAATGGGGATGTATCCGCAAACTAAAGTCACTGATACAACAATTATTTCGGCGTTAAACGGGAAAGGCGGACTTTTACCGACTGCCGGTAACCTGCAAACATGGACGGATTACGGATAATATATTGAAGGAGTAGTCACTTCCTATATGTGGTATAAAGATGTTGTCCATAATAGTGTCACTTATCGCGGTGTATATTACACAGAGTACCGCTATACTTATACGGATAGCACTGCTGGATGTTTTAATCAACAAGACCATGGTTACACAAAACGTATTGTTTACTGGTTTAAATATGAACCAATAACGTGGAAAGTGCTTGATATTGATGCTGGTAAAGCTTTCCTTTTAGCGCAAACTGTACTTGACGCTCAAGACTATTTTTACGCTAAGACAAGACAAAATATTGATGGGGAAACGGTGTACGCTAATAACTATGAACATTCACATATTAGGTCATGGTTAAATTCTTCATTTTTAAATGCTGCTTTTACTACAACTGAACAAAATAAAATTGTGGTGACAACTGTTGATAATAGTAAAGCGACAACGATTAATAATACGCATAACTTTGATTGTCCAAATACTCTTGATAAAGTATTTCTTTTAAGTTACAAAGATGCAGAGACTGCAAGTTATGGTTTTGTTAATGATGCTTCACGGGTGCGTTATCCAAGTGATTATGCATTATCACAGGCCGTTAGTAAAGATTATGACAAAGCTTATTGGTGGACACGTTCCCCATATTCTAGTGAGACAAGTGCTTCGCGGGTAAATTATAACGGCGCCCTTGCCGCTATAAATGTCACTGATGCAGCAATGGGTATTCTTCCAGCAATTTGGATAAATGCCTAATAGTTAATAAACTTGAAGCCAAAGGTTAGGATAAGCACGTCCTAACCTTTTTTAACATCTAAATAATGAAGAATAGGCTATAATTACAAAGTAATAAGCAAAGTGAGTGAAAGTTATGGAAATTCTTAAATATATTATTCTTGGGATTATTCAAGGGGTCACGGAAATCTTCCCAATTAGCTCTAGTGGCCATCTAGTCATCTTTCAAGAATTACTTAAGCTAGAACAACCAGGGTTAGTTTTTGAAATGTTTACAAATACTGCGAGTTTTTTAGCCTTATTTGTGTTATTTGCAAAAGATATATGGGAATTAATTAAAGGATTTTTTCTGTATATCTTTAAGAAAGAAGCGCGTGAAGAGTATAAAGACACCTTTTTCTATGTTTTAAAACTTTTAGTTGCAGTGATCCCGCTTGGGGTTGTCGGACTTATTTTTAAAGATGAGATGGGGATGATTAAGAATCTATTAACTGTTGGTATTGCTTTATTTATTACTGGTGCGCTTTTACTTACTATTTTCTTTACGCGTAATTTAATTGAGGAACATGATGATATAACGTGGAAAGACGCAATAGTCGTGGGCTTTACCCAAGCGTTTGCCGTTTTCCCTGGTATTTCGCGGAGCGGCTCCACCATCATTGGTGGTCGCGCAAGTCGTGTGTCACTAAAAAGTATATTAAGATTTAGTTTCCTTGCTTATATTATTATTAGTGTACCGACAAGTGTGTTAGGCGCAGTTGACTTAGTACATATTAGTGAAGAAATTAATTGGACGGGTTACATCTTAGCGTTTATCTTTACTTTTGGTGCGACTTTTCTAACGGGACTATTTGTGATGAAAAAGTTAAAGGTGGAACACTTAATTTATTTTGGGATTTATTGTTTAGTCGTTGGTATTTTAGCGTTCAGTGCTTTTTTCATTATGCGTTAATGCTAAAATATATGTGGATTTAAAGTTATGAGTTACAGGTTTTTTGGCAGAGTTAGAAATAATGAAGTAGTCTTAAGTGATGATGATATTTTTCATTTAACGAAAGTATTAAGGCTTAAAAAGGATGAAACTTTTGAAGTAGTGGCAGGACAAAGTCTTTACTTATGCACTTATGAAAGTGTAAATCCGTTTATACTTAATGTTTTAGAAAAAAGAAAGTTACCGTTAGAGCCCTTACCGCGCTTAACACTAGGTTACGCCTTACCAAAAGGCGATAAACTTGAATTAGTGATCCAAAAAGCAGTGGAAATTGGTGTTAGTCACATCATTTTAATTGATAGTGAGCGTAGTATCGGTAAAATACCTGCAACGCGCTTAGAAAGTCGCTTAGCACGCTTTAATAAGATTATTAAAAGTGCAGCAATGCAAGCTAATCGTAACTATCTGCCAACGCTTACTGAACCCTTAGCATTTAAAGAAGTTTTAGATTTAGAGTTTGACACTAAGCTTATTGCTCATGAAACCGCTAATTTACCGCTTAAAGCAGTATTGCAACAAGATTTAGGCGATAATTTACTCATTTTAGTCGGTCCAGAAGGTGGATTTAGTGAAGCGGAAGTTACTTTAGCGAGTACTAAAGGCTTTAATGTCATTACTTTTGGCGATAATATACTTAGAAGTGAAACCGCAGCGATATATGCTTTAAGTGTGTTACATCATTATCAAAAAGGAGCGCACCATGAAAATTTATGAGTTATTACAGGAAAATCGCCGAGGGCACCTTATTACACCGAGTCGTGAATATTTATTTTTCCAAGATCATGAAGCACTGTTAACGCAAGTTCCTGAACTTATTCCTTTTATTAATAGTAAAGATGACTTTGATTTAATCTGTGCGAATATTATTCAAAGTGCACTCTTAAATTATGAAGCACTCACTAATTACTGGAATAATGAAGTTAAGCCTGATACAGAATTACCAGTAAAAGCACTTTTTACCTATAATAATGTACCCATATATTGCCCGCTTTTTAGTGTTAGCAATAACATTTTAATTGGGAATAATTTAGGAAGTAAACTAAATTTAACCCATGACGCGATAGATTTATTTGAAGCGTATAATTTTAGTTTATTTGAATCGCAACTTACTAGTCTTGTGTTAGTTGGTGAAGATATTCATACGCGCGCTTATTATCATTATGACTTTCATGCGATTTATATTATTAATGATCAAGGACGACTTGATTTGAAGATTTGTTTATTTGATAAACATATTAAGCGCCCTGATTTCCGTAATGTATTAGAACGAATTAAACCGGCACTTACTGAATATTACGCTGGTAATCGCATTGCTTTTATTAATGCTCTTGTGAAAGAAAAGTTAATTAGTCATAAGTTATACACTAAATATATTAATAACTTAAAAAGACGGAAGATAATTGGATGAAGACCTTTACTAGTGTCGCACTTGGTTGTAAAGTAAATGCTTACGAAGTTTTTAGTATTGAAGAAACTTTAAAAGCACAAGGTTACAAACTTGCTCATCAAGGTGACAAAGTTGATGTTGCTATCATTAATACATGCAGCGTCACAAGTAACGCTGATCAAAAAAGCAGACAACATATCCGTAAACTCGCGAAAAATTATCCTGATGCTATTTTAGTTGTAATGGGATGCTACGCACAGCTTAACAAAGATTTAATCAATACCATTCCGGAAATTGATATTTTAGTCGGCACTAGTAACCGAAGTAAAATCGTCGATTATATTGAAGAATTTAAAGAGCATGGTCAAAAAATAATTGCGGTTGAAGAAGAGCCACGCACATTTAACTATGAAGAGTTAGGCGCTACGAGTGTAACACCACAGGCGCGCGCGTATTTAAAAATAGGGGACGGGTGCGACGCTTTTTGTACGTATTGTATTATTCCTCTTGCAAGAGGGAAGATGCGAAGTCGCGATGTGCGTGACATTGTTAAGGAGGCTAAAGACTTAGTAAGAAGAGGGTATAAAGAAATTGTTTTAACGGGAATCCATACAGGAGCCTACGGTAAAGACTTAGGGAATATTAAATTTAGTAATATTGTGGAGATGATTTTAGAAGCTTGTCCATCATTACATAAATTACGAGTATCAAGTATTGAAGCAAATGAAATTGATGACGATTTCCTTCGTTTAATGCTAAAAGACAAGCGTATAGCACGCCATCTCCATATCCCGCTGCAAAGTGGAAGTGATGAAGTGCTCCGCAGGATGAATCGGCATTATACCACGAGTGAATTCATACATAAAATCGAAAATATTAGAGAAAAAGTACCTAATATTGCTATTACCACTGATGTTATCGTTGGCTTTCCTGGAGAAAGTGAAAAGTTATTTAATGAAACAGTCGCGTTTATTAAAAAAGTAAACTTCACGCAGCTACATGTCTTCCCCTATAGTGCGCGGACGAGAACGCCTGCCGCTAGTTTTAAAGAGCAAGTGCTTGGTCCAGTTAAAAAAGAACGGGTGCGTACACTAATAAACTTAAGTGAAGACTTATATCGAAGTTATGCACAAAGATTTGTCGGCGAAAAAATGCAAGTTTTAATTGAAACTTATGACGATAAAGAAGAAGTATATGTTGGGCATACCACTAATTA